>Ga0210390_10002094_pt1 | contig 18057 bp, 17 predicted proteins | sample IncBWH11OmetaG_FD_161050 | JGI IMG/M metagenome (GOLD analysis project Ga0210390, IMG submission 161050) | Forest soil microbial communities from Barre Woods Harvard Forest LTER site, Petersham, Massachusetts, United States - Inc-BW-H-11-O ... | reverse complement strand
CCGACCAGGTCGTCGGTGGCGCAGCCGGCGAGGTCCTCGACGGTCTTGATGTCGTTCTCGCCGAACTTCACCAGCATCTTCGAGGTCACGCCCGGCACTGTCTTCAGATCGTCATCCACGCCGAGTTCCTTCCGTTTGTTTTCAAGTTCGGTCTCGAGCTGATCCAGGTATTCCTTGGCGCGATTCTGCAACTCAGTCGCGGTCTCGTCGTCAAAGCCTTCGATGCCGGCCAATTCCCGAACATCGACCATCGCCAGTTCCTCCACCGAGGTGAAGCCTTCGGAGGCAAGCAACTGGCCGACGACTTCGTCGACATTGAGGGCTTCCATGAACACGCGGGTGGAATTTTCGAAGTCGGCCTGACGGCGCTCGGATTCTTCCTGTTCAGTGAGAATATCGATGTCCCACCCGGTCAGTTGCGAGGCGAGGCGCACGTTCTGGCCGCGCCGGCCGATCGCAAGCGACAGCTGGTTGTTGGTGTCGGGAACCACGACCTCGATCCGCTCGCGGTCTTCGTCGATCACGACCTTGGAGACTTCGGCGGGCGCGAGCGCGTTGACCACGAAGGTCGCGATGTCGGGCGACCAGGGAATGATGTCGATCTTTTCGCCCTGCAGCTCGTTGACCACGGCCTGCACGCGCGATCCGCGCATGCCGACGCAGGCGCCGACCGGATCGACCGAGGAGTCGCGGGAAATCACGCCGATTTTCGCACGCGACCCGGGGTCGCGAGCGACCGCCTTGATCTCGACGATGCCGTCGTAGATTTCCGGCACTTCCTGCGCGAACAGTTTCGCCATGAATTGCGGGTGAGTGCGCGACAGGAAAATCTGGGGCCCTCGCGTTTCGCGCCGCACGTCGAAAATATAGGCGCGGACGCGGTCGCCGTTGCGGAACACCTCGCGCGGCAGCATTTCGTCGCGGCGCACGATGGCTTCGCCACGGCCGAGATCGACGATGACGCTGCCATATTCGACGCGCTTGACGATGCCGTTGACGATGTCGCCGATGCGGTCCTTGAATTCCTGATATTGCCGGTCGCGCTCGGCCTCGCGCACCTTCTGCACGATCACCTGCTTGGCCGATTGGGCGGCGATGCGGCCATATTCCAGCGGCGGCAGCGTGTCGGCGATGGTGTCGCCGATCTGCGCGCCGGGGTTGGCGCCGCGGGCATCTTCCAGCGAAATCTGGTTGGCGGAATTCTCGACCTGTTCGACCACCAGCATGTGGCGGGACAGCCGCAGTTCGCCCTTCTTGGCGTCGATCTCGGCGTGAACGTCGGTCTCGCTGCCATACCGGGCGCGGGCGGCCTTGGCGATCGCGTCTTCCATCGCCGCGATCACGATGCCACGGTCGATCGATTTCTCGCGTGCAACTGCGTCTGCGATTTGCAGCAATTCAAGCTTATTGGCGCTGACGGCCATGGCTTAGTCTCCTCTATCAGGATCGGTGTCGCCCCGGCGCGCTTGTTCGGCGGCAAGGCGATGTTGTTTGGTGTTCTTGGCAGGCGGCTTGTTCGCGGCTTTCAGCTTGGGACGATTGGCGTGCGGTGGCGCCGGCGGCTCGAGGCCAAGGCTGCGCTTCAATTCGCGCTCGGCTTTCTTGCCGCGCCGCATCGATTCCGCGATCAACTCGTCGGTGAGAACAAGCCGAGCTTCCGCTACATCTTCCATCGTAAGCAATACGTCGGTTTCCTCGCCGGCCTTGGTGTCATCGCGATGCAGCCGCACCGCATCGCCCTCGACACCGTCAAGCATGCCGCGGAAGCGTTTCCGCCCTTCATGGGCGACGGCCATCTCGACCTTCACCAGATGGCCGGTGAAGCGTTCAAAGTCGGAACGGCGCACCAACGGGCGGTCGATGCCCGGTGAGGAAATCTCCAGCCGATAGGCGCGGTCGATCGGGTCGGCGACGTCAAGCACCGGAGAAAGCGCCCGCGAGATCGCCTCGCAATCCTCAATCTGCATCGATCCGTCGGGCCGCTCGGCCATGATCTGAACGGTGCAGCCGGCTTCGCCCGAAATCTTGATCCGGACCAGCCGATAGCCCATCCCCAGCAAGACCGGACCGGCAACCGCCGACACACGCGCTGCCGCGCCCGGCTCGACGACGAGCCTCGGCTCGGCGAGCAGGTCGGTTTCAACGGAACCAGGCGTTGGGTCGGTCATGTCAAACGTCAAATTGGCCTTCGAGACGGGTTCGGCTGTGGTCTTTGCGATGGTCTTGGGGCGCGCCCCTGCCGGGTTCCCGGGCCTCATCTGGCCCCAATCCCTTCAGGTAATAAAAAAGAGCGGGTCCCGGAGGGGCCCACTCTCAATACGCGATCGTATATGAGAACCTTAATTCGAGGCGGATATAGCCGTTTTCCCGGCGTCCGACAAGGCCCGCGGCGCTGGATGCGGCTAATTTTGCGGGGTACCGGAACGCGGCCAGCCTAACCCTTCCTTCACCATCCAAACATTAAATGGCCGGGCAGCCTGCGTTTGGTGGGGTGAGTGTGTTCCATGACCGTCGCCACGCCGTTGATCCCCGGGCTCGATGAATTCGTCATGCGCGGCGATCCCAAGCGCGTCGCGGAGCTCAGTCGCGGCATCGCCGACCTGTTTGTGCAGGGGGCGGCCGGTTTCCAGACCCGTCATGTCGAATTGTTCGATCAGCTTCTGACCGGCATTGTCCCGCAGACCGAGCTTGCCGCGCGCGCGGATATTGCCGAACGCATCGCCGCCATCGCCAACGCGCCGCCGACACTGATCGGGCAACTCGCGCGCGAAGACAATATATCGGTCGCGGGTCCGGTGCTGCGCCGATCGCCTGTCCTTGCGGAGCAGGCGCTGGTCGAAATTGCGCGCATGAGAGGCCAGGATCATCTGCTAGCGATGACGGAGCGCCCAAAACTTTCTCCTGATCTGACCGATGTGATCGTTCAACGGGGCGGGCGTGATGTCATCCGGCGCACGGCGGCCCATGCGGGCGCGCGTTTTTCGACGATCGGTTATTCCGCTTTGGTCAAGCGCGCCGCCAAGGATGGCGTCCTGACCATCACCGTCGGGCAACGCAACGATCTGCCGGACCGGCTTCTGAAAGAGCTTCTGGCGGGATCGGTTGACGTCGTGCGCCGCCGCTTGTTCGACATGGCCGACCCTGGCAGGCAGGCGGCGGTCGCAAAGGCGATGAGCGATCTTTCCGCCAAGAGGGAGCAGCCTGACAAGCAGCGCGACTTCACGACGGCGCAACGCACGATCCTTTCGCTCTACCGGGCCGGCGACCTGAACGAGGCGGCGTTGCTCGGTTTTGCCAAATCTTTCCGATATTCCGAAACGGTCGCGGCGTTATCGGCGATATCGGGCGTACCGATCGCGGCGGTCGATCGCTTGATGGCCGGCGATCGCCACGACCCCGTGCTGATCATCTCCAAGGCGATCGGGCTCGAATGGCCAACGGTGCGCTCGCTGGTGCTGTTGCGGCTCGGCCCGGCGCGCATTCCCGCTTCCGCCGATATCGAGGGTATCCGCACGAACTATATGCGGCTGTCGCCCTCGACCGCGGAACGGGTCGTGAGTTTTTGGCGGGCGCGTGAAACGGCGTGATGCGGCTTGTTATGAGCCATTCTAGTGGTCCGATTCTAACATTTGCATCCCGGTGTGGCATGCACTTTTGCAAATGTTAGAATGCTGCGGCTACAGGGGTAGCGAATGTCAAATCCACTCCACTAGTCGGTCTTCTTGAAAATCAGATAAGCGGCGTTGCGGCCTTCGCGCTCGGCCTTGCGGCCGTAGCGCGTCATCGTGTAGTCGGGCCACGGCTGGTGCCAATCCGTTGCCCGCTCCGCCGTCCAAACGAAGTCGGACGTGCGCATGAAATGCGAAAGCGTCCAGGCGCAGTAGTCGCTGATGTCGCTGACAAAACGAAACTCGCCGCCTTTCGTCAACGCGCGCGCCATGGCCGCAATTGTCGAGTCTTGCACGAAGCGCCGTTTCCAGTGCCGCCGCTTCGGCCACGGATCGGGATGGATCAAATCGATCCTCGCAAGCGATTTCGCCGGCACCCATGCCAGTAATTCGGCGGCATCTCCCGCAAACAGCCGGATGTTGCCGATATCACCGGCCTCGATCAGCGCGAGGATTTTCGCCATGCCGTTGACATAGGGTTCGCAGCCGATGAAGCCGGTGTTGGGAAAGGCGCGCGCTTCCGCGATCAGATGCTCGCCGCCGCCAAACCCGATTTCGAGCCGGACGTTGTCGACCGGGCGGTCGAACAACCGGGCGAGGTCGGCGCAGCGCGCGCCGGTGATGTCGAGGGCAAGCCGCGGCAGTAAATGCGCGACCAGGTCGGCCTGATGCGCCCGCAGCTTGTGGCCCTTACGGCGGCCGAAGAAGGCGCGCTGCGCCTCAACGGTCGCATCGCTCGCGGGCGTTTCGCGATCTTCGCTGTTGCTGATTCGGCCGGTCATCGCAACGTCTGGTAAAGCCGGTACAGCAGCCTCGTCCGCGGCTCGATCGACGAAATGTACATCTGCTCGTAATGGGTATGCGCGCCCTGACCGTCGACCCCGAGGCCGTCGAGGGTCGCGGCAAAGGGCGCGGTGAAATTGCCATCCGAGCCGCCGCCGCTATAGCTGTCGCGAAGTTCGAAGCCGATCTCGGCGGCGAGCTTCTTGGCGTGCTCGAACAGGGCGGTGCCGGCGTTGCTCTTCTCATAGGGCGGGCGGTTCAATTCGCCCGTCACCTTGACGCTGACGCCCTCGGTCTTCGACGTCAGGTTCAATATTTTCGGCACCAGTTCGTTGGCGTCAGCGATGGTAGCAACGCGCATGTCGACTTCGGCATAGGCTTCTTCAGGGATGACGTTCGGTTTGGTCCCGCCTTTGACGACACCGACATTGACCGTCACGCCGCGCGCGAGATCGTTCATCGCCTCCAGGGTCTGAATGACGTTGCCAAGCTCCCGGATCGCGCTGCGGCCGTCTTCCGGCCGCGTGCCGGCATGGGAAGGCACGCCTTTGATGAACACCTCAAAACGGGCGACGCCCTTGCGGCTGGTGACGATCTTGCCGCCGTCGCGAGCGGGCTCCGTCACCAGCACATATTTGGCCTTGCGCCCTTCGGCCTCGATCAGCGCCCGCGAGGTCGGGCTGCCGATCTCCTCGTCGGAGACGTAAAGATGAGTAATGCCGAGCGGCGAAGTTTCGCCGCCGGCACAGAGTTGGCTAAACGCATGGAAGGCGAGATAGGCGCCGCCTTTCATGTCGTAGATGCCGGGGCCGAACGCGCTGTCACCCTCCACATGAAACGGCAGCCGTTCGATGAATCCAATCGGATGCACGGTGTCGAGATGGCTTAGCACGAGAATTCCAGGGCGATCTTGGCCCCAAGACGAACGCGCCACGATGTGGTCGCCGCATCCGGAATGCCCGGCGACTCGCTCGATGGTTACGGGCAGATCGCGATAACCGTCGGCGACGATGGCGGCAAGCTTGTTGACCTGATCGGGTGCGTCGGTCGGCGTCTCGATCTCGACCCAGCGGCGGATGCCGTCGAGGACGATGGCGGTATCGAAGGGGCGGGCGGACGCCGTCAGCATGTGTTGCCTTGTCTTCAAACTAGTCGGGTGTTGGCGCGGTCGATCAGGTTCAATAGCACCATTGTTCGTTCGGGCAATGCCTGGCCCGCCGTGTCGCGCTTCGAAAACGGCAACCTGCGCTTCAGCGCTTGTCGGCATTTTCCTGGGAAGCGATTTGCTCGACAAGATCGACGATGCTGCGCCGAAGCTTGGCGTCGCTGATGCGCGTAAAGGCGCGGGTCAGCGCCAGTCCCTCGGACGTTGCGAGAAAATCGGACACATAGGACGGCGAAGTGCCCTCGGTGCTGCCGTCGGCTCTCGCGATGCCACTTGGGCCGCCTTCGAACAGAAACGATACCGGCACCTGGAGGATTTCGGCGATCTGCTGAATGCGGCTTGCGCCGACGCGATTGGTCCCCTTCTCGTATTTTTGCACCTGCTGGAAAGTGAGGCCGAGCGCTTCGCCGAGTTTTTCCTGGCTCATGCCGAGCATGATGCGACGCATGCGCACGCGACTGCCGACATATTTGTCAACAGGGTTGGGCGCTTTGGTCGACATCGCCAACGCTCCTCCAGACCACGGTGCACAAGAAACCGGAGGATTATGCCTTAGGCGGTGATGCCGTCAAACCCCGCTCGTGCGAAGTTTTGTATGAACTCTGTTTATTTTGCGGCGCGACGCCGGATCACGTAGAGCCACGCGGCTGCAAGTATGATTACGATCGGAATGTCGCCCGCGCGCGCGTAAGGTGTCGGCGGGATCGCGGCGGGCAGGCCGGAATCCAGAACGCCTTCGAGCCCAAGACCGAGCTGCGCAACGACGCGCCCCAGCGGATCGATCACCGCGGAGATGCCTGTATTTGCAGCGCGCACGAGCGGCAGTCCCTGTTCGATCGCACGCAGGCGCGCCTGCTGGAGATGCTGATAAGGACCGGTAGAAATTCCAAACCAGCCATCGTTGGTGAGGTTGACGATCCAGCCTGGCCGATCGTTACGATCGACAACATGACCGGGAAAGATGGCCTCGTAGCATATCAGAGGTAGCATTCGCGGCGCGTTCGGCACCTCCATGCTGTGCCGGCGTGTGCCTGGAATGAATCCACCCTGAACTTTCGTCAGTTGCTCGAAGCCGATTTTTTCCATCAAGTCCTGAAACGGGAGAAATTCGCCGAACGGCACCAGATGCAACTTGTCGTAGACCGACAACACGTTGCCGTCATGGTCGATCACGTAAACCGAATTATAGGCGCGTGTGATCCGCGTGCCTGGCGGCACGTCGGGCGCGCGTACCGAGCCCGTGACCAAAACGGTGCCCTTGGGCAACAGATCGGCGATCTCCGCCATCGCGTCGGCTTCGCGGGTCAGGAAAAACGGGAACGCCGATTCCGGCCAGATCAGGACATTGACGTCGCGCACGCCGGTCGATTGCGGCCCGGACGCACGATCGGACAGCGTCAGATATTTCCTCATTACCTCTGCCTTGGCGGAGTAGTTGAATCTCGCGTCCTGCTGCAAGTTGGGCTGCATGATCCGCAGCTTGGTATTGGCAACGAGGACGGTCGGATGCCGGCTCAGCCGGATCGCGCCAAAGACCGTCATGGCGAGCATCAGCACAAGCGCGAGAACCGGGGCGACCCAGGGCTTGCGTCCGCGGGATGTGCCGTCGATCAGGACGGCAGGACTTGCGAAAATCGCAACGGCCAGAAATGTCAGGCCCCACAGGCCGATCAGCGAGGCGGTTTGCGCGAGCGCCAGCGGTTCGCTCAAGGCGTAGCCGAGCGTATTCCAGGGAAAGCCCGTGAGCGCGTGGCCGCGCAACCATTCGCTCATCGTGAGACTCGCAGCGAGCGCGATCACACGCGAAGCATCCCGCGTCCAGAACAGCCGCGCGAGCGCAAAGCCCAGCGCCATGAACAGCGCGAGATAGGCCGGCAAGCCCAGAATGGCGAACGGCATCAACCAGGCGAAGGTCTGCGCATCGACCAGAAAGGCGTAGCCGATCCAGTAAAGTCCGGGCACGAAATAGCCAAGGCCGAACCACCAGCCGGTCAGCGCGGCTGCCGGCACGCCGCGCCACCGTCCGGCGCCCGCGCCGTCGATCTGCCAGACCGCGACCGGAAGGGTCGCCAATAAAATGGGCCACACATTGAACGGCGCCATCGCGAGCGATGACAGCGCGCCGGCGAGGAGTGCAATGCCGGCGCGCTTCCATCCCCACGTCAGGATGATCGCAAGACCGAGGCGACGAAGTTTCCCAGCGATCATCACGAAGACGTCGCTCCGTCGCCCGGCGGATTAGGCTGGTCGCCGGGTTGTGCGGTGTCCGGCGCGGGTTCACGTCGTCGGCTTTCACGCGGCGTTCGCGGCGTCGGGCGTTCCTTGCGCGTGGCGATGCGCAAGCGCTTGACGCGCCGCGGATCGGCATCGAGCACTTCGATTTCGAAATTGCCAGGACCGGAAATGACCTCGCCGCGCACCGGCAGGCGGCCGACATGGGTAACGAGAAAACCGCCCAACGTTTCCACTTCCTCGCCGGCTTCGCCGGTGACGAACTCGTCTCCGATGACGGAACGGACATCGTCGAGGCTCGCGCGCGCATCCGCAATGAAGGAATTGTCCGCTTGCCGGACGATTGACGGCGGCTCGTCGCTGTCGTGCTCGTCGTCGATCTCGCCGACGATCTGCTCGACAATGTCCTCGATCGATACCAGCCCGTCGGTCCCGCCATATTCGTCGACGACCAGCGCCAGATGAATGCGCGAGGCCTGCATCTGCGCAAGCAAGTCGATCGCCCGCATCGAAGGCGGCACAAACAGCAATTTCCTGATGATGTTGGCTTCTGAAAGCGGTAGCGCCAGATCGACCGAACGCAGGTCAAGGCCGGCAGCTGGCGTTTTTTCAGGTGACGTTTTTTTTGTCTTGGCCTTGCTCTTGGGCTTGGCGGCGCGCGCTGTCATGAACGCCAGGAGATCGCGGATGTGGACGATCCCTTCAGGGTCGTCGAGGGTTTCGTTGTAGACCACGAGCCGCGAATGCGCGGCGCTTTCGAACAGTTTCATCAATTCCCCGAGCGGGATGTCGCGCTTGACCGCGACGATATCGGCGCGATGGATCATGACGTCGGCAATCCGCCGTTCATGCAAGGAGAGGATGTTGCGCAGCATGGTGCGCTCGACGGCGGAAAAACCGACGTCGTCGGGCGTCGAGGTATCGAGCACGACTTGCAGGTCGTCGCGGACCGATCCGGGTTTCCAGCCGAACAGCGTGCGGATCGCGCGCGTCAGCCAGTTGTCCGGGGTCGGGCGCAAGACCTCACCTTCCTGCACGACGGCAGGCAGGTTGCGCGTGTTGCGCGGATTGTCATGGGTCGGGTCTGAATCGGACATACTACCCGGTCCGTTCCGCATAGGGATCGGGGATGCCGAGCTGCGACAGGATCTCCCGTTCGAGCGCTTCCATGGTCTCGGCTTCCTGATCTTTTTCGTGATCGTGACCGACCAGGTGCAGGAAGCCGTGAACCGCAAGATGGCTGAGATGATGGTCGAACGGCTTCTGCTCTTCGTCGGCTTCCCGGCGCGTCGTTTCATAGGCAATGGCGATGTCGCCCAGCATCCGCGGCGCATCGTCCGCCTGCCGCTCGCCGCGCGGCTGCAAAGCCGGAAACGACAGCACGTTGGTCGGCTTGTCGATCCCGCGCCAGTTGCGATTCAGCGTCTGGATGCCGGCGTCGTCGGTCAGCATGACCGCGAGCTCGCTATCGCCGACGTCGGCGGCGACAAACTCGGCCGCGGCCGCAATGGCACGATCGATCGTCGCCTCGGCTTCGGGCTCGGCCTGCCAGCAGTCGGCGACGACAAGAATCTCGGTGATCGGTAGGGCAGACGGTGCCATCAGTTCGGAGTTCTGGTTGCGACGGATTCGACCTTGAGCCGTATGTTCGTCACGTCTTGTGGGTTGCCGGCCGTTGCGGCAATCCTTCATAAGCCGCCACGATCCGCGCCACGAGCTCATGGCGGATCACATCTTCGGCCTTGAAATGGACCTGGGCGATTCCCGCCACCCCGTCGAGCAGCTTGACGGCTTCGGCAAGCCCCGAGGTCTGACCGTTCGGCAGGTCGACCTGTGAGGGGTCGCCGGTAATGATCATGCGGCTGTTTTCGCCAAGCCGGGTCAGGAACATCTTCATTTGCATGGAGGTGGTGTTCTGCGCCTCGTCGAGGATGATGACGGCATTGGTCAGCGTGCGGCCGCGCATGAAGGCGAGCGGCGCGATTTCGATTTCGCCGGTCTGCAAGGCGCGCTCGACGATGCGCGAGTCCATCAGGTCGTACAGCGCGTCATAGATCGGCCTTAGGTACGGATCGACCTTCTCGCGCAAATCGCCGGGCAAGAAGCCGAGCCGCTCGCCCGCTTCCACCGCAGGACGCGACAGGATGATGCGGTCGACTTCCTTGCGTTCGAACAGTTGCGCGGCATGAGCGACCGCGAGCCACGTTTTGCCGGTACCTGCCGGGCCGACGCCGAACACCAGTTCATGGTGTTTGAGCGCGCGGATGTAGGCGTCCTGTGCGCCGGTACGCGCCCGCACCGGGCGTTTGCGCAGGTTGATGGTGTCGAACGAGGGTTTGGCCGTTTTGGGGTCGAATTCGAACAGCGACCCCTGCGCGATTACGGCGCGGATCGCACCCTCGACGTCGCCCTGCGCGATATCCTGTCCCTGGCTCGCCTGCGCATAAAGCGTCTCCAGCACGCGCCGTGCGGCGTCGCAGCCGTCGCGCGAGCCGGCAACCGTGATGTGGTTGCCGCGTGAATCCACCACGACGCCCAAGCGCCGCTCGATCAGTGCGAGATTTTGTCCGTAAGGTCCGACCAGTGCGGAAGCCGCGCGGTTGTCGTCGAAATCGATGACGAATTGAGTCTCGGGCGGAACTTGCATGTCGCGGTCGGGTTTGCGGCTGGGAGCGAGTGAAGGTGAATCCGATGCGCTTTTGGGCAAGGGTTCAGGCTCCCATTCTCGTGTCAGATGAATTGATGACGGGCTGCATGCTGGGGGCGGCAACCGGCAATGGGATCGCGAGTTCGCCGAGCAGGCTGTAGCGCTCGAGGCTTTCGATTCTCGCGGGGAGGACCTGCCCGATGATCGACTCGGGCGCCATCACATGCGCCGGCTGAAGATAGGCGGTTCGGCCGACGATCTGGCCCGGATTGCGGGCCGAGCGCTCGAACAACACATCGACAGTGGTGCCAATCAAGGCCCTGTTGAAGGCCGATTGCTGGCTGTCGATCAATTCCTGAAGCCGCGCCAATCGCTCGTCCATTTCTTCCGCTGACACGATCTCCCGCATTTCCGCCGCCGGCGTGCCTGGCCGCGGCGAATATTTGAACGAATACGCGCCAGCGTAGCCGATTTGTGTGACCAGAGCGAGGGTGGCCAGAAAATCTTCTTCGGTCTCGCCCGGGAAGCCGACGATAAAATCCGATGAGAACGCAATATCTTGGCGGACAGCGCGAAACCGGTCGATGGCGCTGCGGTAATCTTGAGCGGTCTGTTTGCGGTTCATGGCCGCCAATATCCGGTCCGAACCGGATTGCACCGGCAGATGCACAAACGGCATCACCGCGGGGATGTCGCGATGGGCCTCGATCAGCGCCTCATCGATGTCGCGGGGATGGCTCGTCGAATAGCGCAGGCGGACGATGCCGGGAATGTCCGCCAGATGACGCAACAGGATGCCAAGCGGCCAGGTTCGGCCGTCGGGTCCTTCGCCGTGATAGGCATTGACGTTCTGGCCGATCAGGGTGATTTCGCGCACGCCGTGATCGGCGAGACGTTTCACCTCGTCGATGATCCTGGCCGCCGGCCGTGAGACTTCCGCGCCGCGCGTATAAGGCACCACGCAGAAGGTGCAGAACTTGTCACAGCCTTCCTGGATGGTGACGAACGACGATATTCCCCGCGCGCGAATAGCGTCAGGCTTTGGCGGCGGCAGAAAGGCGAATTTGTCTTCCGCCGGAAATTCCGTCTCCAGCGCGCGGCCGTCCTTTTCGGCACGCGCCAGCAATTCCGGCAAATGATGATAGCTCTGCGGCCCGACCACGACGTCAACCACCGGCGCGCGGTTGATGATCTCGTTGCCTTCGGCCTGCGCGACGCAGCCGGCGACGGCGATATTCATCCGCCGTCCGCGGCGCGCGGCTTCGTCCTTGACGGCGCGGAGCCGGCCAAGTTCGGAATACACCTTCTCGGACGCCTTCTCGCGGATGTGGCAGGTATTGAGGATGACGAGATCGGCATCGTCCACGCTGGCAGTCTCGACAAAGCCCTCGCCCGCCAGCGTATCCACCATGCGCTGGGCATCGTAGACGTTCATCTGACAGCCATATGATTTGATATGGACCTTGCGGGGCAATTTCATAAAAACCGGGATGTTGAGTTGAAACGGCGTCGCTGCCGCCGTCTCAGGATTTGTCGTCGTCCAGCGGGACGCAGTAGAGTTCGAGCCGATGATCGACCAGGCGATAACCAAGCTTGCGGGCGATCTCGGCCTGCAACTTCTCGATTTCCTCTGAGGTGAATTCGATCACCTTGCCGTCGCGCAGGTTGATCAGATGGTCGTGGTGGCTGTCGCGCATCTGCTCGTAACGGGCACGGCCCTCGCGGAAATCGTGCCGCTCGATAATGCCGGCATCCTCGAACAGCTTGACCGTGCGATAGACCGTCGAGATCGAGATCTTGTCGTCGACCGCGACACAGCGGCGGTACAGTTCCTCGACGTCGGGATGATCCTCCGCTTCCGCCAGTACGCGCGCAATGACCCGGCGCTGCTCGGTCATGCGCATGCCGGTGGCGGCGCAACGCGCCTCGATTCCAGTAGCGGAGAGCATGGGATTGGATTTGAACACGGTCATTTCAGGTTATCGCCGGGGTGGTCTGGTGGTGTAATTCCAACATTTGCCGCTTTCGCGGCGGCCACCGATCATAACACGTTCTGCCATCGCGCAAATGTCAGGACAAGTCACGCCGCATCAGGAGCGCATCCAGGGCTTCGCTGCCGCTTTGCCGGTAATAGCGCTCGCGGCGTCCAACGACGCTAAATCCGGCTCGCTGATAGAGCCGCCGCGCCGGCTGGTTATTTTCTTCCACTTCCAGAAATACCGTCCGGATGCCCCGGCCGGCCAGGTGGCCCAGATGGGTCAACAACAGGCTGTTGGAGAGCCCACGGCCGCGGTGGCTTTCAGCCACCGCGATCGACAGAATCTCGGCCTCGTCGGCCGCCACCCGTGACACCGCAAAGCCGACGGTTTTCCGCCCCATTCTCAGGCGATGGACCAGCGTGTTTCGTTCGTGCAGCATGCGCTCGAACTCATCCTCGCCCCAGCCGCGATGGAATGATGCGTGGTGGATTTGGGCGAACGCCGTCACATCGCGCTGACTAGCGGGTTCGACCACAGCCCGATCGCCGCCCCACAATTCCGAGAGCCATGTCATCATGGGGAAGTGGTCTGCACGTCGCCTGCGAGCCGCTCCTTGGGCGGCTTGGCATCGGGGGCTCGAAGATAAAAGGGACGAGCCGGCGCCGTATTCGGGCTGACCGCCGCTCCCAGCCATCCCACCCAGGCAATATCGGGGGCGGGTTGCATGTCGACCCCGGCTGGTGGAACCGCCTGTGAGGGCCAGCGCTCGCCGAGCAGGCCGGCCGCGTTTCCCACCACATACGGCGCGCCGAATCGGCAAGCTTCGAGCGCTTCTTCCATCGGCGCGACGCGCGGCCTTACCAGCGCGCTTCCATTGCCGCTGACGACCTGAAGATAGACCTGGTCGTGCCGGGCATCGATCACGGAAATCACGGGATGTTCGGCATTCTGGCTGACGATGGGCGCGGCATAGGCCGTAAGCGTCGTGACGCCGACCACGGGAATGTTGGCGGCGAGCGCAATGCCGCGGGCTGCCGACAGTCCCACCCGAAGTCCGGTAAAACTTCCGGGGCCTGTGGTGACCGCGACGCGGCCGAGGCTTGCGAAGGCGGTTCCCGATGCAGCAATCACGCGCCCGATCAAAGGCATCAGCGCCTCGGCATGGCCGCGCTTCATGGCTTGTGATTCCTGCGCGATCAACTGACCCGCTTCGGTGTCGAGCACCGCGGCGGCGCAGGCATCAAGCGCCGTGTCGATGGCGAGGATCAGCATGGAGACGAGGCGAACAGGGAGTGGTGAATAGCGAATGGAAGGGCAGAATCACTAACTGTTCGCCATCCGATATTCACTACTCGCCTCTCCATCACATCGGCCGCACTTCGACCACCTCGGGCACGAAATGCCGCAGAAGGTTCTGGATGCCGTGCTGCAAGGTCGCCGTGGACGAAGGGCACCCCGCGCAGGAGCCCTTCATGTTGAGATAGACGATGCCGTCCTTGAAGCCGCGGAAGGTAATGTCGCCGCCGTCATTGGCGACCGCCGGCCGCACCCGGGTTTCGATCAGGTCCTTGATCATATCGACCGTCTCGGCATCGGCCTCGTTGAAGAACTCATCGGCTTCGTCCGCGGCCTCGTCGCTTGCTGCGCTGCCATCGGAAAGCAGCGGCGCGCCGGACATATAGTGTTCCATGATGGCGCCGAGGATCGCCGGCTTGAGATGCTGCCAGTCGCTGTCGTCCTTGGTGACGGTGACGAAGTCGGAGCCGTAAAAAACGCTCGTCACCCCGGGCACGCCGAACAGTTTTTCGGCGAGCGGCGAACGGCCGGCGGCTTCGCGGCTCGAAAACTCCATGGTGCCGCTATCGAGCACGGTTCGCCCCGGAATGAACTTCAGGGTGGCGGGATTGGGTGTGGCTTCGGTCTGAATAAACATGGCTTTCTCCGACATCGCCGGTTCAAGGCCGGCGCGTGAGGTCTCTCTAACAGATGGCGATGGGGAAAGCACGGTCAAGGCCGGAAATCCAGCCCAATAACAGCGGGTTCGTAAGACTTAAGCGTTAAGACAGCGCGTCGATTTCGGCGTCGCTGAGCCCGCCGGGAACAATCACGATGGGAATCGGGAAGGTGCCGACGGCATTGGCCATGGCGCTGATGAGCGGTCCCGGGCCTTCGGGGCCGGGATTGGCGGCCAGGACCAATATCGCGATGTCGACATCCTTTTCGATCACATCGATCACCTGTTCGGTCGGGTCGCCTTCACGGATCACCCGCTCAGGCGTGATCGCAGCAATGCCGTTGGCACGGCCGGAAGCGCGATCGAGCGCGGCGTTGGCGTCTTCCATGGCCTCGGCGCGCATGATGTCGGCAACCCCGAGCCACTGCTGATTTTGGTCTTCGATCTCGATGATGCGGAGCATCACCACACCGCCGTCGGCCCGTATCGCCCATCGGCTCGCATAGCGAACCGCGCGATCCCATTCCGCGGTGTCGTCAACGATGACCAGACATTTTGGCTTGTGACCCGTTTCGTAGCTGCGTCGCTGGGTGGTCATGCATGTTCCGAAGCTGCAACAAGCAGATCACATGCTGCCACGGCGCGGCCATGTCCGACAAGCGGGCAGGGGATGCCGTCTGGGTATATCCGGATTTGTTTCTGACGCGGCGTTAAGCGTGCGCCGCGTCATTTTAGGTTCGTTTGGGACTACTGCTTCCGAACGAAGCCGACGATATCGCGCGTAATTTTCATGGTTTCGTCGGCGATGATTCGTGCCCGGTCGGCGCCATCGACCAGGATGGCATCGACATAGCCGGGATCCGCTACCAGCCGCTTCATCTCGGATGCGATCGGCGACAATTTTGCGACGCAGAGCTCGACCAGAGAATTCTTGAAACTGGAGAACTGTCCGCCGCCGAATTCACTGAGCACGTCGGCTTTGGTGCGGCCCGCCAGCGCGGCATAGATTCCGACCAGATTGTCGGCCTCGGGCCGGCTCTCCAGGCCCTTTTCCTCCGATGGCAACGGCTCCGGATCGGTCTTTGCCTTGCGGACCTTCTGCGCGATGGTGTCGGCGTCGTCCGTAAGATTGATCCGCGAATAATCCGACGGGTCGGACTTCGACATCTTCTTGGTGCCGTCGCGCAACGACATCACCCGCGTTGCCGGACCCGTGATCAACGGCTCGGGCTGCGGAAAGAACAGTCCATCATTGAAGCCGTGGCTGCGAACGGAATCACCGAAGTCGTTGTTGAATTTCTGAGCGATGTCGCGGGCCAGTTCGAGATGCTGCTTCTGGTCCTCGCCGACCGGAACATGGGTGGCGCGATACAGAAGAATATCCGCAGCCATCAGCACCGGATAATCGTAAAGGCCCACAGAGGCGTTCTCGCGGTCCTTGCCAGCCTTCTCCTTGAACTGGGTCATGCGGTTGAGCCAGCCGACGCGGGCGACGCAATTGAAGATCCAGGCGAGTTCGGCATGGCCGGTCACCTGGCTTTGATTGAAGACAATGTGTTTCTTCGGATCGATGCCCGCGGCAATGAACGCGGCGGTGACTTCGCGGGTGTTGCGCGCCAGCTCGGTCGGGCCGCCCCACACGTCGATGCCTTGCGTGATCGCATGCAGATCGACGACGCAATAGAGACAGTTATGAGTCTCCTGCAATTTCACGAAATTGACGATCGCGCCGAGATAATTGCCAAGATGCAGATTACCGGTCGGCTGCACGCCAGAAAAAACCCGTTCAACAATTGCCATGATCAGCTTTCCGAAAAGCTATCTATCGTTTCCGCCGTCGTTGATCGAAGGCGCCTCGCGCCGTCCATTGCCACGCAAGTCATGCCCGCGCAAGCTTTCAAGCGCCGCTTTGACGGAGCGCATGGATCGCGTCAACCCAGCGAAGCACACCGAATAGCGCGAGAAACAGGCCATAAACCGCCATGCCGCCTGCGATCAGCGCGGCCACCAGGAAGAGGTGCAATGGCCAGGACTCATTTCCGCCCCATGCCAGCACAAATGGCGCCGATAACCATAACAGGCCGCCCATCGTGAGCGCGGCGGCCACGATGCGCGGCAAGCGCTGACGCGCCATGGGATCGATCGAGAAACCGAACGTGGCAACGCCACGCCGGATCAACACCAGCGCACCGCTCCAGCCGCCGAGCGCAATCGCAGCCGCGATGCCGCGGACGTCGAACAACCGGCCAAGCACGATTGCCAGCACGATGGTCACCGCAAGGCCCTTGAGGGTTGCCGATAACGGCGTGATCGTGTCGCCACGGGCAAAGAACGCGGGCGATAGCGCCTTGATCAGCACCTGCGCGGGCAGGCCGAGCGCAAGCCACATCAGCGCGTTCGCGGTGCCCACGGTGTCGGTCGCGGCAAAGGCGCCGTGTTCGAACAACAGCCGTACCACCGGCGCGCTCAATGTCATCAATCCGAGCGTCGCCGGCAGAGCCAGCCCGATCGCGAGTTCGAGACCGCGCGACTCGGCCTGCGTCGTTGCGTTCCGATCTTCAGCGTGTACGGCGCGCGCCAGTTCGGGCACCAGCACCGCGCCGATGGCGACGCTGACGATGCCGAGCGGCAGTTCGATCAAACGGTTGGCGAAATAGAGCCACGACACGGCCGAGGGCGAGCTTGAGGCGACGATGGCGCCGGCCACGATGAGCAATTGCGGCCCGGCGCCGGCGATCATGCCGGGCAACGCCTTGGCAAAAAAATTTCGCATCTCTGAATCGAAAGCCACGCGCAGCGGCGTTGCGAAGTGGCCGCCGCGCGATCGCAGGATCAAAATGAGTAGCTGCAACAGTCCCGCGATCCCAACCGTGGCGGCGATGGTGAGCGCGGCATCGGATGCATCCCATCGTTTGAAGACGAGGACGATCATCACAGCGATCAAGGCACCGTTGAACAACAGCGGTGCAAACGTCGTCAGCGCGTAGCGGCCTTGTGCATTCAACAGCGCCATCGTTACGGCCGCAGGCCCGGCGAAAGCCAGGTAAGGCAGCATCAGACGGGCGTTGTCCACCGCAAGACGCAGCGTGGCTTCGCCGGCAAAGCCTGGCGCCAGCGCCGTGATGATCCACGGCATCAGCAGGGCTGCCACTGCGGTTGCCACAATCAATGCCGTGCTGATGGTGCCGAGCACCCGGCCGGCAAAGGCGCTGGCTGCGAGGGGGCCTCTGGTCTCTTTCACGGCGAGCCAGATCGGCACCAGCGCATTGTTCAATGCACCTTCCGTCAACAGCCGCCGCACGACGTTGACGAGTTGAAACGCCACCAGAAAAGCGTCGGCCACGGGCCCCGCACCGAGCAAGGCCGCGACCATGGCATCGCGCGCAAAACCGAGCAGGCGCGAGGCCAGCGTTCCCGTTGAGACCGTGAGAAACGAGCGAATCATGGGCTCTTTTATATAGCAGTGGCTCGGATTTGAGTTTGCTAGGGGCGCCGGGATCGTGATAGGCGGCTACACCCGTTTTGGATGGACAGATACATGACCGCAGCGAAATACGACGTACTCGGGATCGGCAATGCCATTTTCGACGTGCTGGTGCAGACAGATGAGGGCTTTCTGAGCCGTCATG
>Ga0210390_10002092_pt1 | contig 18082 bp, 16 predicted proteins | sample IncBWH11OmetaG_FD_161050 | JGI IMG/M metagenome (GOLD analysis project Ga0210390, IMG submission 161050) | Forest soil microbial communities from Barre Woods Harvard Forest LTER site, Petersham, Massachusetts, United States - Inc-BW-H-11-O ... | reverse complement strand
AACGGCGCCCAGTCGTGCTCGCGGTTCAGCGCCCCGAAGAACAGCGTCAGCGCCTGCGGGTCGCGGAAATTTCGCACATCCGGCAGCACGCGAACCATGTTGGGGAACACCATGACCTCGGGATTGCGCGTGCGCAGGATTTCGGCGAGTGGCGCCGTGCTGGTCTGCACCGCATGAACGCCGCGGAACGCGAGTTCATCGTCGGCATTGAGCATCCCGAAGTGATCCGGATGATCGTCGAACTCCGTCACCACCACCCAGCCATCCGCCAGCAGTTTGCGAATCACACCGGCACCCCGATCACCCGACAGCGTCGGCCGGTGCAGCACGAAGATGCGCGGCGTGTCGCTGCCTGGCACCTTGATGTCGCTGCCAGTCACGAGCTGGGTCAGTACCGTCGGATCGCTGCGCATTGCCTGCATTGGATAGACGACCCGTACATGCGACACGCCGCCTATCGGTTCCAGCATGTTTGCCGCCACCGCAATCATCTGCCGCGGCGTCTTGAACACCCGCCAGATGTACTGGAGCGGTGCCGCGCGCTTCGCGTAGGCCGCCGGATCGACACCGAGCCTCGTTAGCGCCGGCGCGATCATGCTGGCGAATTCCTGTGCGCTGGCGGCGTCGAAAACCCGTGGCGAGACTTCGTGCGGCACGAGGCCGGCTGCCTCGAGGCCTTCGCGCATCGTCTCCAGGCTGAACCAGCGAAGGTGCGTCTCATCCAGTAGACCGGTCGGCTCGTATTTCCAGGTGCCGCGCAGCAGGCGGTCGGCGAAGCTCCAGTGCTGCATGTTCGGCACGCAGATCAGCATGGTGCCATTGTCGCTCAGCACCTCCGCGTGGCGGCGCAGCACCGGCCACGGATCGCTCAGGTGCTCCAGCACGTCGCCATACACGATGCAGTCAATCGGGCGATCCAGCGCGAACGGCATCGGATCGTGCTCGACGTCGACTACCGCCACCTGGTCGAGTCGTCGCGCTGCCTGCCGGGCCGCCGCGGGATCCTTGTCGATGCCGAGCAGCCGCGCTCGCGGATTGAGCCGTCGATAGGCGGCGCCCAGGGCGCCGGTGTTGCAGCCGACATCAAGCATCACCCTGGCGTCGAGGGGGATGCGCTCCAGCAGGTCGTTGTTCGCCTGGTCGGGATAGCGGGACATAGGCGGCGGACGCTCCGTGACAGCCGGAGGGCGGAGGTTGCCTGGCGCGGCGATCAGCCGTGGTACGCGGAATAGCAGGGGCGATGCAAGGAAGAAGGGACCTAGCCGACGGGTGCGTTCCCCGGCCGCCACGGATCGCGCCGCAGAGCATCCAGCCGATCCAGCATCCGTGTGCGGCAGCGGTCCAGCGCGGTCGCGGTGGAGAGCTGTGGTGCGGAGGCAGCGGCGGCAGTAAGTGACCGCGCGGCCTGCTCGATGAATCGCCGCCGCGCGGCGGCATGCAGGGTGGGATGCGCAAGGTCGAGCAGATGGCGGCAGCGTCGCGGCGCGGCGAGCGGCGAAGCGTGCAGCCGCTCCGCCAGCGAGGAAGCGGCGAGAAGCTGAAAGCGGAGCCGGAGGCCTAGCGCGCCAGCCCAGTCCTGCCACTTAGCACGATGGATTGATACGAGCGGGCGCAGCGCGATCCACGGCACGCGCATCGCGTCGGCCACGATTACGCCGTGCATCGCCTCGCTGAGCATCACGCGGCAGGCGCCGATCGAGGCAAGGATGGCGGACGGATCGCCGCGCGGATCGATCAGTGTGATGCCCGCCGCGTGGGCCGCCTCAACCCAAGCGCCGCGTTCGAGGCTCTCGAAGTGCGGCATGAATCCGATCGATAGACCACCGGCGCAAGGCCCGGGAAGCAACATGGCGGGATCGCCCAGACCGCAGGCCTCCGGCAGGCCGAGCTGCCGGGCCGTAAGCGGCCCACGGACCCAGTGGATGATCCAGTTCGTATCCAGCGTTGGCGGGGCCCGGTAACCGCCGTAGCCGGTGCCGGCGACCAGCTTCACCGCGCCGGCGTCGTGGCGCGCGTCGAGCACGGAGCCGATGCCGAGAAACCGTTCGGCAGGATCATCGTCAAAGAAGCCTGGGAGCAGCCGTGGCCACAGGAGGGTATTCAGCTCGTCGCCGAAATTTCGCGCAGCACCGCGCCAGTGATAGAGTTGCACACGCGCTACTCGCCGGCCTCCAGGCTGGGGCCGAGCGCGGACCGCACGAAGCCGACGGCGTAGGCGAGCCGCCAGCGGCAGGGCACCAGGTAGGTGCTGCGCCTCGGCACCAGACCGAACGGCGCCAGCAGGACGGCCACCGCAAAGCGGCGCGGTAGCTCGCGCCAGACCGCGGCGGATTGACCGAGCAGCCGTCGGGTCAGCACGGTGGAGACGCCTTGCCAATAGAGTCGCGACAGCAGCCAACGCGGGGTCAGGCGATCCGCCTGAATCTGGTGCTGGACCACGATCCGCGAGTCGTAGCGCGCCGAATGACCGGCCGCCTGCAGGCGCCAGGCAAGCTGCACGTCCTCGTCGGACAGCAGCGCCTTGCCGACTCGTCCGCTGTGGCGACCGAAGCCGCCGAGCGCCAACAACGTCGGCACATGCACAATCATGTTGGCGCCATACGGTTCCAGGCGGGCAGGGAGCGGTGCGGCGCGGTATTCGCCCTGGCCTTCACACTCGATGATCGACAGGGTGCCGCGCAGATGCGGCGGCCACCACATCGGCAGAGGCGCTTCCCAACGAGGCATGATGCGTCCACCGATCAGTGCCGGTGGCGGGTCGGCTTCGGCGATCGTCTCCAGGATGCGCTCGATCCAGTCGGGCGCGGGGATGGCATCATCGTCGATATAGGCGATGTAGCTGCCGCGAGCGGCCGCCGCGCCGGCGTTGCGGGCGAAGCTGACACCAGGACGCTCCATACGCAGCAGCTTCGCATTGGCGATGCCGGCGACCAGACGTGCAATCTGCGCGGGTGTATCGCCACAGGATGCGCTGTCCACCACCAGAATATCGAACCGTCCGGCTCCGACCGTCTGGCGGGACAGCCCGTTCAGACAGTCTCGCAGATAGTGCGGGCGGTCACGCGTGCAGATACAGACGGTAATGTCCATGCACCGAAGAATAGGCGCAGGGGCGTTGAGGAAGGATTAGCGATGTTGTCCGCGAGCGGCGCGGCCGTTGAGTCCGAGCGTTATGCGGCGTGGCGGAAATGCTCTTCTCGCTCGTCGTCTCTCGCTCTTAGTTGGCTCAAAACAACGCTCCAGATCCAGGCTACCAACAACCCCAGGTAGAACCAGGCGCCGGTAATTTGTAGAACCCATTGCCACCAGTACATGATCTGGTTTCCTCCGCGGCTGAAACCAGACCATGCAGCCGTCAAAGGCACGGCGGGTCTTCCATTACAAATTTGTTAAATCGGTCGCGTCGCGAGGGATAATGCCCACGGCAATGACCCGCCATGCTGCTTCATCGTCATGGCGACGAAGGTTGGCGTCTGCGTATATGCTTGTAGCTGCAAAGACGTGGATGCCTGGCCTTCGCTCGGCATGAGGATAGGGCGGCCCTGCGGTGCGATGCATCAGCGGGAGACGAAGCGCTCCAGCCAGTGGATCGTGTAATCGCCACGCTGGAACTCCGCGTCATCGACAATCCGCTGGTGCAGCGGGATCGTCGTCTGGATGCCGACAATGGCGAATTCGTCGAGCGCGCGGCGCATCCGGTTGATCGCATCGGCACGGGTCGGCGCGTGGACGATAAGCTTGGCAACCAGACTGTCGTAGTATGGTGGCACGAAATACCCGGCGTACAGCGCGGAATCGACTCGCACCCCAAGGCCGCCAGGCGCGTGGAACGCGGTGACGCGGCCAGGCGTCGGGGTGAAAGTCATCGGGTCCTCGGCGGTGATCCGGCACTCGATGGCGTGTCCGGAAAACCGAACATCGCTCTGTCCAAAGCCGAGCGGCGCGCCGGCGGCGATGCGGATCTGCTCGCGCACGAGGTCGATGCCGCACACCATCTCGGTGATCGGATGTTCAACCTGCAGGCGCGTGTTCATCTCGATGAACGCGAACTGCCCGTCCTGATACAGGAACTCCAGAGTTCCAGCGTTGCGGTAGCCGAGCACTGCCAGAGCGGCGGTGGCGGTGACGCCCAGTTTGTCACGCGCGGCGGTACTCAGCGCCGGCGAGCCGGCTTCCTCCAGCAGCTTCTGATGCCGCCGCTGCAGGCTGCAATCGCGCTCACCCAGGTGCACGACGTTGCCATGCCCATCGGCGAGAACCTGCAGTTCGATATGTCGTGGGTGGTCAAGATATTTCTCGACATACACGGCATCATTGCCGAAAGCGGCACGCGCCTCGGTCCGGGCTATGCCGAACGCCTCGTCGAGCGAGGCGGCATCACGTGCGACCTTCATGCCGCGCCCGCCGCCGCCGGCGGAAGCCTTGATCACGACCGGATAGCCGATGCGCCCCGCCACATCGCGCGCCTTCGCGACATCCGCCACCGCGCCATCGGAGCCTGGCACGAGCGGCACACCGAGTCGCGCGACGGCTGCCTTCGCGGCGATCTTGTCACCCATCATCCGGATATGTGCGGGCGACGGACCGATGAAGGTCAGGCCATGCGCCTCCACCATCTCGGCGAACCCCGCATTCTCGGCGAGGAAGCCGTAGCCCGGATGGATAGCCTCGGCGCCGGTCACCAGCGCGGCTGAGAGAATGGCGGGCATGTTGAGGTAGCTGTCTTTTGCCGGCGGCGGCCCGATGCACACGCTCTCGTCGGCCAGGCGCACGTGCATAGCTTCGGCGTCCGCGGTCGAGTGCACTGCGACTGATTGAATGCCTAGCTCGCGGCAGGCCCGCTGGATACGGAGCGCGATCTCGCCACGATTGGCGATGAGAATCTTCTGAAACAACCGATCATTCCAGGATCAGCAGAACTTCGCCGTATTCCACCGGCGTGCTGTTGGCCGCCAGAATACGCGTCACGGTGCCGTCCCTGGGCGCCTTGATCTGGTTGAAGGTCTTCATCGCCTCGATCAGCAGCAGCGTCTGGCCGGCGGCGACGCTCTGGCCGACGGTGACAAAGGGTGGCGCGCCGGGCTCCGGCGAGAGATAGGCAACGCCGACCATCGGACTGATGACTGCGCCCGGGTGGCTGGCTTCATCGGGCGCGGACGCGGTGATCTGTGGCGCCACGGCGAGCGGCCCGGCCGGCGCAGCGGCAACCATCGTGGGGTTTGCGGCGCGCACAATGCGAATGCGGCTGTCCTTCTCGGCGATCTCGATCTCGGTGAGGCCGGTCTCGTTCAGCACGGCGGCGAGCGCGCGGATCGCGTCGGGATCAAACGGGATGCGAGTCATGCGCTGGCCTCCAGCAGGAGGTCGGCCATGGCGGTCAGTGCCAGCGAATAGCCGCGGACGCCGAGACCGCAGATCACGCCGATGGCGGCCTTCGATACGTAGGAGTGCTGACGGAACTCCTCACGCCGGTGTATGTTGGTCACATGCACCTCGATCGCCGGGATGTCAGCGGCAAGCAGCGCATCCATCAACGCTATCGAGGTGGTGTAGCCCGCCGGATTGATCACGATGCCCTGGGCGCGACCGCGACATTCCTGCACCCATGAAACCAGCTCGCCCTCGCCATTGGTCTGACGGAAGTCGATGGCAAGCCCGAGTTGCTCGGCAGTTTCCGCACAGAGCTGCTCCACGTCGTCAAGCGTGGCGCTGCCGTAGAGGTGCGGCTGCCGCAGGCCGAGCATGTTCATGTTTGGGCCGTTCAGCACGGCGACCAGGGGTGGGGATGCCGATTGAGACATTAGGGCGCGCGTAGCATAGCTGGTCGCGCCGGTCCAACCGGCGGCGGTAATCGGCTCAACTGTCGACCTCGCCGCAGTCCGCCTCAGTTGGCCGACCGCGCCAACATTCGCAGACGCGTCTCGGCGTCCCGATCCCCCAGTGCTGCCGCCTTGCGATACCAAACGGCGGCCGCCACCGGATCGGGCCTCTGGCCAACCACACCCAGCGTTGCGAGGTAGGCGGGGTCATAGGTTCTGGCGAGCGCCGTCGCGCCCGCGGCGCTTCCGGCATCGGCGGCAGATTCATACAGCTTGCGCGCGGCGGATATGTCTTTGATCGCCAGCATCGCATCGCCGCGACGCACGAGCGAAGCTGCCATTGCCGTGTCCCGTGCGACGGGCGCGTTGGTCGACGGGCGTGCTGATGGATCTGCGAGCGCCAGAGAGGTATCCGGGGGCGTATCGGCAGGCGCAGCGGAAGGGTTTGCCGGGTCCTTCTCCGCAGTCGGTGTGTCAGGGGTGGCAGGGGCACCGTTTGACGCGGCGCCAGCTGATGCCGCCGCCAGGCTCTCGGGCCTTTCGGGCGTGTCACTTTCAGCGGCCGCCTTATCTGCCGCCGGCTGACTGCTCAGCGACGCCGCCCCGCGAGAAATCAGCTCGCTTGCGAGGCCCTCGAACAATTTGAGATCAACCTCGACCGTTCGTCTCCCAGCCGCATGTTCCTCGGCTTCGCGGTAGGCCAAGCGTGTCACGAAGTCCTGCAAGGCACGCTGTGTTGCTGGCGAGGCAGGTTCGACGCGCGTGATCACGCTCTGCCATGTCAGCAGCGCGTTGTCATCGGGCGGGGTGGCGGTGCGGCCATCGGAAATCTGTTTCTGGACCTTGGTCAGGAGCGCTTCACACTCATGATCGGGCGGCACCGCTGGCAAGCTCTGTTCCTTCTCGGGACTGCTCGGAGCCGCGAAGCACACGGCCGCCGTCAACAGAGGGCTGGCGCAGAGTGCCACCAGCGCCCAGTGATGTGCGCGTCTACGCGCGGCCCCCCCTGGCACTGCTAACGTCCCGCCGACCGCTGTTTGTCCCAGGCAAGGAATTGCTGAAACAGCGCTGCCTTCGCCGCCTCCGTCAAACCACCGCCCACGCCGGGTTTCGTCTGGGACAGAAAGGCATCGAAGCGTTCCTGCGTGGTCCCGCCGGCGGTGCCTGCCGTTGTCTCCTGCTCCAGCCAGTCCTGAGCCGCCTGGAAGCGCGTCCAGCCGGGTACCTGAGCGGTAAGGTTCACTTCGCGCCACTTGGGATGGCGCGGCGGCTGCTGGAACTGGTCAAATTTGCTGAAGAAGGCGGTCACGAAGCGGGCCACCTTGTTGTAACGCTCGGTATGTGGCTGCCAGCCGAACACTGCCATCACGTCGCCGACGGCAATGGTCGGCACCGTCGTGCCGGCAGGGATCAGCAAGGGGTAGCTGTCGTGGGTGAACTGGTCAGGGAGGTAGGTCTGGGCGAGGGTCTGGTTGAGCTCGATCGGCAGAAGATGGATGCCGCTGTCTGCTGATATGTCGGAGAACAGCGGAATCGGGGCGCCTCCGACATGGATGACGGCGGCGATGTCGCCGTGCTTCAACTCCTGCACGCCAGTGACCTGCTTTTCGTGCTCAACTTTCGGCTTGATGCCGAGGGCATCCAGCACGATTTCAGCGGTCATCGCGGAACCGCTGCCGGTGACATCGACGTTGACGCGCTGGCCGTTCAGGTCCTCAAGCTTTGTGATGTCCTTGCGGGCGAGGATGTGGATCTCCTCGTCGTACAGCTTGGCGATGTAGCGGATTTTCTGCGTGAGGTTGGGGAACATTCCATGCTGTTGCGCGTAGGTCAGCGCATCAGCCTGGACGAAGCCTACGTCCACGCCCCTGAGGTAAAGGATGTCGGAGAGATTTTGCAGGGAGCCCTTCCCCAATATCGGCAACACGCGGAGCGTGCCGTCGTCCAGAATCGTCAGGTCCGCACCGGTCCTGGCGTAGGTGCCTCCTTCCATTCCGGTAATGACGCCAACAGAGCCTTGATTGGCCCGATTGACCGCGTCGGGCGCCTGCTGCTGGGCGATGGCGGCGCCAGAAAACATGACGCACAGAACCGCTGCGATGACTTGCCGCACGAAACCCCCTTTGGTCTAAACCCGTTATGACCAGCCCGTTGAATAGCGTGATACAGTGGTAACTATTACGTTATACCTGCGTTACACGCTTTTGGCCACTTTTTTCCGCACTCTGCCCGGCGCCACCCAGGACAGAGTCCTGCAGGGAAATCCGCAAGCCGGTTGCGTTCCGGTTCCTTGCCCCGCCGGTCCAGCGTGCCCATACTCCCGCGCATGCAGACCGCGGTGACTTTGACGCTGAATGGCGAAGCCCGTGCCTTCGACGGACCGATGACCCTCGCCGCCCTGCTCGCCACGCTCGGGCTGGAGACACGCAAGGTGGCGGTGGAGCGCAACGAGACGATCGTGCCACGCTCCAGTTACGCCGAGACCTGGCTCCAGAGCGGCGACGCGCTGGAGATCGTGCATTTCATCGGGGGAGGCTGAGATGGATGCAACGCTGCCGCAAGACGACACCTGGACGGTGGCCGGACGCCGCTTTCGCTCCCGCCTGATCGTCGGGACGGGTCGCTACAAGGACCTCGAGGAAACCGGCGCGGCGATCGAGGCCTCCGGGGCGGAAATCGTCACCGTGGCGGTTCGGCGGGTCAATCTCTCGGATCCCAAGGCCCCGATGCTGCAGGACTACGTCGATCCCAAGAAATACACCTACCTGCCGAACACCGCGGGCTGTCACACCGCCAGCGAAGCGGTCCGCACTCTGCGGCTGGCGCGCGAAGCGGGTGGCTGGAACCTGGTGAAGCTGGAAGTGCTCGGTCCGCCGCCGACCCTGTACCCCGACATGACCGGCACGCTAGAGGCGGCCGAGGCGCTGATCAAGGACGGGTTCGAGGTGATGGTCTACACCGCCGACGACCCGGTTGCGTGCAGGCGGCTGGAGGACATGGGGTGCGTGGCGATCATGCCGCTGGGCGCCCCGATCGGTTCGGGTCTTGGCATCCAGAACGCGGCGATGATCTGGATGATCCGCGAGCAGACCAAGGTCCCGTTCCTGGTGGATGCCGGCGTCGGCACGGCCTCGGACGCGGCGATCGCCATGGAACTGGGCTGCGACGCGGTGCTGCTCAACTCGGCGATCGCGCACGCCAAGGACCCGATCCGGATGGCGCGCGCGATGAAGCTGGCGATCGAGGCGGGGCGCCTCGCCCACCTCGCCGGGCGGATGCCGCGCCGGCTCGGGGCCGATCCGTCCAGCCCGCTGACTGGGCTGATCAGATAACGCCGGCGCTCGGGCGCGGCGCCTTCTCGATCGGAGCCCAGCGAGCGACGATGATCGAACCGTTAATTCGTTAATTTTTTGTATCACTGACCCCAAACGCTGGCCTATGGAAGCGGTGCACTGGATCACCGTTTGAAAGGGGCGGCGAATGACAAGATTCATTTGGTCAGCCGGCACCACGGGAGACTGGAGTACCACCGACAACTGGTCGCCTACCGGAACACCGGGTGCGGGAACTCCCGACACGGACGTGGCTGTGTTGGGCGCCACGTCAACCGGTCCCGGAACCACCTACACCGTGACGCTTGACGCGGGCAGCACCTTTGACCTTGCCCGCCTCAGGCTCTTCACTGGCCATGGAGTCCATAGCTTCCCGAGCTTAACAGTCGGGGGAAACCTGCTGACCGACACGCTCGCTTATGCTGGTGGGGGTCCGGCCGATATCACCGTAAGTGCGGGCGGTCTGTTCGACATCAGGACGAATATTTATGACGCAGGCAGTGCCGCGCAGACGATCACAATTGCAGGCACCGGGGGCGGAGGCCATCTCGAGTTTGGCAACACCTCGGTAGACAACAGCAACGTCATCACGAGCTTCGCGAACACGAGCGCCACGACGCTTAACACCGGCGAGATCGAGTTCCTGTCGGGTTTCGTCGCGATGTCCACCGCGACGAGCCAGCAAATCAGCAATCTCGCGTGGGGCGACCAGATAGTTTTCGACGGTGCCGACTTCACCGGCGACGTCGCGACATTGGACACGTCGACCGGTGTCCTCACCGTGACGGATGGCAGTTCGACCATCCTGACGATGAACAACGTGGGGCTGCAGACGGGCGCGCAGAATGACCTCGCGGTGTTCGGCGACACAATTGAGGCCGTCTGCTTCGCGGCCGGCACACGAATCCTCACCGCCACCGGCGAACGGATGATCGAGACCCTGATACAGGGCGACATCGTGCTCACGCTGGCCGGCGATGAACTGAGCCCCAAGCCGGTCAAATGGGTTGGCAGGCGACGCATTGATCTTATGACGCATCCACGGCCGGAGACGGTTGCGCCGATTCGCATCCAGCGCAGTGCGTTCGCCGACAACGTGCCGCACACCGACCTTCTTGTGTCGCCGGACCACGCAATCCTGGTCGACGGCCGGCTGATCTGTGCTCGGCAGTTGATCAACGGCACGACGATCCGGCAGGAGACGGGCCTGGTCTCAGCCGAGTATTTCCACGTCGAACTCGAAGCGCACGCTATCCTGCTCGCCGAAGGCTTGCCGGCAGAAAGCTACCTCAACACCGGCAATGGCGGCTTCTTCGCCAATTCGAAAGATCCGCTGGTACTGCACCCAGACCTCACCGATGAGACGGACTACCCGACGCGTGAGGCAGGATCGTGCGCTCCGTTCGTGTGGGACGAGGCGAATGTTCGCCCGATCTGGCAGCGCCTCGCCGAGCGTGCCGCAATGCTTGGTCAGCCCGTGCGGCCGGTCGAGGCCAGCGACGACCCCGCGCTTCACATCGTTGCCGCGGGGCGCAAGCTGCGCCCGGTCCATGCTGACACAGGACGGTTCATCTTCGTGCTGCCCCGCAACGTCGGGACGGTGCAACTGGTCTCGCGCGCAAGTGCGCCGACTGATGTGCGGCCGTGGCTGGAGGATCGCCGTCGGCTGGGCGTGTGTCTGGCGCGCATCGTGCTCCGCGACGCAACCCAGGTGTGGGAGATCCCGATGGACCACCCCGATCTACAGGAGGGCTGGTGGGCGGTCGAACGGGATGGGTGGGCAATCCGGCGTTGGACGGACGGTAAGGCGGTGTTGCCGCTGCCGGCCACGAGTGGCGTCACGATGCTGGAACTCCACCTCTGCGGCGGCATGGACTACGTGACACCGCGTGACGAAAGGCGCGAGGCGGCTTGATTTCGCGGGGGCGCGCCGCTGGCTCAGGCCGGCGGCTTTGCTCGTTGTTTCCTAGCCCTCCAGCACGCCAAGTCGCCGCAACAGCGGCACCCGCCGTTCAAGCAGCCCGACCACTGCCTCGGTCACGATCTGCATTGTCTCGCTGGGATCGCTGACCGGCTTGCCGTCGCGCTGCACGCTGCGCCCGCTGCGTCCCAGCAACTCCACAAGTCGGGCTGCCAGGCCCCCGACGTCCGCCGGCTGCCCTGCGAGCAACTCGCCCACCAGCAGTGTCTCCAGGATGTCCGCACCGATCGCCGACCCGATCGCCGGCGCGGCCAGCCGCGGCAGATCGCCCGCGTTTGCGTTGGCCCGCGCGATCGCCAGATTGAGCCGCCGCGCGGCCTCATGCCTCCCCGCAGCACCGTCGCTCGGGAGCATCGGGTGCGCGTAGCCGCCAGCGACCAGCAGCGTGAGCGCCTGCATCAGCTCCACGAGCGCCCGGCCGGCAAAAGCCGGAGCCGCGCGCGCCTCGCGAACGCTTAGCGCGCCCGCTTCCAGCATGGTCAGCAGTGGCTCGTAGACCTCCGGCCGACCGGTGACGTTGCCGATCGGTGTGGCAAACGTAATGCCCCCCTCCGGCACCGCCATCCCCATTCCGGCAAGCGTCAGATCCTCCAGCAGCATCTGCTGTTCGGCCGCCGGTATCGGCGCGATGCCCTTGCGGTACAGATCCCGGCGAAACGTTTGAGTGCAACCGAGGTCGCGCAACGTTTCGCGCAGGTAGGGATCGCGCGTTTCCGCAAGGATGGGCACCACGTTGGGTGGTACCGAGACCGTGTCGATGTTCTCGGCCAGCGTGGCGCTGCCGATGTAGCGGCATTTTGCCTCCAACATCGCGCCAGCGACCTCGGTGAACATCAGCGGATGCCAGTCGTGGTTCAGGTATTCGTGCGCTATATAGCGCGCGTCCTGCTTGCGAATGTCGGTCAGCCGGTTCTCGAGAGCCGGGTTGGCCGTAAAGAACGATGCGCCCGCCTGCTTCAGCCGATCGACGAAATCCAGCACGCCGGGCACCGCAAGGTCGGTGCGCTCCGGGCTCGCGACGGTCAGCATCCGCATCAGCACACGAACCGGTACCATCCCGGTCCAACCGGTAGTGACATTATAGCTTAGATAGACCAAGCCGCCCGGCTTCAGCCGCTTCGCCACCGCGCCGACCAGATGTTCACGGTTCGCCGGCGAGATCCAGCTCAGCACGCCGTGCGACACCATCATGTCGAAGTCGGGCATGTCGAAGTCGCGCAGCTCGCGGTTTGACGCGGCCTCCAGATCGGCGAACGAGGTCTCCACGAACCGCACATTGGTCAGTCCGGCGCGGGCGGCGAGACCGTTGGCAAACTCGACATGCGCCGGATTGAAGTCGAAGCCCCAGACCTCCGCATGCGGACACGCCGCGGCGATGATAAGGCTGGTGAAGCCGTTGCCGCAGCCCAGGTCGGCGTAAGTGAATGGCGCCGCGAGGTCCGGCGGCCGATGGCCGAGCAGCAAACTCGTCAGGGCGATCCAGCTCGGCGTGATCTCGCGGTAGAAGTTGCTGGTGTAAGCCACGTCGGTGACGTAGCCGTCGTCCCACTGGGCCATTCGCGGCGTTTCCCTACTCGAGGTACGCGTGCGCCAGTCAGGTAACAGGCGGCTGTTTCATTTGCCAGCCGAAAGGTCCTTGGGCGCCGCGTTTCGATGTTCCAGTTGCGAATTCACCTCCGCGCCGAGCAGCACTGCGTAGGCGGTCAGGTAGAACCACAGCATGATAGCGACGACCGCGCCGAGCGGGCCATAGGTCACGCCGAACCGCGCGATGTGTGCGACGTAGTACGACAGCCCTGTCGAGGCGATGAGCCATAACAGCGTCGCCAAGATTGCGCCGGCAAAGATCTGCCGCCCTCGCTGCCGCTCGCGTGATGGTCCGTATCGGTAGAGCAGCGCGATCGAACCGCCCACCAGCACGACCAGCAGGGCCATGCTGAGAATGTTGATCAGCGAAGCACTATAGTCGGAAAGGCCGATGAACCAGATCACCGTCGGCAGGAACACCAGCACCGCGATCGCCAGAACGGCAGCGGCGACGGCGCACAGCGTCATTGCCAAAGCGGTGAGCTGAAAGCCCAGGATGCCGCGCCGCTCCACGGTGTCATACGCAACATTCAGCGCGGACAGCACCGACTTGGTACCGGCCGAGGCGCTCCAGAACGCGACGACAAGACTGATGAGCAGGCTGATGCTCAGGGTGTCGTTGGGTTGGCTGACGAGTTCGTGCACGCGTTCACTGATGAGTGCGAAGGCCGGCGGCGGCAGGAGTTCTCGCAGCAGGGCGAGTTGCTGCTCGACCGACTCGACGTTGAACGCCAGGCCGTAGACCGAGATGAGGACGCTGATCGCCGGGAACAGCGCCATCGTGGCATAGAACCCGCAACCCGCGGCGGCGAGCGAGACCCGATCGGTTACGGCCTCGCGCATAGCGCGAACGATGACCTGGTGCCAGCCGGGTTTGCCGGAAGCGCGTCGGCCGGGTGACGTCATCGTGTCCAATAGGCTCCTCGCATCCATACCTGCTCCCCCGTGATCCTGGCAGGGAAAACGCCGAACCGCAGCGCGCGATGCAGTGAGACGACATTTTTCTGGCGGATTGATCGAGATTCCGTCTTGCGTCGGGGGGGCAGGGGTCCTATGTGGCCCCCACGCAGCAACGCACGTGCCTCTGGCCCTCGTGGTTACGCAACGACGTCAAGCGTTCTGGCAATCGTTTGGTCGCTGGTTCGTTCGACCGTTTCGTCAACTAACGCTCGCTGCCTTGATCAGGCGGGCGTCCAGCCAAAGGAGGCCCGGTGCGATGACCCCGAAAATCGCCCGATTCCTTGCTGAGCAGCAGCCGGCCACGCCGTGCCTGGTGCTCGACGTGGACCGTGTGGAAGCCAATTTCCTCACCCTGCAACGCGCGTTGCCGCTGGCGCGAATTTATTACGCGGTGAAAGCCAATCCGGCGCGTCCCGTGCTGGAACGACTGGCGCGTCTCGGTTCGAGCTTCGATGCGGCGAGCTTCGAGGAGGTGTCCGGTTGCCTGGACGCCGGCGCCCGGCCTGAGGCGATCAGCTATGGCAACACGATCAAGAAAGCGAGCGCGATCCGCGCGGCATTCCAGCGCGGGGTGACGCTGTTCGCGTTCGATTCGGCTGAGGAGCTTGAGAAGCTGGCCGAGAACGCGCCGGGAGCGCGGGTCTACTGCCGCATCCTGGTGGCGAACGAGGGCGCCGACTGGCCGCTGTCGCGCAAATTCGGCACCACGGTGGAGAACGCCCGGGACCTGATGCTGCGGGCCGGCGAACTCGGGTTGGATCCCTACGGGTTGTCGTTCCACGTCGGCAGCCAGCAGACCACGACGCGCGCCTACGAGGTGGCGATCGCCAAGGTGGCGATGCTGTTCACCGATCTGACCGAGGCGGGTGTGAACCTGCGCATGATGAATCTCGGTGGTGGCTTCCCTACGCGGTATCGTGATCCGGTGCCCGAGATCGATGAGTTCGGCAATACGATCATGACGTCGATGATCGAGCACTTCGGCAATGCGCTGCCCGAAATGTTGATCGAGCCTGGGCGCTTCATCGTGGGCGACGCGGGTCTGGTGAGCGCCGAGGTGGTTCTGGTGAGCCGGCGCGACCGCGCTGATCCGGTGCGCTGGGTGTATCTCGACATCGGTCGCTTCGGCGGACTGGCGGAGACAGAGGGCGAGGCGATCAAGTACCGCATCACCACGCCGCACGACGGCACGGCGATGGGGCCGGTCGCGATTGCCGGTCCGACCTGCGACGGCGCGGACATCCTTTATGAGAGAGCCAACTATCGGCTGCCGCTGGCGCTGCGCTCTGGCGATCGAGTGGAACTGCTGTCCACCGGCGCATACGTGACGACCTATGCCAGTCAGCGGTTCAACGGCTTCGCGCCGCTGGCGGAGCACTACGTTTAGAGCATCAGTCGGTCATGGCGACAGCGGCACGCGTCCAGGAGCTTCACGCAGCCGCGCCCCACCGACTGACTGATGCCTTGATCAAGCGCGCCGACACTGCGCAACGCCGAGATCGTGCAGCTTATCACGTTCGGCAAGGCGCCCCACGTCGCCCCCGAATGTGCCGCAGGGTTCCACGTCAACAGCGCGATTCAAATCGATCTGACCGAACAGGTCGACGCTGATTCCATCGGCTCGCAGCTATATTTAGAGAGCGCAGCGACGAATCCCGCTCATAAGCTCGCTCCCATCGCGAAGAGATTCCACCAGAAGCGTGTCCAACGGTGGGACACGGCGCCGCGCGATTGCACCCGTCACCGTCTCCGGCCCATACTCGCTGGCAAAACATGGAGGATTGGCCATGACAGACACACCGCAAATCCGTCCCCTCGGTGAGACGCTCGGAGCCGAAGCCGTCGGCATCGACATCTCCAAAGCGCTCGACGCGGCGACCTCCGAATGGGTCGTGCGCGCCTTCGCGGAAAATCCGGTGCTGGTGTTCCGCGACCAGGACCTCGGCGCGCCCGAGCTTGCCGCGTTCGGCCGCCGTTTCGGCACACCGCGTATGCACTCGCTCATCAAGTACCGCCATGCGGATTGCCCGGAGGTCTCCTGGCTCACCAACGTCGAAGAGGACGGCAAGGTCGACTGGTACGGCGTCAAGCGCGCCACCGACTGGCACACCGACTCCACGTACGAGGACCACCTGCCGCTGCTCGCCATCCTGCACGCGAAGGAAGTGCCGTCGGAAAAGGGCGGCACGATGTTCGCCGATATGCGCGCCGCGTATGACACCTTGCCTGAGGCACGCAAGCAGCAGCTCGAAGGTCTGACCGCCCAACACGGCCGCAGTATCGGTCCCGCCGGCGAGAAGCTGTACGGCGACGAAAAAGGCGTGACCGACAAGACATATCGCGACGTGCGCTGGCCGGCGGTCACACGCCATCCGGTGACGGATCGGGCGATCCTGTTCGTCAACCCGATGCACACGTATGGCTTCGTCGGCATGGCGCAGGAAGAGGCCTGGCCACTGATCGAAGAACTGGCCGAGCACGCGACCCAGGAGCAGTTCGTCTATTATCATCGCTGGCGGGTCGGCGATGTGCTGATGTGGGACGAGCGCGCGACGATGCACCGCGGCGCCGGTGACTACCGCCCGGAGGAACGCCGCATCATGCTGCGCACGATCGTCTATCCGAACTGATCGTCGTCGCGGGGCGCGTCATGGCCGGGCTTGGCCCGGCCATCCACGTCTCACTTCCGCGGCCTTATGCTTGCGGCGTCACGTTCGCATTGACCCGAAAGAGATTCATCGGGTCATAGACGGCCTTGAGTTGACGCAACCGGGTGTAATTCTCGCCATAGGAGGCGCGGAACTTTTCCGGTCGGTCCTCCGGCGCGAAGTGATTGATGTAGACGGAGCCGAGCAGATTTGGTTCGAGCCGATCCCACAGCGCCTTCACCCAGGCGATGTGGCCGCTGGATTCCGCCGCGTCCGTCCACTGCCCGATGATGTCGAAGTCCCATTGCGGCCGCCGCGCCGAAAACGCAGTCGCGGTTGCCGGCACGCGCGTCGCTGCACCATGCATGTAGAACAGCCCGAGCAGGCTGAGAGGTGAGCTGAACGTCGCGGCTCCCGCTATCAACCTGTCGATCAGTTCGTCCGAAATCTGCTCAGTGAACGCCGATCGCCAATAGCGATGCAGACCGTGCTTCGCGTTCGGCTCGTCGATCAGCGTCTGGCGAACGCCGTAAGGCATCGGGGCGACAAGATCGGCAATCGGGCTGCCGAGCTGCCGCGCCGGGGCAAGCACCTTCTCGCCCACCTCGATGGGTCCATTGTAGCCAAGCAGCAGCGCGACCACCGGCACGCCGTCATGCGTCAGCAAACCGGCGAACGCCTCCGCCTCGTCCGGCAGAGTGGTGCAGAAGTCGCGGTAGAACCGCAGCACCTCGCGGCCCCGATCCAGCGGATAGAGCACGATACCGCTCAACGACTCGGTCACCGGATGCAGGCGAAATTCGAGCGACGTGACCGCGCCGAAATTGCCGCCGCCACCGCGCAAGGCCCAGAACAGATCAGGGTTTTCGCCAAGGCTCACGGTACGGAACTGGCCATCGGCGGTGATCACGTCGGCCGAGATGAGATTGTCGATCGACAGCCCATGCTTGCCCATCAGCCAGCCCAGCCCACCGCCAAGCGTCAGCCCGGCGATGCCCGTATCGGAGACCGTCCCGCCGGTCGTGGCCAGTCCGAATGCCTGCGTCTCGTGATCGAACTCGCTCCAGAGCACACCTCCTTGCGCTCTCACCGTGCGGCTGCCCGCATCTACACGTATGCCCTTCATCAAAGACATGTCGATGACCATGCCGCCGTCATTCGTGCCATAGCCAGGCGCGCTATGCCCGCCGCCGCGCAAGGAGAGCAGCAGCTCGTGCGTGCGCGCGAAGTCGACGGCGCGCTGAACATCGGCGGCTCCGGTGCAGCGTACGATCAGTGCCGGACGTCGGTCGATGTTGCCGTTCCAGACCTGTCGCGCTGTCTCATAGTTTGTGCTGCCGCCCAGGATCAGTTCGCCGCGTATGCTGCTGCGAAATGCGTCGATGGCCGCGTCGCTGAGATTGCTGTCGGCCCCATTCAACGTCACGGCGGTGATCGTCATGGCGTATCCTCCTGCCTGTCGCGACTTCTGCGGGTCGCTGGGACCAAAGCCTATCCTGTCAGCGCCCCGCTGTCTCGCCGGATCAGGTTGCTCCGCGCGCGGGCCACTCTGGCTTGTGATATCCCAGTGGCACCGATGGACGTGCCCAGTAGGGTTGCGTCTCGGACAACTGCACAGTCGGCCGCAGATGCCGCAACCGCCCTGACGGCGTCTCCGTGATTGTCGCCCAGCGCTCCAGTTCCTCCGGCGCAAACTCCGCCGGTGCATCGCGTGCGGCCGCTTCCGGCACCTCGCCCAGATCGACGATCCACTTG
>Ga0210390_10002090_pt1 | contig 18086 bp, 18 predicted proteins | sample IncBWH11OmetaG_FD_161050 | JGI IMG/M metagenome (GOLD analysis project Ga0210390, IMG submission 161050) | Forest soil microbial communities from Barre Woods Harvard Forest LTER site, Petersham, Massachusetts, United States - Inc-BW-H-11-O ... | reverse complement strand
GTGCTGTATCCCTACCCGAAGGCCGGGCACGGCGTCGGGTCCCTGGTCCCGTACGAACCGTACGGGCCGGCCACGGTCGCCGCGGAAGGCTCCATCTCCTTCCAAGCAGACCAGGAGGCCGATGCGCACCTGTGGCCCCGCCTGCTCAGCTTCCTCGCCAGCCTCTGAAACCGCCGACAGCCCAAATCAAAATCACAAAATCGTCATCTCGAACGGACCTTAGGTCGAGCGGGGGGTGGCCAGCGGGCGGCGGGGCGGGTCAACGGCTCGGGGACGCCGCAGACCGCATTAAGAAGGATGAGATGCGTTCGACCCGGCATGTCTACCGCCGAAGAGTGTGGGACACCAAGTCATCCTGCTCTGCAACTCGGCAGGGACGGCGGTCGCAGTTGAGTCAGAGACAAGTGAGGCTGCGCTGATCAGCGTGCTTCGGGCCGTTCCCCCCGACGAGGACGGGTCATCCACTGACCAGGTGTGACACTGCTGCGAATTCTCTGTAGCCCAAGTCCCGCGCACCACCCTATTTAAAATCCTTGCTCTGCAGGAAAGGCCGCTGCGTTCAGCGGTGTGCATTCAATTCGTTCGCTCCCTGGGCGGCCGCCCCGGCACGCGTTGACTTAAGGGTGGGGGCCGGCGCACGTGCATTCGAATTTCTTGCTGCCTCGGCAAACCGCGGCATAGGTGCCCGAGCGCCACGTCCCTTTGCGCGCCCAGGCTCGGTGCGTTCGGCGCCCGAGGGTGCTCGGGGGCATGCAGTGGCCATACATTGGCCACTCCACTGGTCTAGCGACATTGGTCTACTCATGCTGGATTGCAAACACCAGTGCATGCCTCGTTGACGATGGTCGCGCGGCGATTTCCCAACCTGCTTGCCGTCGGCTGCGCGGGTCCGGGTCTGGCAGCGAGCTCACAGGCTCCATAGCGCCTGCGTGGGGGACAGGCGGGCGGCGCGGATGGCGGGCAGCAGCCCGGCGGCGGCGCCGATGACCAGGGTGGCAGCCAGGCCCCCGGCCCAGGCGTCGGGCGGGATGACGATGGCTTCGGCGTGGGTGTGGGCGTAGGCTGCGGTGGCGGCCGCGCCGGCGGCAACGCCCGCGATACCGCCGGTCAGGGACAGCACGATGGCCTCGGCCAGAAACTGGATTCGGATCTGACCTTTGGTGGCGCCCAGCGCCCGGCGCAGCCCGATCTCCTGGCGGCGTTCCAGCACCGAGATGACCATGATGTTCGCTATCCCGATCGCGCCGACCAGCAGCGCGACTGCGCCTAGCCCGAGGAACAGGTCATTGAAGGCGCCGGCCGTGTCGGCCTGGGCGGTGAGTACGTCCGACGGCTGGGCGACGTCGACATCGCTGGGATTCTCGGGGTTGGCCTGCGCGCCGAGCAGGCTGTCGACGCTGATGGTGGCGGCCTGGGTGTTCACGGTGCGGATGTAGATCTGCGACGGGTGGCCGTCGAAGGACAGGTATTTCTGCGCGGCCGGGAAACCGACCAGGATCTCCGTGTCGATCTCGGGGGCCAGCACGGCCGGGTTAAGGATGCCGGTCACGTAGAACCACTGGCCGCCGACCCAGATCCGCTCCCCGGGCGGGATCCGGTCGATGCCCAGCAGCTGGGCCGCGGCGGCGCCGAGTACCGCGACCGGCAGGCGGGCGGTGGCGGCGTTGAGGAACTGGCCCTGCGCGAGACTGGTGCCTGCCGCCGCGGGCAGGCCCAGGGTGGCGGCATCCACGCTCAGCGCGTTGGTGTCGACCGCCGGTATGAGCGGGGACCGGTAGGTGTTCACGTTGCTGACGGTGCCGGTGTCTTGCACAGACAGGACCCCGGGCAGCCGGCCAATCATGCCCGGCGCCGCTACCGGCAGCTCGGCGGCGCCACCGGCGAAGTTCTGGCCGTTGGTGACGGTCAGCAGGTTGGTCCCCAGCCGGGCGATCTCGGCCAGCAGCGCGGCCTGGGAGGAGCTGGCCAGGCCGAGGACGGCCACGATCGCCGCCACCCCAATCGCGATGCCCAGCGCTGACAGCCCGGCGCGCAGCTTGCGGGTCCGCAGCCCGATGCTTGCCAGCCCGGCCAGGTCCGCGGGGCGCAGCCGGGCAGCGGACGGGGCGGTCGGCCGCGGCGACATGGTGGTCATGATGGTCCTTCCTGCGCGGGCTGCCAGCGAGCGGGCCGCCCGCCGGGGCCGCCGCAGGCGGCCACGTGGCCGGCCACGGGGACGGGGCTGGTGTCAGCGATGATGTGACCGTCGAGCATCTCGATGCGCCGACGCATCCGGCCCGCGATCGCGTGGTCGTGGGTGATCACGATGATCGTGGTGCCGGCGGCGTTGAGCTCCTCCAGCAGGGCCAGGATGGACGCGCCGGTGGCGGAATCGAGGTTGCCGGTGGGCTCGTCGGCCAGCACCACCGGCGGGGCGCCGGCGATCGCCCGGGCGATGGCTACCCGCTGCCGCTGCCCGCCCGACAGCTGGGTCGGCCGGGCGCCGGCCCGGTCCCCGAGCCCCACCCGGGCCAGCGCGGCAGTGGCCAGCCGCCGCCGCTCGCTGCGGTCGGCCCCGGCATACAGCAGCCCGTCGGCGACGTTGCCCAGCACGCTCTGGTGCTCGGCGAGGAAGAACTGCTGGAACACAAACCCGATCCGGGACGCCCGCAGCGCCGCCAGCTGGCCGTCGGTCATCCGGGCCGCGTCCAGGCCGGTGATGCGCACGGTCCCGGTGGTCGGCTTATCCAAGGTGCCCATCAGGTGCAGCAGCGTGGTCTTGCCCGACCCGGACGGGCCCGCGATGGCGGTCAGCTCCCCGGCGTTGACCGCCAGGCTCAGCCCGGCCAGCGCCCGCACCGGCGGCGACCCGGGATATACCTTGGTCACCTGGTCCAGCTCCAGGACCGGAACCGACGGCGGAAGGCGGTCCACGGCTACCGCGGCCGGCCGGGCCGCCTGCGCGTCGGCGCTCACGTCGCCGGCACCACGACCCGCTGGCCCGGGGTCAGCGCCCCGGTCACCTGCACCAGGCCGTAAGCGTCGTCGAAGATCCCGGTCGTCACCGGCACATAGCGCCGCGTGTTCCCCGGGCCGGCGACCTCGACGTCGTACCCGCCCGGCGCCTGGGCCAGCAGCGCCCCCACCGGCACCACCAGCGCGTCCTTCGCACTCCCTGTGGTGATGTACACCGTCACCGGCGCCTGGTCCAAGGTTCCCGCCGCGCCCGGATCGGTCAGCGTGACCGTCACCGGGATCGTCGTATCGCTGGCCGACCCGGACGCCACCGTGCCCACCGAGGAGACCGTCCCCGGCGTGCTGGACCCTTCCGGCAGCGTCACTGTTACCGCATCGCCTGCTTCCACCTGCGACTGCATGCCGGCATTCAGCGGGATCGTGACCACGTGCCGGTCTGAGGTCGCCGCCAGCACCGGCCCCGACGCCGGGCCGCCCAGGCTCCCGGTCACCTGGCTGACCCGTAGCGCCCCCGGCTCGAACACCACCTGCCCCAGCGGCAGCGACCCCGACGGGGAGGAAACCCCCAGCGCCGACCGCAGCCTGGCCAGCCCGGCCGCCGTCTGCGTGGAGAAGTAATCCCAGCCCTGCGCGGAAACCTCCGCGCCGCCGGCGTCCCCAAGCGCCACTAGATCATGGTTCAGCTGGGACACGTCCGCTCCGGTCACGCCCTCCTCCAGGGTCCGCCAGTCCGGCACGGCGCCGTACAGCAGCACCACCGGGGACCCGTTACCGGTCTTATACAGCGCCTGCCCCTGCCGGATCACCTGCCCGACCGACGGCAGCCAGGTCAGCGTCCCGCCGCCCCGCCCGGTCACCGGGTAGGACCCGGCATACCCCAGCGTCGCGTTCACCGGCGTCGTCGCCGTGAGATTCTCCCGGGCCACCGCCGCCGTCGCCGGCGCGGGCGCCCCCTGCTGCCCGGCCCCCGGCGAGGCAGCCGGGGAAAACACCCCCGCCTGCCACCCGGCCACCGCCCCGGCCGCCACCACGACCACGACGCCCAGGGCCACCCAGCGGCCACGGCCGCGCGCCCCTGCTGCCTCCGCGGACACCAGGCTCTCCGCCCGCTGCCCGGCCGCCCGCTGCCCGGCCGCCCGTTGCTCGGCCTCCCGGCCACGCGAAACCGTCCTGCTCATCACGAGCCCACCGGATTCCCGTGCTCGCACGCTTGCAAGGCAGCCGAGACCACCGGCGAGTTCGGGTTGACGCCAGCCTCTTGCAGCGCATTTACCGCGGTGTTCGGGTCGAGGACGCTGTAGGGATTGACGGAACCCGGTTGTTCGGGGTAAGTCGGCACGCCGTGCGCATGCATGCACTGGGCGAACTTCAGGAGCTGGGGGGCGTCCTGCTGCCCCTTGCTCATGCCGCCAGCCGGGAGCAGGTGCTTGCAGGCGTTAAAACCCGTTCCGAACCGCGAGCTGTCCTCCAGCTGGGCCGAAATCTTCCCGAACTGGCCGTTAGACCCGGGGTCGGGAAAATCCGTCACGCCGTCCGAACGCATGCACTGGGCGAAAGCAAGACTCTGCTGTGCCTGCGATGCCCCTCTATTGTTCGATGAACCGTCCGTGCTCGATGAACCGTCCGTGCTCGATGAACCGTCCGTGCTCGATGAAGCGCTCGTGCTCAAAGAGGTGCTCGTGCTCGATGAGGCGCCCGTGCTCGATGAGGCGCCCGTGTTGGATGAGCCGCCTCCGCATGCCGCCACCACCAGCACAATGCCGGCCGTGACGGCCAGAACGCCTGCCCACCGCGGCGTCGTCCGGGACCAGCGCCAGCGACAGCCTGCCCCTTCGTAGATGGTGTCGTCCTCATGGCGGGCTGAATGATTCTCAGCTTCTTGGCCGACGGCCAGGTTCAGAACATCTGCTTCAGGCCCGGATCGTGGGTTGATGTAACGCATACACGTGACGATGCGGCACCGATGTCATAGGTGCATCCGCCGCTTGTCATGAGCGCGTCACAAACGGGAGCGCTCCGGTGCCCCGCCACCGGACCGGTGCAATGGGCAGCCGCGGTGAGCACCGCACCGCCGCCGGGATGGGGGGCGGGCCGTGCCAGCGGTTCCGGTCAGCGTTACAGCGCGGCGGGTACTGCTTGCGGCGTCTTGCCCCTGACCGGACAATGGCAGTTCAGGGGCAGGCTGGCGGTGAACATCGCTCCGCCGCCTGGGTGGTTGCCCGCTTCGATGTGCCCCCCGTGCAGGCGCGCGTTCTCCCAGGCGATTGCCAGTCCCAGGCCGCTGCCCTCGGAACGGGCGCGTGCGGTGTCGGCCTTGTAGAACCGGTCGAACACGTGCGGGATGGCCGCCTCCGGTAGCCCGGGCCCGTGGTCGCGCACTTCTAGGGTCAGATGTCCGCCGCCCTGGCTCCGCGGGTGCGCTCTTGCCGTCACGGTTACCGGCGGGCTGCCGTGCCGCAGCGCGTTTCCGACGAGATTGGCGACGATGACGTCGAAGCGGCGACGATCCAGCCGCGCGGTCAGCCCAGCGGGCACATCGGCGGACACGTCCGTCCATCCTCGCGTCCTCAGACACCCGGACAAGGCGGTCGCGATATCGGTGTCATCGATCACCAGCTGTGCCGTTCCGGCGTCGAAACGGGAAATCTCGATCAGGTCTTCGACCAGCCGGCCGAGGTGGAAAATCTCCTGGCGGACCAGTACCGAGGCCGCTGCGGTGTCCCCGTCCAGACCCGGGTGCTCGCCGAGCATGTCGGCCACCGCGGTCATCGCGGTCAGGGGGGTCCGCAGTTCATGAGACACGTCACCAGCGAACTGCCGGGCCCGCGCCTCCATCCGCTGCAGTTCACCGACCTTGTCCTCCAGCGCCGCAGCCATCGAGTTGAAAGAGGTGATCAGCCGGGCAAGCTCATCTCGGCCGTGGGCCTGGATCCGGACCGACAGATCCCCGCCAGACATCCGCTGCGCCGCCTGAGCCAGCCGCCGCACGGGCCGCAGAACCCGGCGGGAAGCGGCATATGCCACGCCTGTGATCGCTGCCAGCAGTACCGCGGCGCCGGTCAAGCCGATGGCAACAGCGGCGTGGGGCGCCGCCGGATATGCCGGGCGCGTTCTGACGACCTGCGAGCCGGTGGTGTCAGCCAGCCAGGCAGGAAGGCGATAGTAAGGCAGAACGATGTTGGCAAACCATTCCGACACGACCGCCGACAGCAGCGCCACCACGATGAACGCGACGATCAACCGCGTGCGCATCATTCGTCTCCCCTCACCTGCGCTACACCGGCCCGAAGCGGTAACCGAAGCCGCGCACCGTCTGGATGTAGCGGGGTTCAGACGTATCGGTTTCGATCTTCGCCCGCAGCCGCTGGACGCAAGCATCTACCAGCCGGGAATCCCCCAGGTAGTCGTGCTCCCACACCATGTCGAGCAGTTGCTCCCGGGAGAACACCTGCCGTGGTGAGCCGGACATGACCAGCAAGAGCCTCAGCTCAGTAGGCGTCAGCGAGATCTCTCGGCCGCGCAGCAGCATCGTGAGCGAGCCGCGGTCGATCATCAGCTCACCGTGGGTTTCCGGTGGGCTGCTGGCCCGGGCCATCCGGCGCAGCACCGCCCGGATCCGGGCATCGAGCACCCGCGGCTGGACCGGCTTGACCACGTAGTCGTCGGCTCCCGCCTCCAGGCCCGCCACGATGTCGAAATCGTCGCCGCGGGCGGTGAGCATGATGACGGGAACATCGCTGTCGCGCCGCAGCCGCCGACAGACCTCAAAGCCGTCCACGCCCGGCAGCATCACGTCGAGCACGACCACGTCTATCGCGGCCCCGGAGATGCCATCCAGTGCCGCCTCACCAGTTTCGGCGAGGCGCACCTCATAGCCGAGGCGGCGCAAAGCCAGCTCCAGGCCCTGCCGAGCAGCTGGGTCGTCCTCGACCAGCAACACCGTCGCCATCACCATGCATTATGCCTGCCGCGGCTGCTCACAGCCGCAGTCCGGCCAGCCTGCCCGCCTCGTGCATGCCCCTGACGATACGGCGCTATTGTCATGAAGCTGTCCGCCGTCTGTCATAACCGCGTCACAGACACCGCATGACCGGTCGATGCTTCGCTGACCAGACCGCCTGGGTGCATGGGCAGCGAAGACCAGCGGCGAACACCTCGGGTACCGGTGAGCGACAGCTGTGCGGCCCAGCTGACGGCGGCCGCGGCGGGGCGTTTCTGGTCTGCCCACAGATTATCAACGCTGAGGCTGCTGCGGTCCTGGAGAACACCGGCTGCGCTCAGCTCTCCGGCCTGCCGATGATCGCAGTAGAGATCGCCGAGGGGCCCGGCCAACCGAGATCGTCCCTGACTTGGCAGGAATCTCACGCGCGCCGAGTCGGCGATGCCTGGCTCGCGCTCCGGAGCGCGAGCCAAGACGCTCCGGCTACAACCGCTCAGCACCGATCTCGCGCGCGTGCCTTGCAGTTCGGACCCTGAGGATGAAACGGGAGGTTGCTAGGCCGGTGGTGTGTCGCCGAGCAGCCAGCGTGCTCCGGTCCCGCGGGTGGCCGCGGTGTCGTTGGGGTTGGAGAGCCTGCAGGTGCGCAGTGATAGGCAACCGCAGCCGATGCAGCTGTTCAGCGTCTCGCGCAGCCGCTCCAGTTCGGCGATCCGCTGGTCTATGCGGCGAATCCAGGTCGCCGAGACCTTGTTCCAGTCCGCCTTGGTGGGCGTTCGCTCGTCCGGCAGCCGGGCCAGTGCCACGCGCACTTCGCCGAGGCTCAGGCCGACGGCCTGTGCCGCGCGGACGAACGCCACACGGCGCAGCATGGCTCGCGCATACCGGCGCTGCCCGCCGGTCGTCCGTTCCGATGAGATGAGTCCAAGCTGCTCGTAGTAGCGCAGCGCCGAGGTCGCTACCCCGGCGCGGCGGGCCAGCTCGCTGATCGTGACGCGGTTCGCAAGGCTGCTCATAGATTGCCGATGGTAGCGCCCCTTGACTTCAAGTTCGCTTTAAGTTGCACGATGCTGACATGACGATAACGCAGCCTCCCGAGTACAAGTTCGCCGATCTTGAGCCTCTGATGGCGCTGATGACCGGCGATGAGAAACACGGCCCTGCGGCCACCTCCACACTTGACGTGCTGTGGGTCCTCTACGACCGGGTCCTGAACGTCGATCCCGGCGATCCGGAAGCGCCCGGCCGCGACAGGTTCCTGCTGTCCAAGGGGCATGGCCCGATGGCCTACTACGCAGTGCTCACGGCCAAGGGATTCATCGACCCGGAACTGCTGCCGGGCTTCGGCAGCTTCGACTCCCCGCTCGGTCATCATCCCGACCGGGTCCTGCTGCCGGGCGTCGAGATCGGCAGCGGCTCGCTGGGCCACGGCCTGGGCCTGGCCGTCGGTACGGCTCTTGGCCTGCGGGCGCAGGGACTCGACCGCCCGCGCGTATTTACTCTCCTGGGCGATGCCGAACTCGACGAGGGCTCCAACCACGAGGCGATCGCGTTCGCTGGCGCGATCGGCCTGGACAATCTGCACGCCGTGGTCATCGACAATGCCTCAGCGACGCACGGCTGGTCCGGTGGCATCGCGACCCGGTTCGAGCGCGAGGGATGGTCGGTCCTGACCGTGGACGGCCGCGACCATGACGCGCTTGAGGCCGCGTTCACCGCACCGCACCAAGGACGGCCGCACGCCGTCGTCGCCGTCGTAGAACCCAAGAACTCAATGCTCAGCCACCCCCGGATCAGCGCGCGTTAAGGAGAAGCCGCCATGGAGACGATGCGGGAACGTTTCATTGCCACCACCGCCGAATTGCTTGACCACGACCCGCGCCTCGCGGTCGTGCTGGCCGATATCAGCTGATCAATTCGACCGTGCGGCGGCGCGCCATCCCGGCCGGGTGATCAATGTCGGCATCCGCGAGCAACTGCTTATCGGCGTCGCGGGCGGGCTCGCGCTCGCCGGGCTGCGGCCAATCGCCCACACATTCCCCTCTTTCCTCATCGAGCGACCGTTCGAGCAGATCAAGCTCGACCTCGGGCATCAAGATGCCGGGGCAGTGCTGGTCAGCTCAGGCGCCTCATACGACATGTCGTCGATGGGCCGCACCCACCAGGCACCCGGAGATGTCGCACTGCTGGACACCCTCGATGGCTGGACCATCCACGTCCCCGGCCACCCCGACGAAGCGGAAGCCTTGCTGCGTCACGCCTCGGCCAGTGACGGCCGGGTCTACCTGCGCCTCTCGGGCGAGAGCAACCCCGAGCCGCACGCGGTAACGCCTGGACGCTTCGAGGTTGTCCGCGCCGGACAGGCCGGCACGGTGATCGCGGTCGGCCCGATGCTACAGCCCGTACTGAACGCAGTCACAGATCTTGACGTCACCGTCCTTTACGCGGTAACCGTGCGCCCGTTCGACGCCGGCACGCTGCGCCAGGCGGTGGGCGCATCGGCGAGCACCGACGTGGTGCTGGCCGAGCCGTACCTGGCCGGAACATCCAACCGCGAAGTCGACGAGGCGCTGCTCGATGTTCCGCACCGGGTGCTCGGTCTCGGTGTCGGCCGCGCCGAACTGCGCCACTATGGCACTCCCGCCGACCACGCCGCCGCCCACGGGCTCGACGCCGCATCGCTACGGAAGCGGATCTCCGGCTTCCTCCGCTAAGCGCCGCAGCCCCGACGGCGATGGGCACGACATCGGCTCGCCGCTATATGGCTCGCGGAGCCGTGCAAACGCCTGCTCGGTTGAACCCATCCGGCCGGCTCCCCGCCCGATGCGAACAGTGCGGGACCGTCCTCACCCGACGGTCCCGCACTGTTCGCGGCGCGCTCACCCGACCAGGTCAGGCTCCGCGACCCGCTCTTCGGCCTCCTCGAGCGCCCCCTTGACGACCGCCTCCGAAGACCGGCCGAGCGCGGCCGGGATCGCCACGGCGGCCACGGCGGCCACGGCGACCCCCGCCGCGCCGGCCCACAGCGCCGGTGTCAGCCCGGCGACGAACGACGCTGCGGACGCGTAGCCGCCACGGGCCGAGAACACCGCACCGAGCACCGCGATGCCGAACACGCCGCCCAGTTCCCGTATCGCGTTGTTCGCGCCGGAGGCGATGCCCTCCTCGGTGCGCCGCACCGAGCTGAGCACCACGTTCGCCACCGGCGCGAAGAACAACGACATACCCGCCCCGGAGACCGCGAACGCTGGGACCAGGTCCAGATATGGCACCGTCGGGGATACGAGAAGCGCCAGCCAGCCCAGCCCGATGGCCTGCAGGAGCAGCCCGGAGGCCAGCAGCGGCCTGCCGCCGATCCGGTCCGACAGCGCCCCGGCGATCGGCGCCACCAGCATTGGCATGCCGGTCCACGGCAGCGTCCGCAACCCCGCCTCCAGCGGGCTATAGTGCTGCACGACCTGGAGGAACTGCGCCAGCAGGAAGATCGACCCGAACATCCCGAAGTACATCAGCAGCGAAGCGGTATTGGTCATCGTGAAGCCGCGGGAGCGGAACAGTCGCATCGGCAGCATCGGCTTGCGGGCGCCGCGCAGCTCCCAGGCCACGAAGGCGGCTACCAGCACCGCCCCGATCACCATCGGCGGCAGCACGGTCGGGCTGGTCCAGCCGTGCGCGTTGCCTCGGACCACGCCGAGCACGATGCCGAACAGGCCCAGGCTCGCAAGTACCAGTCCGGGCCAGTCCAGACGCGTCGCGGTGCCCTTGCTCTCGGTGAGCTTGGTCCGGGCGAACGGCAGTATCGCGATGCCGATCGGCACGTTCACCCAGAAGATCCATTGCCAGGACGCGCCGTCCACGATCGCCCCGCCGACCAGCGGCCCGACCGCGACGGCCAGCCCGCCTACCGCGCCCCAGGCGCCGAGCACCAGCCCGCGCCGCTCCGGCGGCACGGCCGCCGACAGCAAAGTCAGGGTGAGCGGGATCAGCACCGCGGCGCCCACGCCCTGTACCGCCCGCGCGGCGACCAGCCAGCCGATGCCGGGCGCGAGCGCAGCGGCCGCCGACCCCGCGGTGAACACGGCGAGCCCGGCGGTGAACAGCCGCCGCCGCCCGAACCGCTCGCCCAGCGTGGCGCCGGTGAGCAGCAGCACCGCGAACGTCAGCGTGTACGCGTTCACCGTCCACTGCAGGCCTTCCAGCCCGGCGTGCAAGTGCTCTCGGATCGACGGCAGCGCCGTGGTCACCACCAGGTTGTCCAGCGAGGCCATGAACAGCGCCGTAGACGTCACTGCGAACGTCCAGATCATCCTGCTCTTCGAGGTCATCATCTCCCCGGGTCCTTCCTAGTTTGTGAGGGCTCACTAACTTGAGCGGGCATGCCGAACCCGCCCTTCTCCTGGTTAATGTGCTGCTAGGGCTTAGGCTTCGGGCACCACGAGGTCCATCGTCCGTCAACCTCGGGCAGGTTCATCGCCGCCGCGACGTTCATCAGCATCCCGACCGCGAAGAAGTCCACCACGGTCTGGTACGGCAGCCCGGTAATCCGCTCGACCTGCTCCCACAGCTTCCGGAATCCGGTCCGGGTGGCATCACGGATCTCCGGGTCCTCGCACGCCGCGTACGCCTGCATCTGCAGCAGCAGCAGGATCCGGTCGTCGAGCAGCACCTCGTACGCGTCCGCCATCGCCGTCATCGCCTGCTCGCCGGTCAGCTCACCCGCGGCCGCCGCGAACTCGTCTCGCACCCGGCGGAAGGCCCGCTCGACCAGCGCCAGGAACAGCGCCTTCTTCGTGGGGAACAGGCGGAATAGGTACGGCTGGCTGATGCCTGCCCGGCGCGCGACCTCGTCGGTCGAGGTTCCCGCGTACCCGTGCGCCGCGAACGCCGCCATCGCCTCGCCGAGCACCAGCTCGCGCCGCTGCTCGGCCGGCATCCGCGGCCCGCGTCCCGTAGCCGGGTCCCGGTGCCCCGGACCCGGCTCCCGCACTGCCTGTTCCGTCATGTCCACTAAATTAGTAACCACTCACTAGTTTGTCAACGCCTTAGACCGCGCTAGTGCGTGTGAGGTCTCAATCGCGGTCAGGAGGGTGGCGGCCGACCATGGCCGCGAGCTTGGCCAGCGTGGTCTGCGGATGGTCAGCGTAGATCGGGTGGTCCCGGGCCAGGACGGCAGCAATCGCGGCGTCATCGCCTGGGCGGATGGCGCCGAACCAGCGTCGTGACACCGCCAGCAGCCCGGCCTCCCAGCGGGCGATCTCCGCAGGCGGCCGCGTGCTGGCCTCGCCGGTCAGCGAGTCCACAGCCACCCGGTAGCCGGGTCCCCAGATCTTCTGCGTCAGGTAGCGCACGCGCGCCGCATGCCAGCCGGATGTCACCACGATGACGCGCTGGTCTCCGGGTTCACTCAGCAGCGGCTTGGTGAACCAGATGTTGCCGATGGTGTCACGCGACCGGGTCTCGGCCGTGACGCTGCCCGCGGGCACGCCCGCCGCCACGGCGATCTCGGCCATGGCCGTGGCCTCCGCGCGCGGCGGGGGCGGGTCGTACATGCCGTACGCACCCGACATCACGATCCGCTGCACCCGCCCCGAGCGGTACAGCGCGGCCGCCCGGCGAGCACGCGCCACGGTCGCTGGCTGCGGTTCGCCGTCGGCTGTGATGCCGCCTCCCAGGGCCACGACAACATCGGCGCTCACCGGGGCCACGGACTCGATGCTGCTGGACAAACCCCTGCAGCGCAACCGCCCGATCCGCTCTTCCGCATCATCGAGCAGGGTCTAGACGGGCGCCGGGTCGAGGGCCGCACTGCGCCCGCCGAGCTGTACCGGCCCTACGGCAACCGCTACATCTCCGTCCTCACCCCCGCGACCGCGAGGTCGTCCACTGGATGGACTACCTCGACCCGATCGCCGTCTTCGACGCACTCGGCTGGCCGCCCTCGCTGAACTCGTGAAACACCGTTCCGTTCGGTATTCAAGAGATTTTTTCCGAACGGATGGTGGTGACTGCATCCGGCCGCAGCCTGCTTGCAGTCGGTTGCGGCAGCGCCGAACGGGATGTCCTGAGCATTGCCGACGACCAGCGTCCACCACCTGTGCCCGGCGCATAGTCGGCGGCATGGCGTTCGCTCTGCTCCAGGTCGCGGGTGTTGCTTCCATACGCATCGTGACCTGGCTCGGTATCGGATGCCGACGTACGCTGCGGGCATCGTTGATCGCGGGGACCTGCGGCGGTCCAGCCTCCTGGCCGGAGTGCGGGCTGATAAGCGGACGCGATGGTTTCCCGGCCGTGGAACGGATGCATCGATCGTTTGGTCGAGGGCCGTCAGAGTGGGTCGAGGCGGCGCTTGAGCAGGCAGAACTCGTTGCCTTCTGGATCGGTGAGGACGTGCCAGGTCGCCTCCGCGGGCTGACCGATGTCGACGAGTTCGGCCCCGGCGGCCAGGAGGCGCTCGAGCTCGGCGTCCTGATCGCGGTCAGTGGGGTTGACGTCGATGTGCAGCCGGGCATGCCCGTTCCTCGGATCGTCGTTGCGGATGAGGAAGATCGTCGGCTGCGGGCCGCCGAACCCTTCGCGCGGCCCTATCTCAACGCAGCCCTCCGCCTCGCGATCGAGCTCTACGAAGCCCAGGACCTCGCACCAGAACCGCGCCAGCACCTCGGGGTCGCGGCACTTAAGGACGAGCTCACCGATACGGCATGCCATTGACGAAACCTACTCTCAGCGTGGGAACTGCCGGGGTGGCCGCAGGCGACCCTCAAGGGCTCCCTGCAGTGAGAACACTCGCGACCGTACCGGGCGAGGCGAGCAGGGTCGAATTGATTTCAGGCTCTTACCTGGCTGGGTCGCCACGCGAGGGCCGTAGGTCGCGCGGTAGGGCAGCTAACCGGCCTGGACCACCCGATACAAGGGCGAAGACGCAAGATCCAGGACTGCGTGTCAGGGGTTGAACAGCTTCCAGTGCCCTTCGGAGACGACCTGGACGGTGCCGTCGATCACTGTGACGGCGGTCTGATCATCTATTGCGTACGTGGGCACCGGTAGCCTGCCGGCCCATTTTTCTGCGTTCGCCACGTCTTGGTGATCGTCGTATTCTACGTGCGGAATGATCGTAAAATCAACGAGTCCCACTCCCTCAGCCATAACCAAGGTCATGGTGATTTCTCCCTCGGGTCTGGCGAACACGATTTCTTCGGACGAGAGCCTTTCCCCGCTGCATTTGGGCGCATCAAAATACGTCTCACCGAACATGGATGCCATCGCGATGCTCCCGGCGCTCACGCCTACGTACACCGTCTCGCGCCGCAAGGACGGCAAGAGGTCCGCGAGTCCCGAATGCTTCATCCAGTAGGACAGGTACACGGGATCGCCGCCCCAAACCAGCAGGGCGTCTGACTCCTGGACCGTTGCGGCCCAAACTTCTTTATCGATGCTGGGCAGCGCGGTGAGCTCCAGTACTCCCATCGACTTCCAACCCAAATCGCACAACGGGCTCTTGGCGTTTCCGGAGATCGCCTGGAATGCATTGCCAGCGCCGCCAGGGAAGGGGTAGATCGCGGTGGGAATGAAAAGGGCGCTGGACTCGGAAATCGGCTTGCCCAGCAGGCCGACGAGCACGTCGTGGATGCTCGGGTTACTGATGCCTGAGGAAGTGAGAAGAAGTTTCATGAAAACCTTTCCTTCTAGGACCGCCCTGTGACGGCGATGATGTTGTCGTTTGCGGTCAGCTCAGTGATCCTCTGGGCATCCCGTGCCGAGGAGACCGCACGCGGTGGTTGGACATCGTCATCGTGGCGATCATGAGCACGGCGGTTCGGCTCTCCTTGCCGCCGCCCTCGTCCGATCGCTGTGACGCACGACATGGCTCACTCCTTCAACGTCGTCGATGCCGCCTCCGTAAGGACGGATAAGGGGGACGAATCTCATCGCGCCCGTCGCGGCACCGACAAGCGCCACGGTGTGGCATCAAGCAGGAAGCACGTGCCCACCGTGGCCGCTTGTCAGTGTCGTCATCCCTCGCCGCTACGACCGGTTCGCGAGCGCACAAACAACCCTGGGCCAGGGATCACCAGGGTACGCAGACTCGGTGATCTGAATTGGTGTCGCCCGACGGATGGTCACGTTGCGTGGTGGTTCCGTACCTCCGAGACCACATGCAGCGGCGTACCCTGAGCAAGCATCAGCGAGGCCGCCGAGTGGCGCAGGCCCCGTCCGGAAGAATGTCAGCGCCAGGGTCGGCAGGCTCAGGCCGGTGCTCTGCGCCACCGGGACGAGCCGTTGCACGGCGTCCCGGGCCTGGTCGTTGTAGACGATGCCCTGGGCGAAGTTCATCGCATCGCTGGTGACGAGGGCGACCGCCGTGCCAGGCTGGCCTCTTCGCGATGCGTGCTAAGAGAAGAGGGGCAGCCATGGCCGACGAACGGAGGTTCGCGGATGTCGAAAGCCTGCGCCCGGTGGTCCGTGCGGCTTTCGGCAGGGACCGGCCTCTGCTTGGGGTGCAGCGGCTTGCCGGCGGTTCGAAGAAGGGCGCTTACCGCCTGAAGATGGATGACAGCGATACGGCGCTCGTCTATGCCTGGGACGATTCCGAGGACTACTGGCAGGGGGTACTTCCCGAGGGCGCTGACGATCCGGCTGACCGTTCTCGCACGCGTCCGGGCTCGCCTTGTTCGAGGCTGCGGCGGGTCGGCTGGCATCCGCAGGCGTTCGCTGTCCTGAGCTTCTGTTCACGGACCGGTCGAGGGTTCTGTATCCGGCCGACATCGCGGTGGTCGAGGATGTTGCGGGCGGCAGCCTTGAAGCCCTGCTGGAAAAGGATCCCGTGGCGGCGGAGCGCCCCTTGTCGGTGCTTGCCGACTGGCTGGCCGCTATGGCCGCCGTCCGGTCCCCGTCGCTGGGAAAGGTGGCGTTCGTCGACGCGGGCGGCCGTTCTGCCGGGACGTGCGAGAGGGTGATGCTCGGCCGGGCGCTTGCTCAGCTCCAGGAGATCGCGGGACGTGACCGGCGCGCGGCAAGCGCTCGGGGCCGCCTCGAGGAAACGTTGCACTCGCTGGCCGAGCCGATCAAGCCGCGCGTGGCCTGGGCGCTTGTCCACGGCGAACTCGGCCCGGACCATGTCCTGCTCGACCGCCGCGGCGAGCCGGCGCTGATCGACATCGAGGGCGCGAAGTACTTCGACATCGAGACAGAGCACGTCTGGACGCGCATGAGGTTCGGCGGGCACTACGCGAAGCTGAGCCGGGGCGGCCTTGATGAGGACCGGCTCCGGTTCTACCAGCTGTGCATGCACCTCGACCTGGTCGCGGGACCGCTGCGGATCGCGGGCACCAGCCACCCCGAACGTGAGTGGTTCCGCAGCCTGGCCGAGCGTCATCTCCAGCACGCCCTGCAGCTCCCGACCCAACGTCCTCGCCGCCGACGAAGACTTTGACCGAACGGACGGTGGTCGTCACCGGGATGATCCGGAATTGGCGCAAGCGAGGATGGTGGAGCGCCGGCGCCGCTGGCTCTTCGCGGGAGGAGGGATGATGCAGGCGATGACTACGCCGGTGCTGGTGCTCCGATGCCGCGGCTAACTATGACGGGTGTCGTCGGTGGCCGGCCGGGGTAGTGCTGCCCCGGCTGGGTTAGGCGTTGAACCCTGCCTTAGGGTGAACAGCGAGGAGCTGATGGGCGATCGTGAGTTGTCTGCCGCCGGTTTCCGGGCGCTGTATGAGCAGCTGCGCGGGCAGGCGCAATGGGGAGACGGTGACCGGCGCGGCGCGCTGAACCACATCACCCCGGCCCGGTTGCTCGCTGCCGCGGGTGAGGTTCAGATCGGCCGGCCGGTGACCCTGGCGTCTCCGCTGGCCGGCAGCGCGGCCGACAACCCGCACCCTGGCGCACGTCACATGAAGCATCTGCCGGGCGAATCTTCCGATGTTGCCGGGTTGTCGTTTGCCGCGGACACGCTGGCGATGAACGTGCATGGCGACGTGGACAGCCACATCGACGCGCTCTGTCATGTCAGCTATCAGGGGACGCTCTATAACGGTGTTGAGCCCGGGGCGGTCACCTCGGCGGGCGCGAGCGTGCTCTCCATCGATGACGCACACGATGGGATCGCGGGGCGCGGCGTACTGCTGGATATTCCGGCGGTGCGAGGCGTCCGGTGGCTCGAGCCAGGCGATTACGTGACCGCTGCGGATCTGGCCGCAGCGCAGGAGGCGCAGCAGGTAAGCGTCGGCCCCGGTGATCTCCTGTTCGTGCGAGTCGGTCACCGGCGGCGGCGGGCGGAGCTTGGGCCCTGGGATGTCGCGGGCTCGCGCGCCGGGCTGCATCCGCAAGCCATGGAGTACCTCGCCGAGCGCCAGGTGGCGGCACTGGGCAGCGACGGCAATAGCGATACCGCGCCCAGCCTTGTCGACGACGTCGCCTTTCCCGTCCATGTGCTTGCGATCAATGCCATGGGCTTGCACCTGGTCGACTACCTGCAGTTCGACGACCTGCTGCCGGTATGCCAGGCAGCAGGCCGCTGGTCTTTCCTGTGCGTCATCGCGCCGCTTCGGCTGCCCGGGGGAACCGGTTCCCCCGTCAACCCGATCGCCATCCTGTAAGGCGACCGCGGACTGGATCTTCAGCGACGGATGCGAATGTATCGCTGAGTCACCCGCTGATGTCACGGGCCGCGCCGTTCAGGAGCCGCCAGACTCCTGTGTCGCCGAGGAACTTAAAACGGCGTCGCATGTCCGCGGAGGCCGCGTGCGCGTCCGGGAACGACGCGAGATAGGCGCGGATGCCGCCGAAGGAGTCGACCACGGCGAGGACTTCCCGCGCGTTGTCCACCGTCGCCTGGATCTTCGCTTTGTTGCGGATCACGCGCGGACGTTTTCCGTTGCCGCGATCTCGGCCGGCGTCATGGCGGCGACCCGCGCCGGGTCAAAGCCGTGGAACGCGTTCCCGATGCCCTCCCACTTGTCTTGGACGACCTGCCACATCCCGGCCTCGAAGACCACGGTCGCGTTCCGCGGCCTCGGCGATCCCGCGGCCATGCTGGCCGGCTGCCTGTTCCTGCTGGCCGGCGCCGTGATGACCCTCGCCGCGATCGAAACGGGATCGGCTGCCGCGTTCCTGGCCGGCGGCGCGGTGGCGGGCGCGGGCGTCGGCGCAGGATTCTTCCTGGGCGCCTACCGCATCCTGACCGCACTGGCCGGCC
>Ga0210390_10002088_pt1 | contig 18112 bp, 15 predicted proteins | sample IncBWH11OmetaG_FD_161050 | JGI IMG/M metagenome (GOLD analysis project Ga0210390, IMG submission 161050) | Forest soil microbial communities from Barre Woods Harvard Forest LTER site, Petersham, Massachusetts, United States - Inc-BW-H-11-O ... | reverse complement strand
AGCGGGCAAATCGTCATACCGTGCTGGTGGATGCAGACCTCTACAGGGGCAGTTGCGCGCTGCTGCTGAACGCAAAAGCCGGCCCCGGTCTGCGTACGGCACTGGAAACGCCGCAGCGCATCGACGAGTTGTTCATCGAGCGGTCGGCACAACCAGTCGCTGAACGCATGCATGTTCTGGCCGGCGAGGAAAGCCTGTCAGAGACTATCAACTATGACGCCAGTGCCGCGCGCAAACTGATCGAGACACTGCGTCGTCGTTACAATTTTATCGTCGTCGATGTGCCGTTCACCGGCCTGCAACTGCATCGTGATCTCTTGATGTTGGGACATCAGCGCGTTCTTGTGCTGGAGCCGTCGCTGCTGGCGGTCCGCGATACGTTGCGCCTGCTTGCTCTGCCGAACGGGCCGCTGCAGGTGCACCGCGGAATGATCGTCCTCAACCGCGCGAACCGGTCCGGCGAGCTCACCCAACACCAGGTCGAGGATGCCCTCAAGATGAAGGTCGACATCGCGATCCCCGACCTGCCAAGAGTTGTCGGCAACGCGGCAAATATGGGTGAACCGGCTGCCCTGCATGGCCGGTTCAACAAAGGGATTGTCGCACTCGCGGCACAGGCCGCGGCGTCGTTCCCTGCCGACAGCTCACCGGAAGGCGCAAGGTCACCAGCAAGGCAAGGCTGGCGCCGGGTATGGCCATTCGTCCGATGAGTGGCACATCCCAGATCTGGTTCGGACGGAGGCAGGCATCGGCGTCTGTTGCGACGACCGTGGAAGTTGAATCGCCACCCGCACCCAAGATCCCGCCCGGCGCAGCAATTGTCGAACTGCGCTCGTTATGCCTCGGTGAGATGGACCCGACCTCGCTGTCAAAACTGACCCCCGAGGAGTTGACCCAGGAAGTTGAGCGCACGCTCGCCGAAATCGCGACACAGCGGCGCATTCAACTCAATGGACGGGAGCAGCGGGCGCTGGCCCGTGAACTCGTGAACGACATGCTTGGGCTTGGTCCGCTCGAGCCGCTGCTTGAGGACGACGCGATCACCGACATCATGGTGAACGGACCGGAGCGCGTATTTGTTGAACGCCATGGCAAGCTGGAGCTTTCCGGCGTGCGCTTCCGCGATGCCGGGCATGTCGCCCATGTCTGTCAGCGCATTGCGGTGCGGGTCGGGCGCCGCGTGGACGAGAGTTCACCGATGGTGGATGCCAGGCTGAAGGACGGCTCGCGCGTCAACATCGTATTCCCGCCGCTGGCGCTCGATGGCCCCTATATTTCGATCCGCAAGTTCGCGCGACGGAAGATCGACTTTCCCAGACTGATCGAATTCGGCACGCTGACCCCGCCGGTTGCCCGGTTGCTGGAAATGGCCGCCCGCGCGCGTCTCAACGTGATCATATCCGGTGGCACCGGGTCCGGGAAAACCACCCTCCTGAACGCGCTGTCGCGGCTGATCGATGTCGGTGAGCGCATCGTGACCATTGAGGACGCCGCGGAACTGCAGCTTCAGCAACCGCACGTCGTGCGGCTGGAAACGCGGGTCGCCAGTCTCGAGGGACGCGGTGAGGTGACGCAGCGCGATCTGGTCCGCAACGCGCTGCGTATGCGGCCGGATCGGATCATCGTCGGCGAGGTTCGCGGCAGCGAAGCTTTCGACATGCTGCAGGCGATGAACACCGGTCACGACGGCAGCATGTCCACCATCCACGCAAACACCGCGCGCGACGCTTTGACTCGCATCGAGAACATGGTGCAGATGGGCAACATGGGCCTCCCTGCCCGCTCCATTCTAACGCAGATCATCGGCGCCGTGGATGTCATCGTCCAGATTGAACGCCAGCGCGATGGCGTGCGTCGCGTCGTGCAGATAACTGACGTCTGCGGCATGGAGGGCGATGTCGCCACTCTGAACGACATATTCCACTTCGAGGTCGAAGGCGAAAACCTGAGCGGCAAGCTAACGGGCCGATACCGATGCTCCCGGGCTCGCCCGAGCTTCCATGAGCGACTCAGCTACGCCGGCGTCGAACGTGCATGGGCCGCAACTATGGATGAGGCGTGCAAGTAATGCCAGCGACATCCTTGCAGTTGGCCGGGGCCTGTTTGCTGCTGATCCTGCTGTGCGCTGCCGCACTGCCGTTCCTGCACGCAGACCAGCGAAGCCACAGGTTGCATGATCGCATCAACGAGTATGCTTCGCCACACGCACGTGCCACTGTGGTCGGACTGCATGAGAGGGCTACAGCCGCTCCGGCGGCCAGCGTCATGCGCACGCTTGCCCTTTTGGCGCGGTTGGTGGCGTTCAATCCCGCGCACCAGGAAGAATACCCCGCCAAGTGGTGGATCGTTCTCCCCGTGACAATGTTGCTTGCGCGCCTTATCGTCGGGTTCGGTCAGTCCCTGTTCGGCACTACCGCGTTGATCGCTCTGCCAGTACTCTGGATATTGCTCGTTCGGCAATTCTATCGTTGGTGCGAACAGCGTCGAAATCGGACCCTCTTCGAACAGTTCCCCGACGCCTTGGCGATGCTGGTGCGTGCCGTTCGTGTTGGCATCCCGATCACCGAAGGGATCCGTAGCATAGCTGCGGAAAGCCTGAGCCCCACAGCACCGGAATTTGCCCAGGTCGTTGATCAGATAACACTCGGCGTGACGCTCGAGGAGGCACTGCACGGGCTCGCAACGCGGAACAAGGTCGCCGAATATGGTTTCTTTTCTACCGCATTGGCGCTGCAAGCGGAAACCGGAGGTACCATTGGCGACACGCTGGAACGGCTGGCTGACGTCATCCGAAAACGTGTCGCATTGCGCGAACATGCCCGCGCTCTGGCGTCCGAGGCACGAACCAGCATCTATATACTGGCCGCTCTTCCTGTGCTCACAGGTATTGCGCTCGCGGCGATCACTCCAGACTACATTGGCACGCTGTTCTTTGACCCTCAAGGGCGGCGTATATTCGCGATGGCGGTCATTTCCTTCACTCTCGGCATCGTCTCGATGCAGACCATCGTCAGGAAGAGCCTGTCATGAGCAGACAGATCCTGATGTTCATGGCTCTCACTGCCGGCATCTTTATGCTCGCTGGATTTATTCTGAATCGCCAGTTGCGTCGTGACACAATGCTGGCGGCGCGTGTGCGAGACGTCCAACGCATTGTGGGCATCGAGGCGGTCATCGCTCCTACGGGCGAGTCGCAGTCCATCCTGTTGCGGTTGATCGCCGGTATGGGCGAGGCGATTGCCGCTGCGGGACTGCTTTCCGCAAGCGGGATGCAAGATCTCGAGAGGCGATTGATGGCCACCGGTTTCCGGGGACGGAATGTGCTCGCTCTGTTCATCGGCGGCAAACTTTTGCTGTTGGCCTGCTTTCCTCTGCTTGCCTGGATGGCAGTCAGCCGCAGCGGCTGGGTGCCGTCACTACGCGTCGGTGTGATCGCGATGGCGGGCATCGTGGGCTTGCTGGCGCCAGACTATTTGGTCCGGTTCATGCACAAGCGCCATCTCAAGGCAGTAGAGCGCGGCCTGCCGGATGCACTGGACATGCTCGTCATCTGTAGCGAGGCGGGGCTGGGACTCGAGCCGGCTATCGAACGCGTCGGTCGGGAGATTGCTCGCGCTCACCCGGCGGCGGCAGACGAACTGCTCAACGTGGCACGCGAAATGCGCGTCAACGCTGATCGGCGCGCGGCGCTGATCAATATGGGTGCGCGCACCGGCCTTGTGTCTCTGCGACGTCTCGGCGTCACGCTGGTGCAGACCCTGCAATACGGCACGCCACTCAGTCAGGCGCTGCGAACCCTCTCCGTTGAGATGCGTCAGGAGGCGCTGACCCGCTTCGAGGCTCGTGCCGGCCGACTACCGACCCTCCTGACCGTGCCCATGATCATCTTCATCCTGCCCTGTGTGTTCCTGATCGTCGGCGGCCCTGCAGTCGTCCACATCCGGCAATTGCTGTTGCACTGAGGAGCAAGAAAAATGAGGTGGCTCGCCGTAACAGTGTCATTGCTGGCCGCAGCGGGATGCGAAAATACGAATCGAAACAGTCCGCTGGCGAGCGCGCCCGACCTGCGCATCGCTGATGCAGCACTGTCCAGTGGCCTACCGCAGACCGCCATCGAGGTGACGCGTGCAATCCTGCAGGCAGATCCACGGAACACTGGGGCGCTCATGCGTCAGGGAGACGCGCTCGCCTCTATGGGATCGCTTGACGCGGCAGAAGAATGCTATCAACGCGTGCTGGCGATCGATCCGCATTCGGGAGATGGCCTTCGCGGTCTTGGCCGGGTCTATCTGGCGATGGGTCAGACGCATGATGCCGAGACGACCTTCCGTAAGGCGATCGAGAGCGCTGCGAATGACACAGCCGCCCTCAACGATCTCGGAATCACACTCGACCTGCAGGACCGCCATGACGAGGCACAGGCAGCCTACACTGCGGCACTGACGCGAGAGCCGCAAATGATGGCGGCAAAGGTCAATCTGGGGCTTTCACTGGCGCTTGCCGGCGCGACCGATCGTGCACTGTCCATTCTCCGGCCTCTGGCGAGCGAACCGACGGCCGACGGACGTGTCCGTCAAGACCTCGCGGTGGCCTTGACGCTGGCCGGCGACGAAAGCCAAGCCGGCAAGATCCTTTCGGCCGACCTGCCGCAGGACAAGGTTTCGGCCGCGCTTACCGGTTATGCCGCATTGAAGTTCTCTGCCAAATGAAGCACCGGGGCTACAGATCAGGCGCAGTGGCAGTCGAGTTCGCCATCGTCGCCTCAGTATTCATATCCCTGCTTATGCTTGCGATGGAGACCGGCTGGCAGTTGATGATCGAGTCGGCACTCGGTGCCGGCGCGAGGGCGGCCAGCCGCTTCGGCAGCACCGGCACCGCGGTCGCCGCTGGAATAACACCGCCGCCGCCTGACAGGAATACCTCCATATTGCAGGTCGCGATCCTGTATTCCGGAAATGTGCTGCAGGCCAGCCGGCTGCAGATCTCGGAAGCAAGCTATGCCAACTTCTCCGTTGCCTGCGGCGGAGGCGGCAGTACCCCTGGTCCAGGTATCGGAACCCAGGTCGTCTGCTACACCTTCACATATACGCAGCCCTACCTGACACCCATTGCAGCGGCAATCACTGGCAACCTGTCCATGGTACACAGCGTGGCAGTGACGGTACTGAATGAGCCGTTCCCGCCGAACTGACCGATATGGTGGGCCGCGCGGCGGCTTGGCCGCCGTCGAATTCGCCCTGGTGGCGCCATTCATCATTATGGTGATGCTGGCAGGCACGGATCTTACGATCTTTATGCGGACAATGATGCGTGTCGACGAGACCGCCAGTGAAACTTCCCTGGCCGTGACGCAGTATCAGAGTCTGTACGACAGCGACCTCACGTACTTGTTCAACGCAGCGCAGACTGTGGCCGGGACGACCCCGGTCACCGGTTTGATCGGTGCTACAATAATCACTGGCATTATCAGCAGTGGCGGCAGACAGACAATTGCCTGGCAGCGGCTCAGCCCGTCGGCCACGTTCTCCAGCCAGTTCGGCACAGCCATAGGCAGCGCTCCGAATCTACCGAACAACTATCTGTTGCCATCCGGCGGAACACTGATCGCAGTGGAAGTCTTCACTACGGCAACTCCTTGGATCCTCAGCGCCAGCCTGCTGAGTGGGTCCGGCGTGACATCGATTCGTTCGTATGCGCTCTACCAACCCCGTCTGGGATCACTATCAGCAATCACTCCGGGAAATCGCCCATGACGCGCCGCGGGCTTCTTCAGGCGTGGCTCGGTGGCCATCGTCCGGACTGCTCGCGATACCACAGGTTGCCATGATCGATCTCGCTATCGAGCTTGCGCGAGTCTGGCTTGTCAACAGACGGCAACTCGACCGGCAGGCTTAGCCAGTTCGGGGACAGCGCGTCGACTCAGCTCCTGAACATGCTTTGAGCTGGCGGCGACACGCAGTCATGCAGATCGGTCAGGAGTTGTCCACGTTGCGGCTATCCCAATAACGGAGCCGGGAAGACCGGCGGCGTTCGCGACCTCACATGTTCAGCATGGCGCCGACAAGGGCACCCTTGGCGGTAGCATTGAGCGGATCTTTGGCGAGGTACACTTCGCTGATCGCGACGGGAAGCTCGGCCTTGGCAATCGCCCATTTGAGCCTGGCGAGGAAATTACCCGCCATCGCCGTCCCACCGGAGCACACGATCGGGATCGGCCCTGCAAAGCGAGGCAGCTTCTTCGATTCGGCCATCGCGGTCTGCAGCGCCGACACCGCCGTCGTGATGACGTCACCATAGTACACGGACAGCGCGCGGTCGATCGAGCCGCCCGTCGCGCCGTCCAGCGTGAAGCCGCTGTCGGAGGAATCCTCCTTGTGCAGACGGACCGTCGTCGGCGTCTCGCCGGTCACGGAGGCAGCACTCTGATCGATATAGTCGCCGGCCCTCGTCGTCGCGACCGTGAGAACAGGCAGACCGAGATAGGCGAGGCACATATTGCACATGCCGCCGCCAAAACTCATGCCGATGCCGGTGAAGTTGACCTCCTTGAGCTCGGAATAAACGATGGCCAGCCCCTCATTGACCGACTGCGCCTGGTAGCCGAGCTTCTCGAACACGCCCTGTACCGAGCGTTCGTGGAAGATGAGATCGGAGGCGCGGGCGGCCGGCGCGCTCGGTATGCTCAGGCACAGCTTCTCACCCTCGCTTGCCTCGCCGCATAGGCCCCCGAGCAGCAGCTCTATCATCTGCAGGTTCTTCGGCTCAGCCGGATTGAGGAGACCGCTCTGCATGGGACGGCGCGTGTCACCTTCGAGGAATTTGGCGAATTCGTCCGCCCGGTTGCCATAGGCATAAATATGGGCACCTTCGACCTTGTGCAGGATATTCTCGCGCGCCAGCATCTGCTCCGTCATCCGGCTGAAGGGGATGTCAACGAAGGCATTGAGCTGGGGGGTGAAGTTGACCTTCTGCCCGTTCAGGGTTGCGAGGACGATGCGACTTGTTCCGAGGTCCACTCCTTTGACGCCCTGTTGCGACGCGGTTGCGATGGCCATTACGGGTCTCCTGAAAAAGAACGGACAAAAGCTTGCTCTGGCGGCGACATCGGCATGCATCGAGATCAGGAACGCGCCGCATCAAGATCGACAATCCAGCCCGCGTCGTGGGGCGGCGCCTCCCCGCCGGCACGACGGCCGCGCCCGGCGCCGGATCACCGTTGGGCACAGGGTCTGCCGGCTGGTGGGTGCGCTCCTTCTGGAGCAGGCGCAGCAGGACGAGAAGGACAGGGCGGAGCTCCGCCTCCAGAGCCATGCTCACCGCGTCGAAGATCGCACTGCGATCTGACTCGGTCGCGACACGCACGGCCGCGAGTTCGGCGCTGCGCGCCTGCTCGCCCTCGAGCACTTTGAGCAGAAAGACGACGCGCTCGTTGAGGCGCGCATTCTCTGTCAGAAGCCGCTCGATCTCGCCATCACGCAGGTCGCTGATGTCGGTCGAGCCAGCCGCCTCGTTCTGAGCATCGCTCGCGCCGTGTTCACGCGCCCCACCACCTACGCCCGCACTCGATGCGGGGTTTCCGCTCGGCGACCCACCGACAACGGTGAAGGACGGCCCCCTGGCCGCCCCTCTCCTCGTCTCGCGCAGTGCCACGACGATCTCCTCCAGCGTCGCCTCGCGCTCGGATCGCTCAATCATCGCGGTGCTACATGTCTTCAACGAAGCTCGATTGACGGCAGCTCCCTTAAGGATCGGTAAACACCGGGGCCGACGTTGGGTCGCTGGCGTTTTCCGTGGGGCGCATTGCTACTCGAGGCTCAAGGCAAGCCAGCGCAGGCCTTCGGTGTTGCGTTGCACCAGAACAGCAACATAGTGACGCTGCTGCTTGCGGGCGAGGGCAATCAGCCGGGCAACATCCTCGGGGGCGGCGACCGTCTCTTGCTGGACCTGGACGACGATATCGCCGGCGCTCAATCCGGCCTCCGCCGCAGTACCGTCTGCCGCGATCTGCGTCACGACGACACCGTGACGCGTTGGGTCATCGCTCCGTGCCAGACGCCAGCCGGGTCCGACAGCGGCGGGCGCCGGAAGAGCGTCTGCCGAAGATGCGGCCCGCGGAACTTCCTGGACGGTCGCCGCGATAACCAGCGGTTCGTCATTGCGCCAAATGCGGAGGCTCACGACTGTGCCGGGTGGCGTACGGGCGATCGCACGCGCCAGCGCCCGCACTTCCTTCACCGGCAGGTTGCCGTAACGCAGGATAATGTCTCCGGCCATGATTCCGCATTTGCTGGCACCACCACCCTCTATTGTGCCGCCGACGATGACTCCCTCGGCCTTCGACATGTTCAGCGCATCCGCGATCTCCGGCGTAACCTGCTGGATGCGGAAATCGAGCGTTCCAACCCGCAGGCCTGCAGGACTCCGCAGCGCATCGGCCGCGTACTTGACGTCGTTGGACGGGATCGCGAAGCCGAGACCGATCGAGCCGCTCGTCGCCTCCGGAGAGAAGATCGCGGTGTTCATGCCGATCACTTCGCCACGCTCGTTGAACAGCGGACCGCCCGAATTGCCATGGTTGATCGCCGCATCGGTCTGAATGTAATCGTCGAACGGCGTGTCGCGGATGTCGCGGTTGAGCGCGCTGACAATGCCTCGCGTCACCGATCCTCCGAGCCCCAACGGATTGCCGATCGCGAGCACCCGATCGGCCACGCGCACCGCGTCGCTGTCACCGAAGCGAACGGTCGGCAGGGGCGAAGCCGGTGTGACCTTGATCAGAGCAACATCGACCTGATCGGCCTGCGCGAGCAGCGTCGCGCGCAGCAGCGTGTTGTCCTGAAGTGTGACGAGGATGTCCGTTGCGCCTTCGATCACGTGTCGGTTGGTGACGATGATCCCACTCGGGTCAATGATGAATCCGGAGCCGAGAAATCGGCGACCGCGCGGTGCCTCCGAGTGCTCGGCCGGTCCGGTTGTGCCGGCAATCGCCGTCCCCGTGACCGCGCTCGGGGCGCGCAGGATGGAGATGCTCACGACCGCAGGCAGCTCGCGCGCGACGAGCTCCTGATCGGTGGGGTTGTCAACGGCCCCCGCGTGCAGGCTGCCGATCGCCACCGCCGCAAAAAGCAGGATGATGCGAGCCACGTGCCATCGCAGTGTCATGTCGAGCCCTCCGGACGACGATCCGAAAGGACAGACCGATCGCCGGCTCGGTTTATTCGCGCATAACGTCCGACGCTTGCTTGGGAATGCTTGCCGGTCCGACCGCGTTCGATATGTGGGGCCAGACACTGCCGGAGACCGCCCGGCCCGAGGCCGTCGGGCAAGTTCCCTGAGTGAGGGAATCTAGGCGGACCAGAGCAGGAGCGTCCGATCCCCAGCATGGCAAGGCTTGCTCTGACGCAAATCATGGTTTCCAGTTAGCAGGATGATGCTTTCCGGGCCGCCGGCCCGGTGCGAAGGGAGAGACGCCATGGCGGACAAGCAACCAGTCGCGATTGTATTCGATACGTTCGGCACGGTGGTGGACTGGCGCAGCAGCCTGATCGCCGAACTGACGGCGTTCGGTCGGCAGCGCGACATCAATGCCGACTGGACTGCCCTGGTGGATGCGTGGCGCGCGGCCTACCACCCGTCGATGGATCGCGTGCGCAAGGGCGAGGAGCCGTGGACCACCCTGGATGGGCTGCACCGCGCATCGCTCGACAAGCTGGTGGCAGAGTTCGGCATTCGCGGCCTGACCGAGGCCGATCTGCGGCACATCAATCGCGGCTGGCATCGGCTCAATCCATGGCCGGATTCAGTGCCCGGCCTGACGCGGCTGAAACGAAAGTTCATTATCGGGCCGCTGTCCAACGGCAACGTGTCGCTGTTGCTCAACATGGGGAAGCACGCCGGCATACCATGGGACATGATCTTCGGCTCCGACCTGTTCGGACATTTCAAGCCTGATCCGGAGACATATCTGGGTGCGGCGAAGCTGCTGGATATAGAGCCGGGGCAGCTGATGATGGCGGCGGCGCACAACAACGATCTCGCGAACGCGCGGAAGGTGGGCCTGATGACCGCGTTCTTCCCGCGGCCCAATGAGTATGGTCCGCACCAGAAGCGCGACTATTCTGCCGATCAGGAGTGGGATGTGGTTGCGAAGGACATCGAGGATCTGGCCACGAAGCTGGGCGTCTGAAGCTCTCACATAGAGGCGGCTCGCTATTGCCGCCGTGCTGGCTCTCTTGGCAGCTTGCTTGCCACGCCATAAGTACGGCGCCGATGCTTCATCGAGGCAAGGGGGAGTAACAATGGCATCCGATCTGAACAATCTCGAACAGGCGTTGCAGACCTACTTCGACGGCCTATACGAGGGCGACACCGCAAAGCTTGGCCGCGTTTTCCACGACGTGGCGCACTTGTTCTACGTCACCGAGGGCAAGCTCGGCGACATGTCGCGCGAGCAGTGGTTCGACATGGTGCGTAGCCGCAAATCGGCGCAGAGCCAGGACCTCAAGCGGCATGACTGGGTGGTGCAGATCGACCGCTCCAGCCCGGGCACCGCATTCGCCAAGGTCCAGTGCCAGATCCCACCCCGCTACTTCACCGACTACCTCACCTTCGTAAAGCTGACCGAGGGTTGGCGCATCGTCTCCAAGACCTTCCACACCGAGACACACTGAGCATGCAATACGACTACATCATCGTCGGTGGCGGCTCGGCCGGATCGGTGCTTGCCAACCGGCTGTCGGCACGTTCGGCGAACAAGGTGCTGCTGCTGGAAGCCGGCATGGACACGCCGCATGGCAAGGTGCCAGCAGCGATTCTCGATTCCTATCCTGGCACCGCTTATCTGAACCCCGCCTATACATGGTCGACGCTGAAGGTCACTACCGAGGTCATTCCTCACAACCGGCCGGATGAGCCACGACCGAAGCTGCGCACCTATGAGCAGGCGCGCGTTCTGGGCGGTGGTTCGTCGATCAATGGCCAGCTCGCCAACCGCGGCGCGCCGACCGACTACGACGAGTGGCACGCGCGTGGCGCCAAGGGTTGGAACTGGGACAGCGTGTTGCCCTTCTTCAAGAAGGTCGAGCGCGACATGGACTTCGATGGTCCTTGGCACGGCAATGAAGGGCGCATCCCGGTTCGCCGCATTTTCCCCGATCTGTGGCCGGAGCATGCCAAGGCGGCGGGCGAGACGTTCAAGGCTGCCGGCTACAAGTTCCTGATCGATCAGAATGCAGAGTTCGAGGACGGGTATTTCCCCATTACCATCTCGAACGTGTATGAGCGCCGGGTGTCGGCCGCGATCGGCTATCTCGATCCCGGCACGCGTATGCGCGAGAATCTGACGATATCCACCGATACGCAGGTCAGCTCGTTGCTGTTCGATGGGATGCGCTGCGTCGGGGTGAACGCTCGGGTGGGCGGACGCGAGACTGAGTTCCGTGGACGCGAGGTCATTCTGTCATCAGGGGCGATCCATTCGCCGGCGCACCTGCTACGTGCCGGGATTGGGCCGGCGGCACATCTGCGCGATATGGGCATCGAGGTGCGCGCCGCGGTCGGGGGCGTGGGACAGCGGCTACAGGATCATCCGGCGGTGGCTGTGGCCGCGTTCATCAAGCCTTTCGCGCGCATCGTCAACGACTACACGCGGCGGCACATCTACCTGGCGCTACGGTATTCATCGAAGCTGGACGGCATTCCACCCGGCGACATGTTCACCGTCGTTACCAACAAGACGTCCTGGCACGCAGTAGGCGAACAGATCGGCTCGTTCATCATCACCGTGTACAAGACGTATTCTGAGACCGGCGAGGTAAAGCTCGCGTCGCGCGACTGGCACGACGAACCGATCGTGGACTTCAACCTGCTGTCGGATCAGCGCGATCTGGAGCGGATGATGGATGGCGTGCGCCGGTTTGGCGCAATGCATCTGGCTCCCACCATGCAGACGGTGACAACGGATCCGTTCCCGGCGAGCTACAGCGACAAGGTTCGCCAGGTCGGTTTGGTGAGCAAGAAGAACAAGTGGATCACCGATGCGCTTGCAAAAGCGCTGGACGGGCCGCCGGCACTGCGCAGCTACCTGATCAGGAACCTGATCATGGAGGGGGTCACGCTGGAGGGTCTGCTGCGTGATGATGAGCAGTTGGAAGCCTTCGTGCGCAAGGCGGCGGTGGGAGTGTGGCATGCCTCGTGCACCTGCCGGATGGGCAGCGAGGACGACCCCATGGCGGTGACCGATCCGGCGGGGCGTGTGCGGGCGGTGGAGGGATTGCGCGTGGTGGACGCCTCGATCTTCCCGGTGGTGCCGTGCGCCAACACCAACTTCCCAGTGCTGATGACGGCAGAGAAGTGCGCGGATGCCATTCTGGCGGGGGCATAGGGCTTCTCAGGGCCCTTCGCTCTTGCTATAGCGCGCGGCCTTGGGTGGGCGCATAGCTCAGTTGGTAGAGCAGCTGACTCTTAATCAGCGGGCCCAAGGTTCGAGTCCTTGTGCGCCCACCAATGGAATCAAGAGTTTAGTTGATCTGCCCCATCATCCCTGACCAGTTGGGTAACATCTCGGCTAACAAGCGGGCAGGCTGATGCCGTCATGGCCACCGATTAGTTTACGCATCGCACGCAATACAGCAGGACGGTTCCGCTGAATGGACAGGTGACTGCCGATGCCCAAGAGCTGCCGGCAAACGCGCCACGCAGGCCGGCTCGAAACCGTCTCGGTCGATGTGCCGGAAGAGGCGGTCGAGGTCTTCGAGGCTGCTTTGGCGAGCGCATGCGACACCGTCGGCCTGTTTCGTGATCACGCCACCGGAACGTGGCGTGTCGAGGGCGTGCGAGCGGCGGATGCAGGCGGTGGAGGGCTTGAAGCCGCGCTCCTGCTGGCGTCGGAACTCTCAGGAATCGAGGTGCCGGTGCGGCGCGATGCGACCGTCCCGGACGGCTGGCTAGCGCGATCGTATGCCTCGTTCCCCGAACAACGGATCGGTCGACGCTTCGCGGTACGCGGAACGCATCACCGCAGCCCGCCAGCCTCGGGAAGGATCACCCTCACGCTCGATGCCGGCCTTGCCTTTGGATCCGGGGAACACGGCTCGACCCGCGGATGCATCCGCGCGCTCGAGGTTGTGGCGCGGCGTCGGCCCAGCCGGATCCTGGATCTCGGCACTGGCTCGGGTATCCTGGCCATGGCGGCGGCTAGCCTGTTGCGGCGCGCGGTGCTCGCGACGGACGTCGAGCCGTGGTCGATCTGGGTGGCACAGCGGAACGTGACCCTCAATCGGCTCGGGCGCCTGGTAACGGTGCGGCTGGCGGATGGATGGCAGCACGCGGCGGCGCGGCGGCACGGGCCCTACGACCTGGTGTTCGCCAATATTTTGGCGCGCCCACTTTGCCAAATGGCGCGCAAGCTTGCGCTACACCTTTTACCTGGCGGAACGGCGATCCTCTCGGGCCTTCTCGCGCGTCAGGTGCGCGCGGTTCTCACGGCGCATCTGCGCTGTGGCCTCAGGCTGGAGGCAATCACGCGGGACGGGCCCTGGGCGACGCTGCTTATGCGTCGACCTGCCGGCGCAGTCAGTAGCCGATGTGAGCCTAGCCGACCCAGCGGCGTGCGGCGAAGGCCGGGTGGTCGAAAACGCGGGTGATATCGGAAGGCGTAAGCCCGATACCGGAGAGTTCGCGATCGGTCATCATCGCCATCTCCTGCATGACTGGGCGCCGGTGCCGCCACTCGGCGAACTTGGCGAGAAGTCTGCGCGCCCATCCGAGGCTCTGGCTGGCGGTAGCCGGGATGTAGACGGTTGACTCGTCCTCATAACTCGCGCCGATGTAGCTCAACTGGCCCAGCGAGAAGCTGAATGGATCATCGGCGGTTGGAGCGCTCACGTATTTACTCCCAAACCCGGCGTCGAGGTCGGGCGTCCCGTCACCCCGGCGGGGCACGTCGGCGGTCGCCGCGTTGCTGAGGTGGGATGCCTCATGTCACCGTGGAAATGTGGATTGCGGCTGCCACACATGCGGTTACCGCATGTGGACCTTACCCACTCATGAAGAAGCATCATGGCTGAGCAGAAATCCAAGTTGCTGCCCCTGCGCCTCTGCAGGTTGCGGCAGACGCTGCAGGAGCAGGGACTGCAAGGTTTCATCATCCCACGAGCCGATGAGCATCTGGGTGAGTACGTGCCCGCCTCGGCGGAAAGGCTCGCCTGGCTCACCGGCTTCACCGGCAGCGCCGGGCTGGCCATCGTGCTTCCAGACAAGGCGGCGGTTTTCACCGACGGCCGCTACGTGTTGCAACTCGCGGCGCAGACCGACGCGGATCTGTGGGAGCGTCGGCACATCACCGAAGAGCCGCCGCCCGGCTGGGTCGCCGCGCATGCGCCGCCGGGCGCAAGGATCGGCTATGACCCGCTGCTGATCAGCGAGGATGGGCTGAAACGGTATACCGATGCCGGCATAGACATGGTCGCGGCTGACCGCAATCCGATCGACGCCATCTGGTCAGACCGGCCGCCGCCGCCGCAGGGCGCTGCAGTGCCGTACGCTCTCGGGCACACGGGGCGCAGCGCCGCAGAGAAGCGCGCGCAGATTGCGGGTCTGTTGCGCGAGGCCAAACACGACGCCGCGGTGATCAGCGATCCCGCCTCGATCGCCTGGTTGCTGAACATTCGCGGCGGCGACATACCGTACACACCTTTCACGCTGGGCTTCGCGCTGATGCACGCCGATGGCGGCGCCGAACTGTTCATGGATGCTGCCAAGGTGCCCGTGGCCACACGGGACTGGCTAGGCAACACCGTCTCGGTCGCGGGACGCGAGGCGCTGGCCCCAGCCCTGGCCCGGCTGCGCGGCAAGCAGGTCCGCGTGGATCCCGGCGGAACGCCGGTCTGGTTCGCACAGACCCTGCGCACCGCAGACGCGGTGGTCGTGGGGGGAGCCGACCCGTGCCTGCTGCCGAAAGCATGCAAGAACGCGAACGAACAGCGGGGCGCCCGGTCCGCGCACCAAAGGGATGCGGTGGCAGTCTGCCAGTTCCTGCACTTTCTCGCCGAGAATGCGCATCGGGGCCGCGAAACCGAGATGTCGGCCGCAGCCAGGCTCCTCGCATTCCGCGAGCAGGTTGCGGACTTCCGTGGCGAGAGCTTCCCCGCCATTTCCGGTGCCGGCGAACACGGCGCGATCATCCACTACCGCGTCACCGACGAGAGCAACCGGTCGATCCGGCCGAATGAGATTTACCTGATCGATTCGGGTGCTCAGTACCTGGACGGGACAACGGATATCACCCGCACGGTGTGGACCGGGCCCGCCGACCCGCCGCAGGCCCTGCGCGAACAGGTCACCCGTGTGCTGAAGGGCCATATAGCGATCGCCTCCCTGGTGTTTCCGCACGGAACCGATGGGCGGCATCTGGATGCCTTCGCACGCAGGGCGTTGTGGCAAGGCGGCCTCGACTACGACCATGGAACAGGACACGGCGTCGGAAGCTATCTGTCGGTGCACGAGGGTCCCGTCAGCCTGTCGCGCCTCGCGCGGCCGATCCCGATCGAGGCCGGAATGATCCTGTCGAATGAGCCAGGCTATTATCTGCCAGGTTCGCACGGCATCCGGCTGGAGAACCTCCTACTGGTGCAGGATGCCGAACTGGCCTCCTCCAGCAAGCCGTTTCTCCGCTTCGAGACGCTGAGTCTCGCGCCGTTCGATCGGCGGCTTATCGATCCGTCGATGCTGGACGGCTGGGAACTTGCGTGGCTGAACGCCTATCATGTCGTCGTGCTGAGCGAGGTCGGACCGCATCTCGACGCGGCAGCGCGCGACTGGCTCGCGAACGCCTGCTGCGAAATCTCGGAAGCAGAACGGACATGACATCGCGATGGGAGTCCTCAAGCGGGCGCTCCGGCCGGCCAACCGCTGATGCGCGGGCTGCCCAGCTCCTTGACTTAGGGCCGGGTTGGCGGCCGTGGCCCTATCCCGGTGGTTGACTGCTTCGAACATGCAGGCGGTGCGAGGTGGTGCCACCGATCGCTTGCCGCGGTGTGGCTGGCTGAAGGCATCGGCCATGTCGTGCCGAGTTCGGCTTCGAGGACGTGCCACGGCACCAACACCCGTTGCTGCCAATGGCGACGACGTCGGCTGAGGCAGCCGGTCTATGACCCCGGCCACAGCTTCCACTTCGCTGATGTGCAGCTTTTGCAGGGACGCGCAGGTGCGATTGAACTTCGCGATGGATCAGGTCTCGTTGTTCGACCCAAGTCAGTGAGGAAAGGCTGCAGCACCGCGTGTCGTGCTACTGCCCCGCCGAACCGACGATCGCCGCGAACTGCTTTGTTGCGTCAACCGCACTGATGTCCGGGTGGCTCCAGTACTGCGCCAGCACATCATTGATCTGCCCCAGCACATCGGGCGTGAATGAAAGCAGGAAATGCGGCAACTGATGCGCCGGACCTTCGGCCATGATCTTCTGCCCCTGCTGAGCGCATCGATCGAGCGACTTGATGTTGGCGTCTAGGCGCGACGGGATCGACCCCTTGTAATAGGTGTACTCAGTCTGCACCGCGGGATCCATGAACACCTGTGCAAGCTTGCGCTGCGCGGCGACCTGGTCGGGTTTGTCGCTTTTGGGGAACGTGAAGGAATTGGTGGTGATGATGTACCCATCCTGCGTGCCCGGTGCGAGCTGGCATCCCCAATCCACATCCACCTTCAGATTGGCCGCGGCAAGATCGCCCTTCGCCCAATCGCCCACGATCATCATCGCCGCCCTGTTGGTTTCCACCAGCGCCAGCGTGTCATTCCATTTCCGGTTCGGGCTGCCGGCATCGACATATTGCCGCAGCTTGCCCATCACTTCGAACGCCTTCAGTGCGCCGGCCCCACCCGCCACCGTGGCATCGTGCTTTGTCACGATGGCCAAAAACCCGTCGTTGCCCGCCGCGGCCGCCAGCAGCGCCATGAACAGCCAGTCTTCCTGCTGCGCGTTGGCGCCAAAGGCGATCGGGATGTAACCGGCCGCCTGGATCTTCGGCGCCTGCGCGAAGAACTCATCCCAGGTCTTCGGCGGTTCCAGGCCCACCGCCTTGAACACCTTCGTGCTGGTGAACATCCAGTTGGCGCCATGAATGTCGACCGGCGCGCTGACGATGTGGCCGTCGACCGTGACATTGCGCAGCAGCAGCGGCGGCAGGTTCTTTGCCCAGTTCCCGGCTGCGGCGAGGTCGTCGAGATCGGTCAGCATTCCCTGCTGCGCCAGTTCGTGTGTCGCGGCGCCGACCGGCCATTGCATGGCCGCGGGTGCATTGCCGCCGGCGATGCGGTTCATCGCCAGAGCCGATTCCGCCTGCGGGCCGACAGCCGGGTCATCGACCCAGGTGCCGCCGCGCTTGTCGTATTCCTTGGCAAACACGCCGATTGCCAGCGATTCACCGCTGCTGGTGTAGAAATGGATGACATCCGCCCGCTGGGCCGCGGCTTGTGTCGCAACCACGGTGACAAGCAGGACCGCCGCCAGCCAGACCCGTTTCATGGGTTTCCTCGACCTTGTTAGCGCTTACAGGAAGGCTGGACGATGACCGGGCCGACGTCAACCAATCCTTGGTGAGCTTGTGCGGCACAGGCTGGACTGATCGAGAGTAATCGCTTACGTCTACCGCTGACACCGTGGAAGGTATCGCCGTTGGACCCGTCGTCTTTCCAGCCGATCGACTGCGACGTCCATCCCGCGATCCCGACCACGCGGGTGCTGTTGCCGTATCTGGATGCGTATTGGCGTGAACACATCGCGCGCCGCGGCCTCGAAACCGACAATCTGGAGCTGAGCAGCTTCCCGGCAAACGCGCCGCTGAACAGCAGGCCCGATTGGCGTCCGGAACGCGGGCCCGCGGGCGCGGATATCGCTCAACTATGCCGTCACACGCTCGACACGTTCCAGTCCCGCTACGCTATCCTCAACGTGCTGAATGGCGCGCAGATCCTGCACAGCGAGGATTTGTCGGCCGCGCTTTGCCGCGCCATCAATCGCTGGATCGCTGCTGAGTGGCTGGATCGCGATCCGCGCCTGCGCGCCTCGATCGCCGTGCCTGTGTGCAGCCCGGAACTGGCGGCGGAGGAGATTGAG
>Ga0210390_10002086_pt1 | contig 18113 bp, 24 predicted proteins | sample IncBWH11OmetaG_FD_161050 | JGI IMG/M metagenome (GOLD analysis project Ga0210390, IMG submission 161050) | Forest soil microbial communities from Barre Woods Harvard Forest LTER site, Petersham, Massachusetts, United States - Inc-BW-H-11-O ... | reverse complement strand
GATCGGATAGACCACCGGGTGCGAGTAGCCCAGGCTCAGCTCCAGGTTCTTGCCCTGCACCGCTGCACGGAAGCCGGTGCCGGTGATCTCCATCGACCTTTCATAGCCGGTCGACACACCCCTCACCATGTTCGCGACCAGCGCGCGGGTCGTCCCCCACATCATGCGTGCCTGCCGCTCCGCGGTGCGCGGCTTCACCGTGACCTTGTTGTCCTCCACCGCCGCTTCGATATGATCGGTCAGTTCAAGCTTCAGCTCACCGAGCTGCCCCTTGGCGGTCAACAGCCGGCCGACGACCGCCACCTGCACGCCCTGCGGTATTTCCACCGGATACTTGCCGACGCGCGACATTGCAGCCTCTCCTAAAATACTCGCGTCAGAACACGCGGCAGAGTACTTCGCCGCCGACATTGGCAGCGCGCGCCTCTGCGTCACTCATCACGCCGCGGGGCGTGGACAGGATGGAAACACCCAGGCCGGCATAGACACGCGGCAGTTCCTTGATCTTCGAGTAGACCCGCCGTCCCGGCTTCGACACGCGGGTGATCTCCTTGATCACCGGCTCGCCCTCGTTGTACTTCAGCTCGATACGCAACTGCGCGATGCCGGGCCGCAACTCCTCGGCCGCAAAGCCGCGGATGAAGCCCTCGCGCTTCAGCACATCCAGCACATTCGCGCGCAGCTTCGACGCAGGCGCCATGCAGCTCGTGTGGCGCGCGCGCTGTGCATTGCGGATGCGTGTCAGCATATCGCCCAGGGGATCGGAAACCGCCATCTGCCGCTGCCTCCGTTACCAGCTCGCCTTGACCATGCCGGGGATCTGTCCCTGGTTGGACAGCTCCCGCAGCTTGATGCGGCACAGTTTGAACTTGCGATAATTGCCGCGCGACCGACCGGTCAGCTCGCAGCGCAGCCGCACACGTACCTCCGCGCCATTGCGCGGCAACTGCGCCAGCTTCAGCGAGGCGTTGAAGCGATCCTCCACCGGCAACGTCCGGTCCATCACGATCGCCTTCAGCGCGGAGCGCTTGGACTTGTCGCGCTTCGCCATGTATTCGCGCATGCGGTTGCGATTGACCTGCGAGGTCTTGGCCATTCCAGATTCCTCAGTTGGCGAACGGCAGATCGAAGGCCTTCAGCAAAGCCTTCGCTTCCGCGTCCGTCTTGGCGGTGGTGACGAACTGGACGTCCATCCCACGCACCGATTCCACCCGGTCATAGTTGATCTCCGGGAAGATGATCTGCTCCTTCACGCCCATGGCGAAGTTGCCGCGTCCGTCGAAGCCCTTGCCGGCAATGCCGCGGAAATCACGCACGCGCGGCATGGCGACAGTGATCAGCCGATCGAGGAACTCGTACATCCGCGCCTTGCGCAGCGTGACCTTGCAGCCGATCGCCAGACCCTTGCGAATTTTGAACCCTGCGATGGCCTTCTTCGCCAACGTCTTCACCGGCTTCTGGCCGGCGATCGCGGTGAGTTCGTCGACCGCCGCGTCCAGCTTCTTCTGATCGGCGGTCGCGTCGCCCACGCCCATGTTGATGACGATCTTCTCCAGTTTCGGCACCTGCATCGGGTTCGTGTAACCGAACTCCTGCTGCAGCTTGCTTCTTACCTCATCGCGATAGCGCTTCTGCAGCCGCGGCATTTCCTCGGGCGACGCGGCAGGTGCAGCAGCGCCCACCGCCGCTTCCGCCGCGCGCGCGCGCTCGGCACGCGCCTCGGCCCTGCCACCGCCCCGCAGCGGCGGTCCGGAGCCACGATTGCCGCCACCGCCTTTCGGTGGACCCTTCGGCTGGTTCCTCGATCCGCTCATGTGGACCTCATACGTGGTTCTGGGCGTCAGCCCAGTCCTCACCCGTCATGGCCAAGCCTGTCCCGGCCATCAGTTTTCGATCAACTCGCCCGTCACCTTCGCGACGCGCACCTTCCGCCCATCGTCCAGCAGGCGGAACCCGACCTTGGTCGGCTTCTCACTCCGCGGATCGACCAGCATCAGATTGGACAGATGGACCGCGGCCTCCTGCTCACGGATGCCGCCAGGCTCCTGCATGCCGCGCGGCTTCACGTGCCGCGTCGCCATCGCGACACCCTGCACCACCGCGCGCTCCGCCTTCGGCAGCACGCGCAACACCTCGCCGCGGCGACCCTTGTTGACGCCCGAGATGACCACCACCGTGTCGCCCTTGCGGATACGCGCGGCCATCACAAGACCTCAGGCGCGAGCGACATGATCTTGGCGAACTTCCGCGCCCGCAGCTCGCGCACCACCGGGCCGAAGATGCGTGTGCCGATCGGCTCGAGCTGCTTGTTGATCAGCACCGCGGCGTTGCGGTCGAAACGGATCGCGCTGCCGTCACCACGGCGTACCGGGAAGGCAGTGCGAACGATCACCGCCTGGTGCACGTCGCCCTTCTTCACCTTGCCGCGCGGGATCGCCTCCTTGATGGAGACGACGATGATATCGCCCACCGAGGCGGTCTTGCGCTTCGAGCCGCCCAACACCTTGATGCACTGCACGCGGCGCGCACCCGAGTTGTCGGCGACTTCCAGATTGCTCTCGACCGAGATCATGCCGCCACTCCTTCCTTAGCCGGCGCTTCGCTCTCGAGACGCGATCCGTTGCGCTCGATCACCAGCCAGGTCTTGCGCTTGCTGATCGGGCGACACTCCTCGATGCGCACCAGGTCACCTGCCTTGCACAGGTTCGCTTCGTCGTGCGCCGCATACTTCTTCGAACGGCGGATGAACTTCTTGTATAGCGGATGCATGACGCGACGATCGACCAGGACCGTCACGGTCTTGTCCATCTTGTCACTCGTCACTCGCCCGCTCAGGACGCGCTTTGGCATATCGCGCTGATCTCCCTTACGACTTCGCTGCGGAGCGCTGCTGCTCCGCCCGGTTCTTTTCATCAAGGATTGTCTTCACCCGCGCGATTTCACGGCGCACCAGGCGCACGCGGCCGACGCCTTCCTGCTGGCCGGTCGCGCGCTGAAAGCGCAGGTTGAACTGCTCCTTGCGCAGATCGAGCAACATCGTGCTCAGTTCGTCCGGCGTCTTCGCGCGCACATCAACTGCCTTGTTCGCCATCACGCGTCTCCGATACGGGCGATGAACCGCGTACGGATCGGCAATTTCGCCGCGCCGAGCGTCAATGCCTCGCGCGCCAGATCGGGCGGCACGCCATCGATCTCGAACATGATCTTGCCGGGTGCCACGCGACACACCCAGAACTCCGGCGAGCCCTTGCCCGACCCCATCCGCACCTCGGCCGGCTTCGCCGAGACGGGCACGTCGGGGAAGATGCGGATCCACACGCGCCCGGTGCGCTTCATCGCGCGCGTGATGGCGCGTCGTGCCGCCTCGATCTGCCGCGCCGTGATGCGTTCCGGCTCGAGCGCCTTCAGCCCATAGGTGCCAAAGTTCAGCGACACGCCACCCTTGGCGTTGCCACGGATACGACCCTTGTGCGCCTTGCGGTATTTTGTGCGCTTCGGTTGCAGCATTGCCCGTTACTCTCGCTTGCCGTCATGGCGGGCGAAGGCCCGCCATCCACGTCTTTCCTTCACGCGCGTCCTGCGCGTCACCGTTGCGGCGCCTGCTCGGCCGCGCGGCGATCCTGTGCCTGCGGGTCGTGCGCCATGATCTCGCCCTTGAACACCCACACCTTCACACCGCAGGTGCCGTAGGTGGTCTTCGCCGTCGCCTCGCCGAAGTCGATGTCGGCGCGCAGCGTGTGGAGCGGCACACGACCTTCGCGATACCACTCGACGCGCGCGATCTCAGCGCCACCGAGCCGGCCGCCGCAGTTGATCCGGATGCCCTGCGCGCCCAACCGCATCGCCGACTGCACCGCGCGCTTCATGGCACGGCGGAACGCAACGCGACGCTCGAGCTGCTGGGCAATGTTCTCCGCCACAAGCTGGGCGTCGATCTCCGGCTTGCGGATTTCAACGATGTTCAGTGCAACGTCTGCATTGGCCATTCGGCTGAGGTCCTTCTTCAGCACCTCGATGTCCTGGCCCTTCTTACCGATCACCACGCCAGGCCGCGCCGCGTAGATCGTGACGCGCGGCTTCTTCGCCGGACGCTCGATCACCACACGCGAGACGCCGGCGCCGTGCAACTTCCTGCGCAAATGACCACGCAGCCTCAGGTCCTCGTGCAGTTGCTTCGAGTAGTCGTCGCCGGCAAACCAGCGACTGTCCCAGGTACGGTTGATGCCGAGACGCAGCCCGATCGGATTGACCTTGTGACCCATCTATGCGGCCTCCGTTTCCTGTGCACGTTCGGCGACGACGATCTTCAGATGGCTGAACCACTTTTCGACGCGGGCCGCGCGACCGCGGCCACGTGCATGAAAACGGCGCATTACCACCGAACGCCCTACCTCCGCGCGCGACACCACCAGCCGATCGACATCGAGCTGATGGTTGTTCTCCGCGTTGGCGATCGCGCTCTCCAGTGCCTTCTTCACCTGCTGTGCGATGCGGCGCTTGGAAAAGGTCAGCGTCGCCACCGCCTGCTGTGCCGGCAGGTTGCGGATCAGTCCGGCAACCAGGTTCAGCTTGCGCGGCGACACACGCAGGTTCGACACGATCGCCTGCGCCTCGGTGTCGGCCAGCGCGCGCGGATGACTGGACTTGCTCATGTGCGCCGCGCCCGCTTGTCGCCGGAATGACCGGTGAAGGTGCGCGTCGGCGAGAACTCGCCGAACTTATGACCCACCATGTTCTCGTTCACCTGCACCGGCAGGAATTTGTGGCCGTTGTAGACGCCAAAGGTCAGCCCGACGAACTGCGGCAGGATGGTCGAGCGGCGCGACCAGATCCTGATGATCTCGTTGCGGCCAGATTGGCGCGAGGCATCTGCCTTGTTCAGTAGATAGCCATCGACGAACGGACCCTTCCAAACGGAACGCGCCATCTTATTTGCCCTTGTTGCGGCGGCGGATGATCATCTTGTCGGTGCGCTTGTTGGAGCGCGTCTTGTAGCCCTTGGTCGGCTGACCCCACGGTGAAACCGGATGCCGCCCACCCGAGCTGCGTCCCTCGCCACCGCCCAGCGGATGATCCACCGGATTCATCACCACGCCGCGGTTGTGTGGCCGTTTGCCAAGCCAGCGCGTGCGTCCAGCCTTGCCGATCTTCTGGTTCATGTTGTCGGGGTTCGACACCGCGCCGATCGACGCCATGCACTCGGCGCGCACGATCCGCAGCTCACCCGACGACAGCTTGATCTGCGCCCAGCCCGCGTCCTTGCCGACTAGCTGCGCATAAGTGCCCGCCGCCCGCGCGATCTTGCCGCCCGCCGCCGGCTTCATCTCGATGTTGTGGATGATTGTGCCGACCGGAATCGCGGCCATCGGCATCGCATTGCCCGGCTTGATGTCGACGCGCGCGCCGGACACCACCGCATCGCCGGGGCGCAACCGCTGCGGCGCGATGATGTAAGCGAGCTCGCCGTCCTGATACTTCACCAGCGCGATGAATGCGCTGCGGTTGGGGTCGTACTCCAGCCGCTCCACCGTCGCCGGCACGTCGAACTTGCGCCGCTTGAAGTCGACGTAGCGATATGCCTGCTTGTGGCCGCCACCGATGAAGCGGCTGGTGATGCGGCCATGATTGTTGCGCCCGCCGGTGCCGATCTTGCCTTCGGTCAGCGCCTTGACCGGCTTGCCCTTCCACAACTCGGAACGGTTGATCAGCACCGTGCCGCGCAGGCTCGCCGTGACCGGATTGAACTGTCTTAGTGCCATCTTGTGCGAGGCCCCCTACGCGAGCCCAGTGGTGAAATCGATTGACTGGCCGGCGGCCAGCTTGACGAACGCCTTCTTCACGTCGGAGCGGGTGCCTGGCCGCCCGCGGAAGCGCTTGGTCTTGCCCTTCAGCACCAGCGTGTTGACCGCGAGCACGGTGACGCCGAACAGGCCCTCGACTGCCGCCTTGATCTCGCGCTTGTTCGCATCCGGCGCGACACGGAACACGAACTGCCCGCTCTCCGATAGCATGGTCGCCTTCTCGGTGATCACCGGTGCGCGGATGATCTGATACATCGCCTCCCGCGACAGCGTCGGCTTGCGTTTGACTGTGCCGCTCATACCGCACCTTCCCCGTTCGTCGGAGCTGCCTTCGGACCGAGCCGCTGCTTCAACCCCTCGACGCCGGCGGTGGTGATCGCCAGCATGTCGTGGTTCAGGATGTCGTACACGTTGGCACCGACCGTGGGCAGCACGTCGATGCCGGGTATGTTCCGACTGGCGCGCAGGAAGCCGACATCGACGGCGTGATCGACGACAAGCACCGAAGTCCAGCCAAGTGCCCTCAGCTTCTTCGCCAGCTCGCCGGTCTTGGCCGCACCGCTCGCCGCGTCGAGCACGACCAGCTTTCCGTCCGCCTGCTTCTGGGACAGCGCGGAGATCAGGCCGAGCCGGCGCACCTTCTTGTTGAGGCTATATTCGTGCGAACGCGGGATCGGCCCGTGAACGATGCCGCCCTTGCGGAACTGCGGCGCGCGCAGGCTGCCCTGGCGCGCATTGCCGGTGCCCTTCTGCCGATATGGCTTGCGTGTCGTGCCGGACACGTCGTTCATGCCCTTGGTGCTGTGCGTGCCGGCGCGGCGCTTCGCCAACTGCCAGTGCACCACGCGCGCCATGATGTCGGCACGCGGCTTGGCGGCAAACAGATCATCCGGCAACTCCGCGTTGCCGGCGCTTGCCTTGTCGAGGGTGGTGACTTCGACCTGCATCGTTCAGCCCGCCTGCGCTTCGACAAGAGCCGCAGGGTAAGGCACATCCGCTGGCCGCGCGCGCTTCACTGCATCGCGCACCATCACGTAGCCGCCCTTCGCTCCGGGCACCGCGCCCTTGATCATCAACAGACCCTTCTCCGCATCCACCGCGGCGATGACGAGGTTCAGCGTGGTGACGCGCTCAACGCCGAGATGGCCGGCCATCTTCTTGTTCTTGAATGTCTTGCCCGGATCCTGCCGATTGCCGGTGGAACCGAGACTGCGATGGCTGATGGAGACACCGTGGCTCGCCTCGAGGCCGGAAAAATTCCAACGCTTCATGCCGCCGGCGAAGCCCTTGCCCTGCGTGGTCCCGCACACATCGACGCGCTGTCCCACCGCGAAGTGCGCCGCTGACAGCGTGGCACCCGGCTCCAGCAACGCATCAGCGGCAACGCGGAACTCTATGAGTTTCGCCTTAGGCTCGACCTTTGCCTTGGCGAAGTGGCCGCGATTGGGCTGCGACACATTCTTGACCTTGGCCTTCCCCCAGCCAAGCTGCACGGCATCGTAGCCGTCCTTCTCCGCAGTGCGCTGGGCGACCACCTGCAGCCCGTCGAGCTGCAACACGGTCACCGGCACATGCGTGCCGTCGTCGCGAAATATCCGGGCCATGCCCAGCTTCTTGGCCAGCAATCCGGTGCGCCGAGGGGACATTGCGGTTGCCATGGCGTCAGATCTTGATCTCGACGTCCACGCCGGCGGCGAGGTCGAGCTTCATCAGTGCATCCACCGTCTGCGGCGTCGGCTCCACGATGTCGAGTAGCCGACGATGCGTGCGGATCTCGAACTGCTCGCGGCTCTTCTTGTCGACATGCGGCGAACGGTTGACGGTGAAGCGCTCGATATGCGTCGGCAGCGGGATCGGCCCGCGGATCTGGGCACCCGTGCGCTTGGCCGTGTTGACGATCTCCTTCGTGCTGTTGTCGAGCACCCGGTGATCGTAGGCCTTGAGCCTGATGCGGATATTCTGATTGTCTATGGCCATCGGTGTCCGGGTCCCCTTCAAACGGCACCGGCGCCCCTCGTTGCCGAGGAGCGCCGGTGCCGCCTATCTCCGCTAGGCCGTGATGCTGGCTACGACGCCGGCGCCGACCGTTCGGCCGCCTTCGCGAATTGCAAATCGCAGCTGCGCATCCATCGCGATCGGCGCGATCAGCTCCACATCCATCGTCACGTTGTCGCCCGGCATCACCATCTCGGTGCCCTCCGGCAACTGCACGACGCCTGTCACGTCGGTGGTGCGGAAGTAGAACTGCGGGCGATAATTGGTGAAGAACGGCGTATGTCGGCCGCCCTCTTCCTTCGTCAGGATGTACGCCTCGGCCTTGAACTTGGTGTGCGGCGTGATCGAGCCTGGCTTCGCCAGCACCTGGCCGCGCTCAATGTCCTCACGCTTGGTGCCACGCAGCAGCGCACCGATGTTGTCGCCCGCCTCGCCTTGGTCGAGCAGTTTGCGGAACATCTCGACGCCGGTGACCACGGTCTTCTGGGTGGCGCGGATGCCGACGATCTCGACCTCCTCGCCGACCTTGATCACACCGCGCTCGACGCGCCCGGTCGCAACCGTGCCACGGCCGGAGATCGAGAACACGTCCTCCACCGGCATCAGGAACGGCCGATCGGTCGCGCGCACCGGCTGCGGGATGTAGCTGTCGACTGCATCCATCAGCTCCATGATGGACTTCTCGCCCATATCCGGATCGCGGTCCTCCAGCGCGCACAGCGCGGAGCCCTTGATGACCGGGATGTCGTCGCCGGGGAACTGATAGGAGGACAGCAGTTCGCGCACTTCCAGCTCGACCAGCTCGAGCAGTTCCGGATCGTCCACCATGTCCACCTTGTTGAGGTAGACGACGAGAGCCGGCACGCCGACCTGGCGGGCGAGCAAAATGTGCTCGCGGGTCTGCGGCATCGGGCCATCGGCGGCGGAGACAACCAGGATGGCGCCGTCCATCTGCGCCGCGCCAGTGATCATGTTCTTCACGTAGTCGGCGTGGCCTGGGCAATCGACGTGCGCATAATGGCGCGCCTTCGTCTCATATTCGACGTGCGCCGTGGCGATGGTGATGCCGCGCGCCTTCTCTTCCGGCGCCTTGTCGATCTGGTCATACGCCGTGAAGGTCGCACCGCCCGACTTCGCCAGCACCTTGGTGATGGCGGCGGTCAGCGTGGTCTTGCCATGGTCCACGTGACCAATCGTGCCCACATTGCAGTGCGGCTTGGTGCGCGCGAATTTCGCCTTGGCCATCTTCGTTGTCTCCGTTGAGTCAGTTCACCAGCGGTAGTGACTGAAGGCCTTGTTCGCCTCCGCCATCCGATGGGTGTCTTCACGCTTCTTCACCGCCGAGCCGCGGTTGTTCACTGCATCGAGCAGCTCGTTCGAAAGCCGGTCTTCCATCGTGTGTTCGCCGCGCTTGCGGGCGGCGTCGATGAGCCAGCGAATCGCCAACGCCTGGCGCCGTTCAGTTCGGACTTCCACCGGCACCTGATAGGTCGCACCACCGACGCGGCGCGAACGCACCTCGACCGCCGGCTTCACGTTGTCCAGCGCCTCATGGAACATGCGCACCGGATCGGCCTGCGCACCACCACGCCGCTTCATCACGTCCAGCGCGCCATACACGGTGCCCTCCGCGACCGACTTCTTGCCGTCGTACATCAGCGCGTTCATGAAACGGGTGATGACGATGTCGCCGAACTTGGCATCCGGCAGAATCTCGCGTTTGACGGCACGACGACGACGACTCATGTCACCCTCACTTCGGCCGCTTGGCGCCGTACAGCGAACGGCGCTGGCGTCGCTTGGCAATGCCCTGCGTGTCGAGTACGCCGCGCAGGATGTGATAGCGCACGCCGGGCAGGTCCTTTACGCGGCCGCCCCGGATCAGCACCACGCTGTGTTCCTGCAGGTTGTGTCCCTCACCTGGGATATAGGACACCACCTCATAGCCGTTGGTCAGCCTTACCTTCGCCACCTTGCGCAGCGCCGAGTTCGGCTTCTTCGGCGTGGTCGTATAGACGCGCGTACATACGCCCCGCTTCTGCGGACAGCCTTGCAGTGCGGGCACCGTGTTCCGTGTCTTCTGTCGCTCACGTCCCTTGGAGATGAGCTGGTTTATCGTCGGCATCGCGCCTCTTTCATTCCGTGCGGCCGGCCCTGCTGCGGGCGCGCCATCGTCTGACAGGCATAGCCCGCCGGCTGGGAGCATCCCAACCCGCGGGTTTTAGAGCCCACGGCCTAGGCCCGCCGGTCTGTCCGGAGGCGGCGCCGCACGCGACTTCGGCCTGCAAACGATGGCCGCCGGTTCAACCATGCCGGGTCGGCCAGAGGGGGCGGAACCTAGTGGCGGGTCTGTGGTGAGTCAATATCGACACGCCAGGATTCGCATACATATCAGGCGGCCACGGGAGCAATCTGGTCGTGCAGCAGGTGCCCCGACTTGACCCAGAGCCGGCACCCGCTTGCGACGGCCCTGGCCTCCAGCCTGGCGCCGGGCGGAAGCCGCAGCCATGATTGCGGCTCGAAGCTCTCGCCGCCCTCGCGGAACCCGCCGTCGAGAACGAGGAGTTCGATCCCGCCCGGCGTGGCGAGAACGACCTCGGCGCCCGGCATCCAGTGCTCGAGGCGCACATCCTCGCGGCGGTCCTGAAACAGCGGCATCAACTCAACCCCCGGGCGACCGAAAGCGGGGACGAGCGACATAGTGCCGGTATCAATCCGCACGTGAGCGCGATCCGCGGGGTCGAATTGCCAGAGCTTGACGAAGATCGTGCAGCCCTGCGCCGATCCGGGCGTGTGCGAGGAGGTGGGCGGGTTGCGGATATAGCAGCCGGCCGGAAAATCACCCTGGTCATCCTCGAACACGCCCTCGAGCACCAGGAACTCCTCTCCGCCTCCGTGCGTATGGGCCGAGAAGTGAGACTTCGGGGCGTAGCGCACGATTGACGTCGCCCGCGCCACCTCATCACCGATCCGGTCGAGCATGCGGCGCTCAACGCCGGCGATCGGCGAAGGCGTCCAGGGCAGCCGCGCCGAATGCACCGCCGCGCGCCGAGTGAAGTCCGCGTTGAGTTCCACCCTGCCCTCCTCCGTCAGGTGAACAGCGATCTCATACCGCTCACCGCCGTTGCAGCCGACCGCCATTTGCCAGGATCGCCACGGACAGCTCAGCCGCCGGCCCGCGCTCCTGCCGCGTGGCACCCAACACAATGAACTCCACATCGCCAAGATCGGGAAGCCGGTACGCCGGCGGCATCTCCGAAAGTCCCTCGGGCATCAGTCCATGTGCGTGCACCGTGACGCCAAGACCCGCCAGAGCGGCCGCACGCAGCCCGCTCAGGCTACCGCTCGAGCAGACGATGCGCCACGGCCTCCCCGCCCGCTCCAGCGTTTCGAGCGCCGCGGTTCGGGTGATGCTGGGCGGTGTGTAGAGGATGAGCGGCAGTGGCTGTGCCAGATCGATCCGCGTCGTCTCGGTGCCGATCCAGGCGAGCCGGTCACGCCAGACCAATCGGCCACGTTCATCACCGGCGCGGCGCTTGCACAGCGCGAGGTCGAGTTCGCCCGCGTCCAGCATCTGGTAGAGCGTTGCACTCATCTCGACGGTCAGAGCCAGATCCACCAGCGGATGCTGTCGGACGAAGTCAGCCAACACCTCGGGTAGTCGCGAGGTGACGAAATCCTCGGACGCGCCGAAGCGCACCCGGCCCCGCAGTTGCGAGCCCGCGAAGTAGCGCCGCGCCCGTTCGCCTGCCTCCAGGATGGAGCGTGCGAAGCCCTCCATCGCCTCGCCATCGACGGTCGGCACCACCGAGTGGGTGTCGCGCACGAACAGCCGCCGCCCTGCCTGCTCCTCCAGCTTGCGGATGTGCTGGCTGATCGTGGACTGGCGGAGGCCGAGCCGGCGCCCCGCCTCGCTGAAGCTGCGAACCTGGGTAACCGCGAGAAAGCTTTCCAGCAGTGCGGGGTCAAACATCGATGCTCATCACAATTCATGATAACAGTAAGCTTCGTAAGCGCGCTTCACAATAAGCCAGCGCATTTGGATAATCATGGCCATGAAAACGCTGTTCTCCCGGCTGAACATCGACCCCTACATCGCCAGCATCCTCGGCGTGGTGGCCCTCGCCTCTGCGCTGCCAGCCCACGGCCTTGGCATGACGCTGGCCAGCGACGCCGGCACCGGCGCCATTGCGCTGATGTTCTTCCTTCAGGGCGCCCGCCTGGCGCCACAGGCGGCGCTTGCCGGCGCGCGGCACTGGCGCCTGCACGCGGTGGTACTCAGCAGCACGTTCCTGCTGTTCCCCGCCCTCGGCCTGACGGCGCGCGCCATTGCGCCGGGCCTGCTGACGCCGCCGCTGTGGGGCGGGCTGCTGATGCTGTGCCTGCTGCCGTCCACCGTGCAGTCCTCGATCGCCTTCACTTCGATCGCGCGCGGCAACGTGGCCGCGGCGCTGTGCGCGGCCACCGCGTCAAATCTGTTCGGCATCCTGCTGACGCCGCTACTGGCGGGCCTGCTGCTCCACGCGCATGGCGGCTTCTCGGCCAGCACCATCGGCGACATCGTGGTGCAGCTTCTGCTGCCGTTTGCCGCCGGCCAGCTCGCCCGGCCGCTGTTCGGACAATGGGTCGGCCGCCACAAGGCGCTGACCGGCCTCGTGGATCGCGGTTCGATCCTGCTGGTCGTGTATGTCGCGTTCAGCGAGGGCGTGACACACGGCATCTGGCACCAGCTTGACGCCGAGCACTTCGCCACGCTGCTGCTGCTGGACGCGGGCCTCCTGGCTGCCGTGCTGCTGGCGACCACCGCGATCAGCCGGCTCCTGGGCTTCGGCCGCGCCGATCAGATCACCATCGTGTTCTGCGGGTCGAAGAAGAGCCTGGCGAGCGGTCTGCCCATGGCGAGCGTGTTGTTCGCCGGCCAGTCAGTCGGGCTGATCGTGCTGCCGCTGATGCTGTTCCACCAAATCCAGCTCATGGTGTGCGCCGCGCTGGCACGACGGTATGCGGCCGCGCCGGTGCTCGGACAACGCCCGATGGCAGGACTTGCCGGCAATGGTTAGTCATTGAGCGGGGAAAGGTTCAGCTACGCGACGCCTTACACGGATGCGCACCTGCTGGTCTTGCTTCACGATGATGGCTTGGCAGCTCCACCGCCGATTGCCGCGCCTTGCTGCGCCTCGAGCAGCTTGGCCAAGTTCAGATAGCCTTCGGCGAGGGCGAGACAGGCGTCCCGTTCACGCCCCGCGGTGAGCGACTCGGCCTTCTGCAGCCACGCGGTGGCCCGGTCGCGATATTCGCCGGCATCCCAGCTCTCGGGCATTTCACCTCCACGGATAGCACCTCCCGCCGTTCTCTGAGCACGGACGAATCTGAGCTGCGTCGGAAGGCAGCGCACTATAGGCGCGTGGCTTCTTTGGTAAGCGGCGAGGTCGTCGCTGAGGCGCTGCTGGAGCTCGCGACGACATATGAGTCGATGGCCGAACGCCTGCGAGCGGCTCAGTCCGAGCGGCGAGAATGACAACGGGGCCTTTGCATGGGTCGAGCAGGTCGCTTGGCCTTGCAGCGGCACCACGCAGAGAGAAGGCCGGCGGTGCTCCGCACCACCGGCCTTCATGGCCTCAACCGGCGACCTGGTAACCTACTCCGCCGCCTTCACCTCCTCGGTGATCTGCGGCGTGGTGCCCATGCTCAGTGTCCGCTGATCGCGGCCGGCAGCGATCGCCCGCAGCCGGTTCATCACCGACCCCGTGCCCGCCGGGATCAGCCGCCCGACGATCACGTTCTCCTTCAGCCCGGTCAGGCTGTCAGTCTTGCCGGCCGTCGCAGCCTCGGTCAGCACCCGCGTCGTCTCCTGGAACGACGCCGCCGAGATGAAGCTGTTGGTCTGCAGCGACGCCTTGGTGATGCCCTGCAGCACCGGCATCGCCTGCGCCGGTTTGTCGTCACGGCCCAGTTTGGTGTTCACCGCATCGAACTCGGTGCGGTCAATCTGCTCGCCGGCCAGGAACGTCGTGTCGCCCGGATCGAGGATCTCGACCTTTTGCAGCATCTGGCGAACGATCACCTCGATGTGCTTGTCGTTGATCTTCACGCCCTGCAGCCGATAGACGTCCTGGATCTCGTTGACCAGGTAGTCCGACAACGCCTCGACGCCGAGTACCTTCAGGATGTCGTGCGGCACGCGCGGGCCGTCGACCAGCGGATCGCCCCGACGGACGAAGTCGCCCTCCTGCACCGACACGTGCTTGCCCTTCGGAATCAGGTACTCCGACTCCTCGGTGGTCTCGTCGTTCTTCACGATGACCCGGCGCTTGTTCTTGTAGTCCTTGCCGAACTCCACGCGCCCATCGATCTCGGCAATCACCGCGTGATCCTTCGGACGACGCGCCTCGAACAGTTCGGCCACGCGCGGCAGACCGCCGGTGATGTCGCGTGTCTTACTGCCCTCGCGTGGGATGCGAGCCAGCACGTCACCCGCCGCAACCTGCGCGCCGTTGTCCACCGAAAGGATGGAGTCGGGCGACAGGAAGTAGCGGGCATCCGTGTTGTTCGGCAGCCGCACCACCTCGCCGTTCTCATCCTTCAATTGCAGACGCGGCCGCAGATCGACGCCCTTGGCTCCCTGCTTGTAGTCCACCACCACCTTCGACGTGAGACCGGTGACCTCGTCCATCCGCTCGACGAGCGTGATGCCCTCGATCAGGTCGATGTATTCGACGCGGCCGTTGCGCTCGGTGATGATCGGCAGCGTGTACGGGTCCCACTCCGCCAACTTCTGCCCGCGCGCCACCTGCTGGCCTTCGTCGACCAGCAGCCGCGCACCGTACGGAACGCGGAAGCGCGCGCGCTCACGCTGCTTGTCGTCAACCAGGACGATTTCGCAGTTGCGCGACATCACCACCGGCGTGCCCTGGCTGTTCATCACGACGTTGCGGTTCCTGACCGTCACCACACCTTCGTGACTTGCCTCCACGCTCGACTGCTCGGCGCCACGCTGCGCCGCACCACCGATATGGAAGGTCCGCATGGTAAGCTGCGTGCCAGGCTCGCCGATCGACTGCGCCGCGATCACGCCCACCGCCTCGCCGATGTTCACCGGCGTGCCGCGTGCAAGGTCGCGCCCATAGCAATGGCCGCACACGCCAACCCGTGAATCGCAGGTCAGCACGGAACGGATCTTCACCGCCTCGACACCGGACCGCTCGATCTGGTCGGCCGCATCCTCCTCGATCAAGGTATTGCCCGGGACGATCACCGCGTTGCTGACAGGATCAAGCACATCCTCGGCCGCAGTTCGGCCCAGAATGCGTTCGGACAGCGCCGATACCACCTCGCCGCCATCCATGACCGCGCGCACCGTAAGCCCGCGATCGGTCCCGCAATCCTCCTCGACGATGATGCAGTCCTGTGCGACGTCCACCAGACGCCGCGTCAGATAGCCCGAGTTCGCCGTCTTCAGCGCGGTGTCGGCCAGACCCTTGCGGGCACCGTGGGTGGAGTTGAAGTACTCCAGCACGGACAGGCCTTCCTTGAAGTTGGCGATGATCGGCTGCTCGATGATCTCGCCCGAAGGCTTGGCCATCAGTCCGCGCATGCCGGCCAACTGGCGCATCTGCGCCGGCGAGCCGCGCGCTCCCGAGTGGCTCATCATCCACACCGAGTTGGTCTTCACGCCGATCTCCTGCTTGGAGATCTCCTTCATCATCGCGGTGGCCACCTCATCGGTGCAGCGTGACCATGCGTCCACCACCTTGTTGTAGCGCTCGCCTGCAGTGATCAGGCCGTCCTGATACTGCTGTTCGAACTCCTTCACCTCAGCCGTCGTATGGCGAATCAACTCGTCCTTCTCGACCGGGATGATCAGATCGTCCTTGCCGAAGGAAATCCCCGCCTTGCACGCCTGGCCGAAGCCAAGCCCCATCAGCCGATCGGCGAAGATCACGCACTCCTTCTGGCCGCAGTGACGGTACACCGCGTCGATCACGTCGGAGATGTTCTTCTTGGTGAGTTGCTTGTTGATCAGCTCGAACGGCACGTTCGGATGCTTTGGCAGGATCTGCGCAATCATCATACGCCCGGGCGTCGTCACCACGATCTCGCGTACCGGGTTGCCGCCGGCATCGATCGTCTCCCAGCGCGCCTTGATCTTGTCGTGCATGCCGACGGCGCCGGCATGCAGCGCGTATTCAATCTCGCCGATGGTGCCGAACGCCGGCGCATCCTTGTCCTCGACGAGGCGGAACTCGGCCGTGTCGAGCGACAGGTAATAGAGACCCAGCACGATGTCCTGCGACGGCACGATGATCGGCTTGCCGTTCGCCGGGCTGAGGATGTTGTTGGTCGACATCATCAGCACGCGGGCTTCCAACTGCGCTTCCAGCGAAAGCGGCACGTGCACCGCCATCTGGTCGCCGTCGAAGTCGGCGTTGAACGCGGTGCAAACCAGCGGATGCAGCTGGATCGCCTTGCCCTCGATCAACACCGGCTCGAACGCCTGGATGCCCAGGCGGTGCAGCGTCGGCGCGCGGTTCAGCATCACCGGATGCTCGCGGATTACTTCCTCGAGGATGTCCCACACTTCGGGACGCTCCTTCTCCACCATCCGCTTGGCCGCCTTGATGGTGGTGGCGTGGCCATACTTCTCCAGCTTGGAGTAGATGAACGGCTTGAACAGCTCGAGCGCCATCTTCTTCGGCAGCCCGCACTGATACAGCTTCAGCTCCGGTCCGACCACGATCACCGAGCGGCCGGAGTAGTCGACGCGCTTGCCCAGCAAGTTCTGCCGGAAGCGGCCCTGCTTGCCCTTCAACATGTCGGACAGCGACTTCAGTGGGCGCTTGTTCGCACCCGTGATGGCGCGGCCACGACGGCCGTTGTCGAACAGCGCGTCAACGCTCTCCTGCAGCATGCGCTTCTCGTTGCGCACGATGATGTCGGGCGCGCGCAGTTCGATCAGCCGCTTCAGACGGTTGTTGCGGTTGATCACACGGCGATACAGGTCGTTCAGGTCGGACGTCGCAAAGCGGCCACCATCGAGCGGCACCAGCGGGCGCAACTCGGGCGGGATCACCGGCACGACGTCGAGGATCATCCACTCAGGACGCGCGCCGGAATCGGCAAACGCCTCGATCAGCTTCAGGCGCTTGACCAGCTTCTTGCGCTTGGCCTCCGAGGTGGTCTCCTTCAGATCGCCGCGCAGCTTCACCTTCTCTTCGTCGAGGTTGATCTTGTTGAGCACCTTCTTGATCGCTTCGGCGCCGATGCCGACCTCGAACTGGTCCTCGCCGAACTCGTCCTGCTTGGCGAGCAACTGGTCTTCGGTCAGAAGCTGGTGCACCTTGAGATCAGTGGTGCCGGGTTCCAGCACCACGTAGCTCTCGAAATACAGGATCTTCTCCAGTTCCTTCAGCGTCAGATCGACCATCAGGCCGATGCGGCTTGGGAGCGACTTCAGAAACCAGATATGCGCCACCGGCGAGGCAAGCTCGATGTGGCCCATCCGCTCGCGGCGCACCTTGGCCAGCGTGACCTCGACGCCGCACTTCTCGCAGATGATGCCGCGGAACTTCATCCGCTTGTACTTGCCGCACAGGCACTCGTAGTCCTTGATCGGTCCGAAGATGCGTGCACAGAACAGGCCATCACGCTCCGGCTTGAACGTGCGGTAATTGATCGTCTCGGGCTTCTTGATCTCGCCGTATGACCAGCTCCGGATCTGCTCCGGGCTGGCCATTTGAATCTTGATCTGGTCGAAAGTCATTGCCTGGCCGGTCTGGCCGAGGATCTTCATCAGTTCGTTCATGCGATTCTCACCCTCTAAGGGTTAAGGCAAGACCGTCATGGCCGGGCTTGGCCCGGCCATCCACGGCTTTGCTGCCAATAACACAGGCAAGACGTGGATGGCGGGCCTTCGCCCGCCATGACGGAAGGGATCGGTTAGTCTCACGCGGCGCGGCTATCCAGATCGACGTTCAGGCCCAACGACTTCAGCTCCTTCACCAGCACGTTGAAGCTCTCCGGGACGCCGGCCTCGAAGTTGTCCTGCTCGCGCACGATCGCCTCGTAGACCTTTGTGCGGCCGGACACGTCGTCCGACTTCACTGTCAGCATCTCCTGCAGTGTATACGCGGCGCCATACGCCTCGAGCGCCCACACCTCCATTTCGCCGAAGCGCTGTCCACCGAATTGCGCCTTGCCGCCCAGCGGCTGCTGGGTGACCAGCGAGTAAGGCCCGATCGACCGCGCGTGGATCTTGTCGTCCACCAGATGGTGCAGCTTCAGCATGTAGATGTAGCCGACGGTCACCTTCCGCTCGAA
>Ga0210390_10002083_pt1 | contig 18144 bp, 13 predicted proteins | sample IncBWH11OmetaG_FD_161050 | JGI IMG/M metagenome (GOLD analysis project Ga0210390, IMG submission 161050) | Forest soil microbial communities from Barre Woods Harvard Forest LTER site, Petersham, Massachusetts, United States - Inc-BW-H-11-O ... | reverse complement strand
GATTTCCGAAGAGACGTTTGATGACGACCGCATCCCGCGCGATTTTGCTCCTTACAATGTGCAGGCTGTGGGCGCAACCGTGGTGGTGACGTACGCGCTGCAGAATTCGACCAAGAATGGCGCGTCCGACAGCTGCGGCGAGCAGTGCGGTTTTGTCGACGTCTTCACGGCGAACGGCAGACTAGTGCAGCGGTTGGAAGACGGCCCGTGGTTGCAGGCTCCTTGGGGAGTGGCGCTGGCTCCGCAGGATTTCGGATTCTTCAGCCACAATTTGCTGATCGGCAATAGATTTGGCGGAACGATTGCGGCGTTTGACACGGTTACGGGAAAGTTTTTGGGTAACCTGCTGGACGCTTCTGGCGCTCCGATTGCCATCAGCGGATTGTGGGGGTTGGAATTCGACAATCGCGGGAGCAACGAAGCGGGAACGACGGCCAGTCCTTCGGCGGGTCCGGCGCTATTTTTCGCGGCGGGCATCAATGGTTATGCGGATGGATTGTTCGGAACATTGACGCCGGTGACGGCGGAATTGAACGCAGAAGATCACGAGTAGACCCCTTCCCCCAAAAACCCCCAAAAACGCCTCGGCTCGTGAGAGCCGGGGCGTTTCCCCTTTTTAGCCGCTATTCTCAATCTCATTGCACGCGATTTGCGGCGGAATCAAGCGGCGATTCATGCATGCTGAGGATGTACCAGTGATTTTCGGATTTGCGGCAGAGCATCATGCCGCGGCCAGTGGTGTGAATGTATGGGGATTCGATGGTGTAGTCATAGAGGCTCCAAACCACGTCGCCGACGGCGCGCTGATCTTTCATGGTCATGGAAAAATGGACGCGCGGAGTGAGGCCGAAATAGATTTGCTGAAAATGATTGGTGGCCTGGTCGCGTCCGCGGAGTTCGCCGGCGGGAGAGCTGAGGACGAAATCCGGATCGAAGCAAGCAGCGAGCTTGGCGGCGTCGGCATTGTTGAAGGCTTCCGCGCAGGAGTGCATGGCTTGTTCCATTTCCGCGATGACGGAAACTTCCGAGGGGCCGGGCGCGGCGATGCCGAGGCGGGCGACGGAGCGTTGGAGGTCTATGGTTACGCCGAGCTGTTCGAGGAGGTCAACGCCGAGGACTCCATCGAGCGGGGCGCCGCAGGCTTTGGCGAGAGCTGAGAGATCGATCGCAGGGAGCGTGACGTTGCGGAGAATGTGGCTGCCTAACTTTAGCTCGGCGATGGAAACTACGCGGGCGCTGAGCGCGGTGGTCTGATTCCAGGATTGCACGCGAAGTTCTCTGGAATGGCCGGAGGTGAAAGACTTTTCGTTGAGCATGGAGGTGGCAGCGGTGTCTATCAGGAAGCGTTTGTCGGCGCCGTTCACTTGAACGATGACGACGGGAAGGCGATCGCAGCGTTGCAGGGGAATTTCGGTGGAGCCGGCGGTGGTGTTCGGGGTAGCGGCGGCGTTGGAGTTTGCGGTTGGTAAGGCCTGGGCGGTGGCGCGTGGCGATTGCGTGGCGAACGAGAGCGAGAGCAGCAGGCTCGTGAGAGCGACAGGAAGAAATCCGGGAGCGATGCGCATCACTTCCTCAATGGCACTGGAACTGTGACCTGGTCAATACGCCGCAAAATCGCAACTTTTGCCGAACGAAAGGCGGATTCATCGCGGAAGAGGCGCGAGCTCCAATTTCCACCCATGTCCAGGGCGTGAATTTCGAAGGCCAGTTGACGCGCGTCCACATCGTTGCGAATTTCACCCGCGTCCTGCGCGTCGCGGGCGGCGCGTTCCAGATTGCCCAGCCATTTTTTCATCAGGCCTACGATGCGATCGCGAACAGGGCCGGGGCGATCGTCGAACTCCAGAGAAGCGGCAGAGAAAAAGCATCCGCCGGGGAAGGTTTTCTCTTCGCCGTAGGCGAGCAAATTTTCGCAGAGGGCGCGGAGGCGACGGAGGCCGCGTAAATGCGCTGCAGGAAGGATGACCTTTTCTACGAAGATGTCGCGGGCTTCGTCCACGACGGCGCACTGCAGATCTTCTTTGGAGCCGAAGTGGGCGAAGAGGCCGCTTTTGCTGATGCGCAGCGTGGAGGCGAGCTTGCCAATGGTGAGGCCTTCGAGACCTTCCAGGGAAGCGATGTTGACGGCTTTGCGGAGGATGGCGCGACGGGTTTTTAGGCCGCGGGGACGGCGCGACAGCTGCTTTGTTGTGGTGGCGGCGCGGCTTGGTGGAGGCGCGGAATTTTGGGGGCGTGGGTTCATTTCGATTCGTGGATAATAGCACGACCGTTCGTTCTATTACAATGACTATTTGGCGCGCAATCTGCGTGCGGTCGTTAGCGCTTGAATGTCTCCGGTGTGGCGCGAGAGCGCTTGGTGGAGCGTCCCGAAAATTATTTGGGTGGTCACCGCGATTGTGCGGGGACTTGCGTGGGAGACGTCTCTTACCCGAGGGGAGCCTAGTACGGCTGGGCTACCGGAAAACAGTTTCGCGGCATACAGGCTTTCGCTGATGGTGTGTTCGACACGGCCGCATTACCTTTCTCGGCGCGGGTGATTCCTGCGGCGTTTTTGAGAGTGTAAGTGTCGGAGTGAGGGATTGACCTGCGATTGAGATTGGTTTCGGGCTGCGGCTAAGGATGCACACATGCAGGGGAGCTGGGTTTTCGCGATTTCTCCAGCTTGTCCTTGGTGAAGGAGAATCGCAGACAGCTAGGGAACCCTGCGTGTGCAGCACTAGCGCTCGTTTATTGCCGAGATTCAAGCTGTTTTTTGGGCTGGAGCATTAAATCGATGGTTTCTTCCGGGAGAGGCATATGAAGCGGGCCATGGGGTTAGCGTTGGCGGTCTTGGCGTTTGCGGTGGTTACTCATGCTGACAGACTGACCTATGGCGGCTCGGATTACGCCATGCACGCTGCAGAGGACTTACGTTCTGAAGCGCTATCCACAGAGGCGCTGCACAGCTCGAATCCTTTGATAGGACCGGGCGATATGGCGTTCGGCGCGGGCAGGGCCTTTCTTGAATCGGGCGATGCCGAGCGGTTGACTGATATTGTTTTTTACTCACATTTTGGCAATTCGGAGGAGGCCGTCGAGCGCTCCATTGAATCTGATTCCATCCGGCTGCGGCTCGAGAGCATCTGGGGCGAACACCATGAAGGGCCTGGCGAGTTTCTCAGGATCGAGCATCCGGATCCATTCCGCCGCGAGCTTGGGGTCCAAGACGTTTCTGAACCTGGAACGTTGCTGCTGATGGGCGCGGGACTTGCGGCGCTGGCGCTGTGGAAGCGGCGCACGAGCGCTGCTGAGCCACAATCCGTACGATTTTTCTAAAAGACGCGAGGTCGGCGGTCGTTAAATGACCAGGCCGCGGTGCCCACGGCGCAGTTGACGCCTGGCGGGGGCGTGCCGGCGCGATATCCGCCTCACTAAAATCGAGGTATCAACTGAAACGCGGGAAGGCACGGGTGCGCACGAAATAGGTAGAGCGGGCGAGACGGTTGGTTGGGCACGTCGTATAATGCCGCGATGATTGGCCGGACGGTCTCGCACTATCGCATCCTGGAACAGTTGGGCAGCGGCGGGATGGGCGTGGTTTATAAGGCTGAGGACACGCAGCTGCGGCGTTTTGTGGCTTTGAAGTTTCTCTCCGAAGAATCCGATACAGATTCGCAATCCATCGAACGGCTGCTGCGCGAAGCGCGGGCGGCTTCGGCATTGAATCATCCGAATATTTGCACGATTTACGAGATTGGGCAGGGTGAGGACCGCCCGTTTCTAGCGATGGAGTTTTTGGAGGGGCAGACGCTGAAGGAGCGGATTGCGCGCGGCGGTTTTTCGTCCGCGGAATTGCTGGATTTCGCGATTCAGGTGGCTGGTGCGCTGGACGCGGCGCATTCAAAGGGGATTATTCATCGCGACATCAAGCCGGCGAACATTTTTGTGGCGAGCACGGGGCAAGCGAAGGTGCTGGATTTCGGTCTGGCGAAGCGGGCGGGTGCGGCGGGAGAAGGAGGCGAGCACACGCAGGGCCTGCCAACGCGGAGCGTCGGACCGCTGCAGAGCGCGGCAGGCTCGGTGGTGGGGACCGTGACGTACATGTCGCCGGAGCAGGTGCGCGGGGAGCAACTGGATGCGCGCAGCGATTTATTTTCATTTGGCGCGGTGCTGTACGAGATGAGCACGGGAAAGACGCCGTTCCCGGGAGACACCACGGGCGTGATTTTCGATGCGATTCTGAATCGCGCGCCGGTGACGCCGAGCCGGTTGAATCCGCAAGTGCTGCCGAAGTTCGAAGAGATTATCCACAAGGCGCTGGAGAAGGATCGCGAGCTGCGGTACCAGTCTGCGGGGGAGATGCGGACTGATCTGCGGCGGCTGAAGCGCGATTCGGAATCGGGGAACACGGCACCGATGATAGGAGCGACGGCGGCAGCAGCGTCGGGGAAAACACGCGGTGGAAGGATGCTGATTTTTTCGATCGTAGCGATCGCAGTGCTGCTGGCTGCGGGCGGGGGACTCTGGTGGTATCGCGCGGGGCGCCATTTGGCACCGGCCAGCACAAGTTGGCAGCAGCTTACATTTTTCACGGACTCGGCGGTGTATCCGGCGTTGTCGCCGGACGGACGCATGCTGGCATTCATTCGTGGAGCCGACACGTTTTTCGGGCCGGGGCAGGTTTACGTAAAAATGCTGCCGGACGGCGCGCCGGTGGCGTTGACACACGATACGTTGGCGAAGATGACGCCGGAATTTTCGCCGGATGGATCGGTGGTTGCGTATGGGACTGCAATTCCGTTCGACACATGGGAAGTGCCGGTGTTGGGCGGCGAGGCGAAGGTGATGCTGCCGAACGCGTCGTCGCTAACATGGATTGACGGTGGAAAGCGCCTTCTATTCTCCGAGATCAAAGCGGGAATTCACATGATCGTGGTGAGCACGGATCTGGGGCGCGGACAGAGCCGAGAAGTTTATGCGCCGCCGGGCGAACGGAGCATGGCACATCATGCGTATCTTTCACCGGATGGGAAGTCAATGCTGGTGGTGGAAATGAATAGCCAGACGAAGTTCACACCCTGTCAAGTTATGCCTTACGAGGGAGGCGGGGCGGCGCAAGAGGTGGGACCGCCGAAGAGTATTTGTACTTCGGGGGCGTGGTCGCCGGATGGGAAGTGGGTGTACCTGACATTGAGCACGGACGGGAATTTTCATATCTGGCGACAACGATTTCCGGGCGGGACGCCGGAGCAGGTGACGTCTGGGCCGACGGCGGAAGAGGGCATCGCGATGGCGGCGGACGGCAAATCGTTGATCACTTCGGTGGGGACAGTGACAGGAACGGTTTGGATTCACGATGGGAAGGGCGAGCAGCAAATCTCGTCGGAAGGATATGCGGGTGAGGCCCGGTTCTCCGCGGATGGAAAAAAACTGTACTACTTGATGGATAACGGCCAAACGCAAGGTTACGAATTGTGGGTGCGGGACGTCGCCAGCGGCGCGACGGACCGGGCGCTGCCAGGTTATACGATGCACGACTACGATGTCTGCGCGGATGGAAAGGAACTGGCATTTTCCCGGGCCGATGAGAATGGGCACTCGAAACTGTGGGTGTCGCCGGTGAACCGGCGCTCATCGCCGCGCCAGATCCCGTCTACGACGATGGACGATAGCGTCCATTGTCTGCCGGACGGAGATTTGCTGTTTCGTGCGATCGAGGGAGAGTCAAACTTTCTGGAGAGCGTGCACGCGGATGGAAGCGGCCGCCGGAAAGTGAGCCCTTCGCATATTTTCGATTTGATCAATGTGTCGCCGAACGGGAAGTGGGCGCTGGTACAGGCGGGAGGCTGGAGTGACGAGAATCCGGCGGCAATTTCGGCATTCCCGGTGGAGGGCGGGGAGCCCGTCAAGGTTTGTCTGAATTTCTGCATACCGGGCTGGGATGTACGGGGCGAATCGATGTATATGCAATTTTTTGTTACGTCGGATCAGAACACGTACGTGCTGCGGCTGCGGCGGGCGGGCGGGCGGGCTGGCGGAGCTGCCGACGGAAGTAGCGTTGGACGGAGAGTTGCTGAAGAAGATGAAGCCGGTGGTGGTGATTCCGCATCAGGTGGACTCAGCGGTGAGCAGCTCGTTGTACGCTTACACGGTGAACACCACACGACGAAACCTTTATCGCATTCCGCTGCAGTGAGAGGGTTGCGCGGTGCATCGCGTCTGGAAGATGGAAGACGCGACACACCGCGCAAGATATTCGACGCTGTTGCGTGCAGTGATTTTAGTCGTGGCCGAAGAGTAGCGGGGCGCCTAGTTTGGCTGTGTAATTGGGACGGTAGCGTTCCGTGTTGTACAGCGTGGCAACGTCTACTTTGCGCGCGCCGGCGGAAGAGGCGGGCAGAGGCGCGGAGGCGTAGCAACCGTTTTGCACGCCGACCATGCGGCCGGTGACGCCGTCGCGAATTAGATCGAGCGCGATATTGGCGTAGGTAATGGCGACGATCTGATCAATTGCGTCGGGCTCGCCGCTGCGCAGGTCGTAGGTTAGATCGCTCTCGATGGTTTCTTCGCCGGTGCGACGTTGCAGCTCATCGGCCAGTGCGTGACCGATGTCCACTTTTTTTCTGTGGCCGTAGGCGTCGGCTTCGCCGTACTCGTCCACGACGCGGTTGGTCCATGTGGCTCCTTCTGAAACGATTACCAAGGAGTAATGGCTGGAATTCTTGCGCTTATCTTCGACCAGGAGTCTGCAGACGCCATCGAGATCGAAGGGAAATTCGGGAATTAAGCAGCGCGCGGAAGTGATGTAAGAAGTGTAGAGCGCGGTGAAGCCAGCATCGCGGCCGAAAATGCGGAAGACGCCGATGCGTTCGTGGGAGCCGAGGGTGGTGCGCTGGCGATTGATGGCATCTTTTGCGCGAGTGATGGCGGTGGAGAAGCCGATGCAGTATTCGGTGCCGTGTACGTCGTTGTCCATCGTTTTAGGAATGCCGATGACGGGAAATCCTTTGCTGGAGAGCACGGAGGCGAAGCTGAGCGTGTCGTCTCCGCCGATGGCGATGAGGCAATCAATGCCGAGGCGCTGGAGATTTTCGAGGACGATGGGAGTGAAGTCGTAGACCTTGCCATCGAAAGAAAGTTTTTTGAGTTGGTCGGGAGAAATGTGCGCAGGAACTTTGTTGGCGGCGACTTTGCGGGGATTGGTGCGGGAAGTGTGCAGCCAGGTGCCACCGCTCCGGTCAATGGTGCGGGTATTTTCGCGGGTGAGTTGGCGATCGAGGCGGTCGTCGCCGGTATCGGCGTGATTCATGTTGGTGAGACCTTTCCAACCTTTGCGGATGCCGGTGACGGAGTGACCCATTTCTGTGGCGCGGTAAACCACGGATTTGATAACGGAATTCAGGCCGGGGACGTCGCCGCCGCCGGTTAGTATGCCGATATTCTTGCTTTGGGCCATTGAATCGTTGCTCCTTGGGATACCGGCGGAGCCGGAGAACACGTGTAGCCGCTGAGCTGCGGTGGCTGCTTCGCGGATACAGAAACCGGGCGCCGGGTGATGTCGTAGTGCCACGACTACGATTTAGATTGTCTGTGCAATTCTACTAGTACACTAAAAACGCGAAAAGATGAATGGGGAAACGCCAGGAAATCGCGCGGCTAGAATTTGATGACGATTCCCGCTTGGGCGCGAAGATTGTTCTGGGTGCTATTGCCGATTACGGTGGGATTGCCGAAACTGGTGCGAACGTAATCAACTTCGACTGGGCGGAAGGCAATGTGTTCGCGGAAGGGAATGTCGAATCCGCCGCCGATGACCAAGTCGAACGAATTGTTGTTCGGCAATCTGCTGAGGTTGATACATTCGCCCTGGGCGGTGCAGCTGTTGAATATATTTGCGTAGATATTGTTGTGTGCTCCGCCGAACATAAACTCCGCAAAAGGTTGGACGCGCTTGAAGTGGAAGCGCAGGACAGGGCCAACGGTGTAAGTGAACAGGTTGCCGTGAACGGACAGAGCGCAATTGGACTGGCTATTGCAGCCTTGGGTATTCGCGGGCACAGTGACGACCTGCCCGTAGCTGCCGTAGTCCGTGAACTCGGCTTTGAGGCCGACGTGTTTGAAGAAGAAGTAAGCAAGGGATATGCCGCCGCCATTGAAAGAAGAACCGGGGACGAAGCTGCCTTGCGGAGTGTGCAGATAGGAATAATCCACGGCGACCTGTACCTTCGGCGCGTCTTGGGCGAAAGCGGCGGCGGCGAAGAAAATGGCCGGCGCGAGCAAAAGCAATTTCCTCATTTCGAAGGCTCCCGGAAGTGCAGTCAAGGGACGGCTGCGACGCGGCGGCGGTTACACAGGTGACGACTTACGGATGCCACGGCGGCGCGCTGCTATTTTAGCTGCAATTTGGATTGTAGAAACTGAATATCGCGCAAGTATTTTGCGATTTTTCCGCCACCGCCGACCTGTGAGCAAACAAGACGATAGCGCGGGCCAGCTGCGCTGATTGAATTTCTTGTTGAGTGGCTGCCGTCTGGTGCGTTTACCTACTGCTGGTCCACTTTGGGGTCGAGCTGCTTGGCCTTGGCGATATCGGCCTTGGCGCCTGACTTGTCTCCTTTTTTCTGCTTGGCTAATCCGCGGGCGTAATAGGCAAGAGCGTTGTCAGAATCGAGCTTCAGGGCTTGTTCACAATCCTGGAGGGCGAGGTCGTACTGGGCATTTTGGTCGTAGGCGTAGGCGCGCAGGCTCAAGGTGACGGCGTCGGTGGAATCGAGCGTGATGGACTGGGTGTAATCCGCGATGGCAAGGGGAAATTCTTTTTTGCGGCTGTGAGCCTGACCGCGGGCGGCGAAGGCTTTGGCGTTTTTGGGATCTAACTTGAGCGAACTGTCGAGGTCGGTGATGGCGCGGTCGAAGTCGCCTTTCTTTTCGAGAGCGGCGCCGCGGCGATAGAGGGCTTCGGCACTTTGCGGATTGTTCTTGATGGCTTGATCGTAGTCCTGAATGGCCGTATCAATCTGGCCGTTGTCGTCGAGAGCCTTGCCGCGGTTGAGGTAGGCGATGGCTAGGGTTTCGGGCGTTTGCTGGCCAGAATCGATCAGCGCGGAACAGCCGGCGATCTTGCGCCCGACGTCGTCGCCGGTGCACCAGGCGAGTTGCTGGTCGTGCGCGTTTTGCGCATTGGCGGCGGTTACCAGCAGCGTATTGACGGCGACGGCGGCTAAGGCTGCGACAGCGACGGCGATGCGGAGATAGGGTGCCATGGCTGTGGAGTGGGTCTGTGTTCGCATGTTAGGACGGAGCGCGATCATTTGCAGCCTGTCAGCTCCTGCGTTTCGAACATCGTGATCGCCATCGGTATAGGCATCTCCTAGTGTGTCGCGCACGATATCATATTTGGAACGGGAAGAATCCGTAAGATGGAAGCCGGTCGCCGGTCGGACATCAGGAATATGTAAGGGCGATATAAAGATTTCGTAAAGGAGCGGGAAGCTCAAGAGAGACTGCGAATATATTTATGAATTCAACGCATCCGCGGAAGCAAGGGCAGGACATTCATTTGAGTGCTGGAGAAAATGGCGCGCCCGGGCGGATTCGAACCGTCGACCTTGTGCTTCGGAGGCACACGCTCTATCCATCTGAGCTACGGGCGCAATCGGAAATTAGTTCGTCGAGAGATGATTGTATTACGTTCTGTTGGTGGGTCGCAATGAAATGGAGAGCGTTAGAGGCAAAGAGAAAATGGAAAAGAGAAAATGGAAAATTGAGGCGGGTGGGTGAAGTGGTGGGTGGAGCAGCCCGCACGGCATGCCGCGCCGCTACTCTCTACGGAAGGACGAGGCGTGGCGGGAGCTTGGCGCTAGCTGTGGCCGCCGCCTAGTTCGTGGACTATGGAGTTTACGAAGGATTTGGCGTCGCCGAAGAGCATCAGGGTTTTGTCCAGGTAATACAGCGGGTTATCGATTCCGGCGAAGCCTGGGTTCATGCTGCGTTTGATGACCATTACGGTGCGAGCTTTGTCCACGTCAAGAATGGGCATGCCGTAGATCGGGCTGGTGTGATCGTTGCGGGCGGCGGGATTAGTGACGTCGTTTGCGCCGATCACCAGGGCTACGTCGGCTTGCGGGAAATCGTCGTTTACTTCTTCCATGTCTAATAGTTTGTCGTAGGGGATATCGGCCTCGGCTAGCAGGACGTTCATGTGACCGGGCATGCGTCCGGCGACGGGATGGATGGCGAATTTTACGTCCACGCCGCGTTTGCTGAGCGCGTCGTAAAGTTCGCGGACTTTGTGCTGGGCTTGCGCGACGGCCATCCCGTAGCCGGGGACGATGATGACTTTGCTTGCGGCGGCTAGGATTGCGGCGGCTTCTTCGGGGGTGGCGCTGTGCACGGGACGAGATTGTTCCGCTGTAGCGCCGGTGACCTGTTCCTGGCCGAACGCGCCGAAGAGAACGTTGGTGAACGAGCGATTCATCGCTTTGGACATATTTACGGAAAGGATGAAGCCGGAGGCGCCGTCGAGCGCGCCGGCGATGATGAGCAGCTTGCTATCGAGGACGAAACCCATGGCCGCGGCGGAAAGTCCGGCGTAGGAATTCAGCAGCGAGATTACGGTGGGCATATCGGCGCCGCCGATGGGAATGATCATCAGCACGCCGAAGATCAGCGGAATGATGAGCATCAGCGGGAACAGATGGACGTGGCTGGGATCGTGGACGAGGTATGCGGCGATGCCGATGGCGACCGCGAGAAACAAGAGATTGACGAGGTTCTGACCTTTATAGGTGATGGGGCGCTGCGGGAGGATTTCTTGCAATTTTCCCGCGGCCATCAGGCTGCCGGTGAAGGTTAGCGCGCCGAGAATCACTTCCATGGCAAGCACGGACATCATGAAGGGCGGGACGTTGGGCGCACGCAGATAAAATTCCGCGGTGCCAACTAGAGTGACGCAGAAGGCGCCGAAGGCGTGGCTAAGCGCGGTCCGCTGCGGGACGGCGGTCATGTGAACCATACCGAGGGGCACGCCGATGATGGAGCCGAGGACCAGGGCGATGGCGATCCACTTGTATTCGATGATGTTGTGATTCAGCAGCGTGCCGGCGATGGCGAGGAACATGCCGAGTTCGCCGGCGCGGACGCCGCGGCGGGCGGTGGCGGGCGTGCGCATCCACACTAGAGCGAGGATGAAGAGCGCGGTGGCGATCAGGTAGATGATTTCGATGAAGGTGTCTGTTCCAAGCCAGGGAATCATTATTTTTTCGGGCCGCTGGCCTTGAACATTTTGAGCATGCGATCGGTGATGAGGAAGCCGCCGACGACGTTGCTGGTGGCGGCGACGATGGCGAGCGCGCCGAGGATGGTAGAGAGCGTGCTGCGATGTTCGCCGGTGAGGATGATCGCGCCGACGACGGCGATGGCGTCGAGGGCGTTGGTGAGGGACATGAGCGGAGTGTGCAGCAGCGGAGTGATCTGGCGAATCACTTCAAAACCTATGAAAGCGGCTAGCATGAAAACGTAGAGGCTGGTGAGCAGGTCCATCTTCATGATTATTTTGTCTCCTGAGACGCGGCGACCAGAGGCGGCAGCGCGTAAAACTCGCGCAGTCGCGAATTGACGATTTCGCCCCCTGTGGTGAGCAACGTGTCTTTGATGATTTCGTCGGCGAAATCGAGGCGCAATTTCCCGTCTTTCACGATGTGCAGAAGGAAGGCAGAGACGTTGCGCGCGTACATCTGGCTGGCGTGATACGGGACCGTACTGGCGAGATTGTACCAGCCGATAATGGTGACGCCGTGCGCCACGATTTTTTCTCCCGGTTGAGTTAGCTCGCAATTACCGCCCCGTTCGGAGGCGAGATCGACGATCACGGAGCCGGGGGCCATGCTTTTGACCATGTCCGCGGTGACGAGGAGCGGCGATTTTTTTCCGGGGACTACGGCGGCGGCGATGACCACGTCGCTTTCGGCGACTACTTTGCCGAGTAGCTCACGCTGGCGGCGGTAGAAGTCTTCGTCTTGGGCGCGGGCGTAGCCGCGGGCGTCTTCCGCGTCCTTGGCTTCGATCGGCAATTCGACGAAGCGGCCGCCCAGACTTTGAACTTGTTCTTTGGCGGCGGGGCGCATGTCATAGGCTGAAGCAACTGCTCCGAGACGGCGGGCGGTGGCGACGGCTTGCAGTCCGGCCACGCCTGCGCCAATTACGAAGACGCGGGCGGGAGTGATGGTTCCGGCGGCGGTGGTGAGCATGGGGAAAATTCTGGGCAGAGTATCGGCGGCGATGACCAGAGCTTTGTATCCACAGATGGTGGCCATGGAAGAGAGGACGTCCATGCTTTGCGCACGGGTGGTGCGAGGCATGAGCTCGACGGAAAACGCGGTGACGTTGCGGGCGGCGATTTGCTGAATTGTGGTCACTCCGCCGAGTGGTCGGAGAAACCCTACGAGCGTTTGATCTTTGTGGAGGAGCGGGAGGTCGGCGTCGCCGGTTTTGTCGTTCGAGCCGTAGCAGAGGACTTGGGCGATGATGTCGGCGGTGCGAAACACTTCGGCGCGATCGGGGATGATCTTCGCGCCTTTGGCGATGTAGGTAGCGTCGGGATAGCCGGCTTCCATTCCAGCGTTAGCTTCGACGATTACTTCCAGGCCGCCTTTTGCGAGGACGGGGATTACGGAGGGGACGAGAGCTACCCGGCGTTCACCTGGATAGCTTTCTCGTGGCACGCCAACGATCATTAATCTTCCCCTTTGTAGCGATGCTTGAATTGCTGTTGTCGTCGCAGGAAAAAGGCCGCGTGAAGCAGCGAGAGAAATTCCCGAGGCAGCAGGCGCTGCGGCACGCCTTTGTGAAACTGGAAATAATACACCAAGTCGCGAGGATGTATCGCACCGCCGATCTCCTAACTTGGCACCGCCGCAGTTGCTTTATAATCCGCTGCAATCATGGAGAGTGCCTATGACTGGTTGCTTTCTCGGTCTGTCCGCTTCGCGGACTAGTTTCCGCCCCGGCTTTGCGCAGTTGTTGCTGGGTTTTGCGGTTATGTTGGGCGTTTGTGCTGCGCGCGGGCAGGGTGAGACGCAGACTCGCGATCCTCTGAGTGCGCTTTCGCCTGCGGCGCATCGCACTGTTTCGCAATTGAGCGCGTTGAACTCGATTCCAGCGGCTGATTGGAAATTTCACGTGGGGGATGTCGCGCATGGCGAGGCGCCCGATTTGGACGATTCCGGCTGGCAAACGGTTCAGGGGAATTCGCATGCGCCGACGGACGCGGTGTGGTACCGGCGGTGGATTGAGGTGCCGAAGACGCTGAATGGTTACGATTTGAGCGGGGCGCGGATATGGTTTCAGTTCGAGGCTTATGCGAATGGGCCGATGCCGGAAATTATTTATTTCAATGGGCGGCGCGTCGCGATGGGCGATGACCTGGAGCCCATCGTGTTGTTTGACCACGCGCAGCCGGGGGAGCGCGTGCTGGTTGCGGTGAAATTGCTGCACACGGTGGACCGGAAAACTTTTGCGCGGGCTGATGTTGCGATCGAATTCAGTGCGGCGCGGCCGAACCCGAATGACCTGCTGCAGGAAATTCTTTCCGCGAATGCATTGCTGCCTTCGCTGGGACCATCCTCTACTGCGGTTCGTCAGGGAATCGAGGCGTCGAGCGCGGCGGTGGACTTGCAGGCGTTGGAGCAGGCGCAACAAGCTGGCTTTGATGCGTCGCTGGTGCGCGCGCAGGCGGAGCTGGAAAAAATCAAGGGCGACTTACAGCAGACTTCCATTCGATTGACAGGAAATTCGCACATTGATGCGGCGTGGCTGTGGCCTTGGACGGAAACGGTGCAGGTGGTGCACAACACTTTTTCGACGGCGCTGCAGCTGATGGATGAATATCCGCAGTACACATTTACGCAGTCTGCCGCGGCTTACAGCGAGTGGATGTGCCAGAAATATCCAGCGATTTGCCAGGAAATTCAGGAACGGGTAAAGCAGCGTCGGTGGGAACTGGTGGGCGGGATGTGGGTGGAACCGGATTTGAATATGCCGGGCGGCGAATCGCTGGTGCGGCAGCTGCTGATTGGGAAGCGATATTTCCACGACAAGTTCGGCGTGGACGTGCGTATCGGGTGGAATCCGGATTCGTTTGGATACAACTGGCAACTGCCGCAAATCTACAAAAAATCGGGTGTGGATTATTTCGTGACGCAGAAGATGGCTTGGAACGACACCAATCCCCTGCCCTTCAAGCTGTTCTGGTGGGAATCGCCGGATGGCAGCAAGGTGCTGGCATATTTTCCGCATGATTATGCGCGGGGGATCGAGCCGGAGCCGCTGGCGGAGGACGTGGCGCGGGCGAAGCAACTGGATCCGGGGCTGCCGGAGATGATGCATCTATTTGGGGTGGGAGATCACGGCGGGGGGCCGACGCGCGCGATGCTGGACGCGGGAGTGCGGTGGACCGATCCGAAGATGGTGTATCCGAAGACGTTTTTTGGGAACGCGCAGGGATTTTTTTCGGATGTGGAAGGAAAACTCGACACGGCACATTCGCCGGAATGGAATTATAAGACGATCGCGGGCGGCTCGACACAACTGCCCGCGCCGCCGCCGGGGTTGGTGAGCCTGCCTACCTGGAATGATGAATTGTATTTCGAATATCACCGCGGAGTTTTTACTTCGCAGGCCGCGCACAAGCGGAACATGCGCGAGAGCGAACAGGGGATGCTCGACGCAGAGAAATATTCGTCGCTGGCGTGGCTTTCGGGGTTGGCTTATCCGACTGCGGCCTTGAACGAAGCGTGGAAGAAAGTTCTGTTCAATCAATTCCACGACTTGGCAGCGGGATCGGGCATTGGGGTGATTTATCAGGAGGCGCAGCGCGATTACGACATGGTGCGGTACACGACCGGGGAAGCTTCCTCGGCCGCGTTAGCGGAGATTGCGGCACGGGTGGATACGCGTTCACCTGCAGGCGCGAGGCCGGTGCTGATTTTCAATCCGCTGGCTTGGAAGCGGAAGGACATTGTGGAAATTTCCGTGCAGATGCCGGAGAGCTTGAAGAATGGCGTTTCGGTGACAGATGCAGAAAATCATGTGCTACCGATGCAGGTGATTTCGTTGGACGCGGCGACGAACACCGTGCGGTTGGTGGTTGAGCCGCGAGCGGTTCCGGCGCTGGGCTATGCGCTGGTGCACGTCGAGCCGGGGCGACAGGATGCGCCAACGGATTTGTCGGCGCACGATTTGACGCTGGAAAATTCAGTGCTGCGGGTGGTGGTGGACCCGAAGAACGGCTGCATCACGAGCCTGTACGACAAGCGCACGAAATTCGAAACCATCGCGACAGGCGGCTGCGGGAATGAATTGATCGCATTTGAGGATAAGCCGAAAGATTATGACGCGTGGAATATTGATGCGAATTTCGAGAAGTCTTTCACGCGGCTGGACATGGTGGATTCCGTGCAGGTGGTGGAGCGGGGGCCGTTGCGCGCGACGATTCGAGTGACGCGAACGTGGCAACATTCGAAATTCGTGCAAGGCATCACGCTGTACGCGGGGCTGGATCGCGTGGACGTGGCGAATGATTTTGACTGGCAGGAGACGCACGTGCTGCTGAAGGCCGCGTTTCCGCTGGCAGCATCGAGCGATCATGCGACGTACGAGATTCCGTACGGGTCAATCGAGCGGCCGACGACGCGAAACAATTCGTGGGAAGCGGCGAAATTCGAAGTGCCAGCGCTGCGTTGGGCTGATTTGGGAGACGCGGCGCACGGATTCAGCCTGATAAATGATTCGAAGTACGGCTACGACGCGAATGGCAACGTGCTTCGGATTTCGCTGCTGCGTTCGCCGACGTGGCCCGACGCGGATGCGGATCGCGGTCCGCAACATTTTGCGTACGCGCTTTATCCGCACGCGGGCGATTGGAAGCGGGCGCTCACAGTGCGTCGTGGGTACGAATTCAATGCGCATTTGAGGGCGTTGCCAGTGAGTTCGCATACGGGAGCGTGGGGCTCTGAACTTTCTTTTGTGAGTGTGGAGCAGGACAACATCGTCTTGACAGCAGTGAAGAAGACGGAAGATGGCGACGCGCTGCTTTTCCGGTTTTATGAATGGGCGGGGAAAAATTCGGAGGTGCAGTTGAGTGTTCCGGCGGGGGCGACGGCTGCGACGTTGACCAATTTGATGGAACAGGCGGAAGGCGCGCCGCTCGGCATTTCGCGCGACGGGAAAATCAGCGTTGCAGTGCACCCGTACGAGATTGTTTCGGTCCGCGTGGAGTATCCGCGCGGGGGTTCAGGCACTGGGGCGCGCTGAAGTGTGCCGCTAGCCGCGGGCGAGGTTTTTTATTTGTCTGGCTAGCTTTTCGATTTGTTCGGCTTTGCCTACCATTGACAGAGAGAGCACGTTTGCGGAATCTGTTTTCTCGACTTGGTCCTTGAGCTCGGAGGCGAGAGTGTAGAGTTTTTCGACGTCGTCATGGATCTGACCTTGATTCTGTTTCAGGATCTGTTTGGGGTCGGGCTTGGCGGCGCCATCGGGGAACGGCTCGTTGCGGCCGTCATACGGCGGCACGTTGCTTCCGGGCAGCTTGGGGTTGGAATTTTGCGCGAAGGCGGCGCGAATGGCCAGCAGCGCGAGTGGGGCAGCAAGCGCCCAGGACAATAGTTGGGTGATGAAATTACGCTTTTTCGGGTCCATAATGCGTGCTCCCGCTCGCGGAATGTGCTTGGGGCTGCGGCTAGCCGCAAGGGAAAAGGCGGCTAGCCGGGTGGTATAATTCCGCTCCCTCTATTTTATGACTGATTCGTTCTCGCGGTGGATGGAAATTGCAGGAAAGACCGGCTTGCGCCTGGCGGTCATCCTGGTGTTTGCGGTTCTGCTGACGCGGATGCTAAAGGCCGTGACGGCGCGGCTGGTGCATCTGGCCAAATCGTCGTCGCGCGCGGGGCAGATGCGCGAACAGCAGACGCGCACGCTGGCTGGGCTGCTATACAGCATTGGCGCTGCGGTTATTGGATTGATCGCGGTGCTCATGGCGTTCGAAGTGCTGGGGTTCGATATCGCTCCGGCGATGGCGACAGCGGGAGTGGCGAGCATTGCGATTGCATTTGGCGCGCAGAGCTTGCTGAAGGACTTCATCAACGGGTTTTTCATCGTGTTTGAGGATCAGTACGTGGTGGGGGATTTGATTCAGGTGAATGGCGAGACGGGGCGGGTGGAGCACCTGACGTTGCGGCGAACGGTGATACGCAATCCGGCGGGTGCGATGGTGACGATGCCGAACAGCCTGGTGGGGCAGGTGGCGAATCTGAGCCGCGATTGGTCGCAGGCGTTTGTGGACGTGACGGTGCCGGCGGCGGAGGTGGTGGGAAGGGCGCTGGCGACGCTGGAGAGAATCGCGGGAGATTTTCGGAATGATGCGGATTGGTCCGCGGCGTTGATTGACGGGCCGCGTGTGCTGGGGATCGAGGCACTCTCTTTGGATGGCACGGTGATTCGGCTGCAAGCGCGCACGATATTGAATCGCAAGGAGGATGTGGCGCGCGAGTTACGGCGCCGGATCAAGCTGGGATTCGAGCAGGCAAAGATTCCGCTGAGCCACACCCATCAAGTGATGCTGCAGGGCGAAACACCGCAGAACGACACGTAGCGTCGGGCAAGTAGCGCTGGGCGCCTAGCGGCGCGGCGCGTGACTTCGACCGAACAACCTTAGCCGAATAGCTTTGTACGTATTGCTTCGACTGAAAACGGAGGAGGATGCGATGGGAGAAGTGACACACGAGCAGGTGAATCTGATGTTGCGGCTGTACGACATACGGCGCGAGCCGCGTTTGCGCGAGGCGCGGGATTGGTACATCCGGAACTTCAGGCCGACGTCGTTGGAAGACGTGACGAATCTAGCGGCGCCGAATTCGGAGGAAAGCGCATTCATGCGCATGGTGCTGAGTTACTGGGACATGGCGGCGAATATCGTGAACCGCGGGCTGATTGATGAGGAATTTTTCTTCGAGAGCACGGGTGAACAGTGGATCGTGTGGGAACGGGTGAGACCGATCGTGGCGGCGTGGCGGACCATGTTCAAGAACCCGATGGCCTTTGCGCGACTGGAGGAACATGTGAAGCGGCTGGAGGCTTGGCGCGAGAGGAATTCGCCGGGCAGCACGGAGG
>Ga0210390_10002080_pt1 | contig 18157 bp, 17 predicted proteins | sample IncBWH11OmetaG_FD_161050 | JGI IMG/M metagenome (GOLD analysis project Ga0210390, IMG submission 161050) | Forest soil microbial communities from Barre Woods Harvard Forest LTER site, Petersham, Massachusetts, United States - Inc-BW-H-11-O ... | reverse complement strand
GGAATCTTCCCGACTGTGCCCTTACGAGCTGAACTGGAGCAGCGTGTTGACGTTGGTCGCTGAGGTCTTCAGCAGTGCCGGGATGTTGACGTTCGGCTCGGTGAGCACTGCCAGCATCATCGGGTCCAGCGTCTTGTAGACAGCTTGCGCATCGAACGGCTCGCCGTCGCTGGCCTCGTTGGCGTTGACGTAGGACTGGTAGTACGACTGGTTGATCGTCGTGTACTTGGTCCGCAGCGCCTGGACCTGCGTGCCGGCAGCGCCGCCGAACAGTGAAGGCTCGTCGAAGCCGACCGGCAGCCCGTTCGCCTTCTGCCTGGCGTAGTTGAAGGTCACCCCTTGGCCCGGCGTCAGGTCCTCGAAGTCGATGAACTTGATGCCGGCCTCGATCTGCGCAGGCGTGTCGTGCTTGGCGAAGATGTAGGCATTGCCACCGCCGAGTGAGCCGGCTGGCTTGCCGGTCAGGCTGGGCAGCGGGCCCATGCCGATGTCGTTGATGTTGCCCTTGTCTACCGCCGTGATCTGGTTGTAGATGTCATCTGGCGCGGCGATGTACATTCCGAGTTTGCCGGCACCGAACTGCGCCTGGAGCGTTCCCCAGGCAAGGCCCTGCGTGGCGCTCATGGCGTTGTCGGTAAACCGCAGCGTGTGCAGCGCCTCCAGGATCGCAGTGCCGTCGGCGTTGTCGAAGTCCGCCGTCGGCGGGGCGTTGTTGGTATTGACCGTCGTGCCGCCGAGTGCGTCCATGTAGGACGCGAAGTGCCAGCCGCCGTTGTTGCCCGCGCTGTAGTCGCCCCAGCCCTCGATGCCGTTCCCGAGCTTGGCGATCGCCTTGGCGTCCGTCTCCACCTGTGCCCAGGTCGTCGGCGGGTCGTTCGGGTTCAGGCCGGCCTGGCTGAACAGCGCGCGGTTGTAGATCAAACCCTGGGTGTAGTTGTTGGTCGGCAGGCCGTAGATGGTCTTGCCCGCCGTCACTGCCGCCATCGCTGCGGGCACGATGTCCTTGAGCGTCGGCACGGTCGTGGAGTTCACGTACGAGGTGATGTCGGCGGCCTGGCCAGCGGTCAGGACCTGCGGCAGGTCCGTGAAGTCGATGTAGAAGATGTCCGGCTCGGTTCCGGCCCGTAGCTGCGCGGTGAAGACGGGAAGGTTTGTGCAGGGGTTGTTGTAGACGCTCGCGATCGTGATGTTCGGGTTGGCCTTCTCGAACGTAGCGACGTCCGCGACCCATTCCTTGTGCTGAATCGGGTTCTGCGCTTCCGTCGGCGCGCAGTTGATGCTGACGGTCACCTTGCCGCCAGACGTGGAGCTGGCGCTGGTGCCCGAGCAGGCTGCGGCCCCGAGCCCTAGCGCGGCCACAGCGGTCACGGCAGCGAACTTCCGGCCGCCAGACCACCGGTGAGTCTTTCTGCTCATCGATCAATCCTTCTTCCTTGGGCTGAACGTGGGCGATCTCGGGCGCCCTGGGCCGCGGTAGCAGCAGGGCCAGACCAGGTCGGCCGTATCCAGTGAATGATCCCGAATCCAGACGACTTGTGCCAAGTCCTTGGGCGCCGTGCTTTGTTGCACTGAACATACTGAGATCAACATCTGACAGCAAGATATTGATGAAACATTGCAAGGACACAACTTGGTTACGATGATCTCTGCGCATGCCGGATTTGTTCCGTATGGAACCTGGTTTCCGTTGAGTTTCACGCACTGACATGGCAGAACATAAGGGAACGGGGCAGAATCGGCGCACCACAAGCGACCCAGATCGCGCAAGCTCTTGCCAGTGGATGTCGTATTGTTGCGGCATGACGCGAACACCCGCCCGGCGGCTCGCCGAAGTTGCCCAGAAGGTCGGGGTCAGTGAAGCCACCGTGAGCCGGGTGCTCAATGGCAAGGCCGGCGTGTCAGATAGCACCAGGGAGGCCGTCCTCACCGCCCTGGACGTGCTTGGCTACGAGCGGCCGACCCAGCTGCGCGGCGACCGGGCCCGGCTCATTGGCCTGGTCCTGCCCGAGCTCCAGAACCCGATCTTCCCGGCACTTGCCGAGGTGATCGGGGGCGCGCTCGCGCAGCGCGGCTTCACGCCGGTGCTGTGCACCCGGACCGCGGGCGGCCTGTCCGAGGCGGACTACGTCGACATGCTGCTCGATCAGCACGCGTCCGGGGTCGTATTCGCCGGCGGACACTTCGCCGAGATCGCGGCCCCACACGACCACTACCGGCTGCTGCATAGCCGGGGCATCCCGGTCGTGCTCATCAATGCAGCGATCGACAATCTCGACTTCCCCGGCGTGTCCACCGATGACGTGATCGCGGCCGACCAGTCGTTCCGGCACCTTGCCTCGCTGGGCCATCAGCGCATCGGCCTGGTACTCGGACCCGAGGACCACATGCCGTCGCGCCGCAAGCTAGCCGCGTTCCTCGACCACGTGCAGCGCGCCGGTCTCGCCGTCGCGCCCGTCGAGCACGCGCTGTTCTCGCTCGAGGGCGGGCAGGCCGCGACCACGCGGATGCTCCGGCAGGGCGTGACCGGCGTCATCTGCGCCAGCGATGTGCTCGCCCTGGGCGCCATCCGGGCGGTGCGCCGGGCGGGCTTGTCGGTACCCGGCGACGTCTCAGTCGTCGGCTTCGATGATTCTGGCTGGCTGAACTGCACCGACCCGCCGCTGACCACGGTCCGTCAGCCCATCGAGTCGATGGGCAAGGCAGCCGTCGCGCTGCTGGTGAACCAGATGGAATCTGTCGCGATGCATCACGAGGAACTGCTCTTCGAGCCTGAGCTGGTCGTCCGCGGCTCGACCGGTCCAGTCCGCGTGCGGGCAGCGGCCGCCGCCGGCTGACCGCCGTCCGGAGCGCGGCCCCTCACGCCGTCGCTGGCAGGCCGTCCAATGCGGCCAGGAACTGAGTAATCCGCGCCGCGGTCTTGGCTGCCCCGCGGACGGGAAGATGGTGGCCGATGTTGTGCAGGAGCTCGACGCGGGCGTCCGGCATCGCGGCCGCGAGCTGATAGGTGGCCTCGACCGGGATCACCGCGTCCTGCGGATCGGCGAGCAGCAGCGTCGGCTGCCGCACCCCCGCTAGCGATGCGGTGAGATCGTCGATGTCGCCGACTAGGGAGCGTTGCTCGGTGAGGAACGTGCGCCACAGAGGTCCGCGATCGTAGTGCGCGCTGGCCCAGATGTGCCAGTTGACATACTCGCTGGCGCCAATGGGCCGGCGCCGGCGCCGGGAGATGACAGCGAGCCGGGCCCGGGCGAGCCACGGCGTCAGCGACCAGGCCGTGACTGCGCACACCTCGCCGGCCACCGGCGCGGCCAGCAGCCGGTCCCAGCCTGTCAGGCAGCCCGGGCCGACGCTAGCCAGGAGCACCAGCGCATCGACGCGCTCGGGTGCCAGCGTGGCCAGCGCGAGCGCGACGCCGCCACCATAGGAATGACCGACGACGACCGCCCGTCCGATGCCGGCTGCGTCCAGCTCAGCCAGGACAGCCCGAGCGTTCTGCGCAAAATCGCCTGCCGGGTACGGACTTGCCCCATACCCTGGCCGGTCTAGCGCCAGTACCTGCAGGTGAGCCGGAAGCAGCCCCGCGAGCTGCTGCCAGTCCGTGCGCGAGCCCGGCTGGCCGTGCAACATCACGATCGCGTGACTAGCCACAACTCCCGAGCCTAGCCGTCGGCGCGCGCCTGCTCGCCGTCGCTGCCACGCTCCGCGCCCGGTGCCATCGCCTGCACGCCGGCGATGAACACGTCGACGCCGAACCGGAAGTGGAGCTCCGGATCGCCGCTCGACATCGGCACGGCCGCCTCGACGAGACAGGGGTAGCGGTCGGGCGGCAGCAGCGCGAGCCGGACCCGTGCTTTGCGCTGCTCCTCAGTGATCTCGGCCTGGGTCAGCGCCGGCTTGCTGCCAGGATCGCTCATGACGAGCATGAGCCCGGTCCACAAGGCGCTGCGGGCGATCTCGGCAGCATGGTCGGGATCGAAGCCGCCGCGACGCAGGACCGCCAGCGCCGTCTCCGACGCGACCAGCGCGGCATCGCTCTGCTTCTCGCCCTCAAGGATGACCTGCGACGCGCACGGATGGGCCCGCAGCACGCGCAGCAGCGACTCCAGCAAGCGGCGCATCTGCACGTACCAGGGCGCCGACAGGTCGATGTCGGTGTCAAGCTCGCTCCAGACCTGGTCGCCGAGGGCCGCAAGCAGCTCTTCCTTGTTGCGGAAGTGCCAGTACAGCGCCATCGGCGTGACACCGAGCTCGGTGGCCAGCCGCCGGATCGTCAGCGCCTCCACCCCCTCGGCATCGCCGAGCGCCAGGGCGCGCTGGACCACGACCTGCTTGCTCAGCCGGGTCCGGTCTGCTTCTCGTGCCTTTGTCGTCGCCATCACTTGACAACTATACGCCGTACAAGGCAAGGTGGCGAGTAGTCATATACAACGTACATGGACGCCGTACCTGATCTGGGTACAGGTACATCGTACGAGGACCGCGGTACGGGCAACTGCACTAAGCGGAACCGGAGAGGAGCCCGGACATGTCCAGACGCTGGTGGTCGCTGGTGGCGGTGTCGCTCGCCACCTTCATGACCTACCTCGACAACAACGTCACTAATGTCGCAATACCCACCATTGAGCGCAGCCTGCATCTATCGCTGGCGGGGCTGGAATGGGTCGTCAGCAGCTACATCCTCGTCTTCGCCGGGCTCTTGCTGGCCGGCGGCAGGCTAGCCGACCTGTACGGCCGTCGCCGGCTCTTCCTGATCGGACTCACCATCTTCACGCTGGCGTCGCTTGGGGCCGGGCTCTCCGGCAGCGGCGCGGTGCTGATCGGCGCGCGGCTGGTGCAGGGCCTGGGCGCGGCCATGGTCGTGCCGACGACGCTGGCGATCATCATGGCGACGTTCAAGGACGCCAGGGAACGCACGACCGCCATCGGCGTCTGGACCGCGATCGGCGCGATGGCACTCGCGTTCGGCCCGCTCATCGGGGGCTTCATCAGCCAGCATCTGCACTGGGGCTGGATCTTCTTCATCAACGTGCCGGTCGGGATCGTCGCGTTCGCGATCGCGGCGCTGTCGGTGCAGGAGTCTCGCGACCCGTCCGTGGTCCGGCGCCTGGATGTGCCGGGCTTGATCAGCTCGGCGGTCGCGCTGTTCGCGCTGACCTACGCCTTGATCGAAGGTCATGACAAGGGCTGGACCTCGGCGCTCATCCTCGGGGCCCTCGCACTCGCCGCCGTGGCCGGGGCCACTTTTGCCGTGATCGAGTCCACCGCCGCGCACCCGATGGTCGAGATGGGACTGTTCCGGTCCCGCGTCTTTGCCGGCGGGACGGTCACCATGATGCTGTGGGCCTTCGGGATCTTCGGCATCTACTTCTTCACCTCGATCTACCTGCAGACAATCCTCGGATTCTCCCCGACCAAGGCAGGACTGGCGTTCGTGCCGATGGCCCTGTGCATGGCACTGTTCGCTTCGCTCGCCGGACCGGTCTCCCGCCTGCTGCGCCCGGGCCAGACGGTCGCAATCGGCATGGCGGTCATGGCGGCCGGGCTCTACCTGTTCTCGCGGCTCGGCGCCGATGCGACCTTCGCGAGCTTGCTGCCCGGCTTCCTGATCTTCGGCGCGGGGGCAGGCATGATGAACGTGCCACTGACCAACGCAGTCCTGCACTCCATGCCAGCCGAACGGTCAGGTGTCGCGTCAGCCTTGCTGAACGCCTCACGTGAAGTCGCGGGACTACTCGGCATCACCGTCATCGGCGCCGTCCTGCGGTCACGTCAGGGCGCGGCCCTGCACCATGGCGCCCACCCGGCGGTCGCGTATCTCGACGGCTACCACGCAGGCCTGATTGTGACGGTCGCGCTGATCGCGGCCGGCGCGGTGGTGAGCTACCTTGCACTGCGGCACATTCCGCGGCAGCAGCCAGCCGGCGACGCGGTGCCGGTCGCAGCCGTCGCGACTTCCGCAGACCCGGAGCTCGCGGACGAGCCTGCCCTCCGATAAGGGCCGCATCCACCCTTGGCCCGGCCACTCACCGGTGGCCGGGCCAAGCACCCGTGCGAGCTAGGGCGCCGGTCAGCTCGGCGTGATCACGACGACCGGGATCTTCCTGCTGGTCTTGGCCTGATACCGGCGGTAGCGGCCGCGGTTGTTGGCGTTGACGGCGTCCCACAGCCGCGTGTACCCCGGATCGTCGGCGGAGACGATGCGCGCCGTGGCGGCGAACGTGCTCCGGCCGACCTGCAACTCGACATCTGGCTTCGCTTCGATATTGAAGAGCCAGCCAGGCGGCCGGTTCGAGCCGCCGTTGGAGGCGACCACGAGATAGTCGCCGCCGTCGCGCGCGTACACAAGGGCCGCCGTACGGATCTGATCCGTACGGCGGCCCGTGGTGCGCAGCAAGGCGGACGGAACTCCGATGAGGCGGTGGCCTACCCGCCCGCCAGTTCGTTCGTACACGCGTTGGTGCAAGGTCAGCAGGTCCATGGCCACATTCTGGCCTGCCGACGACATCGCTAGCTGTCAGCCGATGGCGACGTTCCAGCCGGGCGCAACGAAGACCATGCCCTGCGGCTCGAATGCCGCGCCCGACAGCGACACCCTGCTGATGTGCCCGGTCCACGGGTCCAGCAGCCCAAGGTAATTCGCCGGGAAGCCAGCTGCCGGGCAGGTGGCTGGCGCGTTGTCAGCGTCGCACGGCGTGACCGCGACGAATACGGAGCCTGGCCGGAACGGGCCAGTCACCACGTCGATGGTGTCGCCGCTGGTGTCCGCGCCGAAGATTCGCCCGCTCCAGCTACGCGCCCAGGCGGTGTCGTCGACCGACTGCGAGAGTTGCAGCACCTGCAGCCGGTGCCCGGCCCGCAGCCCGCCCGAGGGGCTTGGCTGCAGGAAGATCTGCTCCTTGTCGCCCTGGCTGGTCAGCATGAAGTCGCCAGCGAACCGGGGACCTGAGGCTGGTACGACCTCGTTCGAGTCCGGGTCGGTCAGCGCGAGCCGGACTACCTTGCCCAGGCTGGATCCGACGTTGGCGACTCGTGCCTTCGCCTCGTCGTAGAACACCGCCTTAACACTGGCGATGTGGGTGGCGGGGTGGAAGACCACTGAGTAGACAGCCGGGTAGGTCGGCTGTGGCGCCGCGGTGCCCGTGGTACCTGGCGCCGATGCGCTGACCAGTACCTGACCGTGGTAGATCGAGATGGCGTCGGTGCCGCCGAAGTGTGGCAGCGCCTCGTTGTAGTGGTAGTGCCGCACCTGATGCCCGGCCTTTGCGCCCGGCGTAATCGTGTAAATGCTGGAGTTCGCGTCCTCGTTCACCGTGGCGATCAGCACGCCGCGGCCGGGATCTGCGGTAATGCCGTCGCACTTGCCGTGCAGGTCCCACTGACGGATGACGTGGCCGCTCGCGGTGAACTCCACCACGGTGCTGTCGGTGTTCCCGTCGGTGCTGGGCTCGCCCTGCGGGCCGACGCCATTCTGAAACGCGGTGAACAAATGGCGGCCGAGGACCGTGATGTCGTCGGGACTAGCCAGCGGCTCGGTCTGGGGCTTGCTGGTACCGGACGGGACGAAAGTGTGCCGCAAGGTCATTCCGTTCAGGATCTGCTGAACGTGGAAGGCAGGCTTGACCTGGGCCGAGGTCGTGGCGGCAAAGGCCGGCCCGGCCAAGGCCATGCTCGCGAGGACCGCTGACGCGGCCGCGACTACCTTCGGCGTGCTGAGGCGTACCGGACGCATTGAGTCTTCTCTTCTCTTCGGCGAGTGCAGACCCGTGGCTGTCTACGCCGGTCAGGCGGCGGTGCGGCAAACGGCGCGAGCCCATGCCATGAACGCGACACCAAACATGCGTCACCCGCGCCGCTCCGGCTAGCCGCCGGACTGCAACCGTTCTGCCGCCATGCGCCCGGCGTCGGCGGTGCGGCGCAGGAAGTCAGCCACGATCGCCAGGTCGGCATCCGCGTACCCGGCGAGAATCTCGTCGAGTGCCGAGTTCATTCCTGAGTCCACGAGGTACAGCCGGAGTACCTCGGCGCCCCGGCCGGGCTCAATCCGGACGACGATGCCGCGACGGTCGGCAGGATCGCGGTCGCGTGCGATCCAGCCGCCGCGCTCCAGCCGGTCCAGGATGCCGGTCACGGTGGCGGGATGCTGCCCGGTATGTCTGGCCAAGGCTGTCGGGCTGAGCGGGCCGTACCGGGTGATGGCGTCCAGGCACTCCAAGTCGCTGGCCTTCAGGTCAAGGCGGCCACCCACGCCGTGGCTGAGCCTGCTGAGCTGAGCGCCGACATCTCGCAGCCCTTGCTTGATCGCGCGGGTCAGCGACCGCCGCTCCCGCGCGGCCCTTGCCTGGGTCACTAGCCCTCCCCTGGTGCTGGGCCGGGCTGCCCGTCAATTGATACGCAGCTCGTATGATATGGTTCTCGTATTATATGGATCACAAGCTGAATGTACTACCGCCGCACGGACTGGCCGCAGTGAAGGGACTCGACATGAAGCTGACCATCTTCGGCGCTACCGGCGCCACCGGGACGTGTCTCACTGAGCAGGCCCTTGCCGCCGGGCACGACGTCACGGCCGTGGTGCGTGACCCAGCGCGCGTGACCGTGCCAGCTCATCCACTGCTTCAGGTCGTGACGGCCAATGTCATCGACCCGGATTCGATCGGGCCGGCGGTCGCGGGTTCCGACGCGGTCGTGACCGCGATAGGCCCGCGTGGCACGGGTCCCACGACGGTCATCCAGGACAGCGCAAGCGCCATCATCGCCGCCATGGGGAAAGCAGGCAGCCGCCGGCTGCTGATGCTGAGCGGCTCGATCGTGGCCGACGAGGGCGACAGTCCTTATCTCCGCTACCTGCTGAAGCCGCTGGCCCGGCGCACGTTCCTCCGCCATGTCTGCGCGGACATGCGGGCCGGCGAAAGCCAGGTCCGCGAGAGTGACCTCGACTGGACCATCGTGCGGCCGCCAAGGCTCACCAGCAAGCCGGCCACCGGCCAGTTCCGCACCGCGATCGACAGCAACCTGCCGCACGGCTTCAGTGTCTCCCGCGCGGATCTTGCTGCCTGCCTGCTTGCGCTGGCCGATGACCCGGCCAGCGTGCGCAAGCACATCGGCGTAGCCAGCTAGGGGCGCGGCTCACCGTCAGGAGAGCACGCGCCGCCGGAAGTTGCGCAGGCCAATGGAGAGGAACAAGACGCCGAACCCCACGACCACCGGGTAAATCACGTAGAGGTGCATGTGCGGTGCGTTCGTGAATACCGCGCGCATCCCCTCGTTGACGTAGATCAGCGGATTGATCAGCACGACGGTCTGCAGCCAGGGCCAGCCCCCTACCGTCACCGGGGCGAGCTTGGTCCAGGAGTAGTACGTGCCGCCGAGGAACGTGATCGGCAAGATGATGAAGCCGAACATCAATCCAATATTCCGCGGCTCGAAGCTGGTGCCGAGGACCAGCCCCAGCCCTGCCATCGCGACGCAGGCGAGCGGGACGAAGGTCAGTATGAGGAGCCAGTGAAAGGTCAGGTGCGCCTGTACGCCGGGAGCGTGCACGACCGATGCGATCGGTAGCACGATGATCGCCGACAGCACTCCCTGGGCAGCTCCAGACAGCACCTTGGCGATGGCGACCAGCCAGATCGGGCAGGGCGCCTGAACCCTGTCCTCGATCTCCCTGGTGAAGCCGAACTCCTGCGCCATGGCGAGCGCGATGGACTGGACGCCCTGGAACATCACCGAGATGCCGACGACTCCGGGCACCAGGATGGTCGCGAAGGCGGACTGAGCCGCAGTGCCGTGGCCCCCGATGCCCTGACCGATCTTGGGGAAGACGTACAAGAAGACGAAGCACAGCAAGAACGGCTGGATGACCGTGCGCAGCACGAACTCCCAGACGTGCTTGCGCAGCACCACCAGGTCGCGCAGCAACAGCGCGCCGAGCGCGGTCCAGCTGGCGGCCACAACGGATCGAGTCGGGCCGCCGCCGATCGGCGCCGCGGGCGACTGCGGCACCCGGCGGGTGACGGAAGTAGCCATCAGTCCCTCAGCTCCTTGCCGGTGAGGTTGATGAAGACGGTCTCCAGGCTGGGCTCGGCGACGGAGACGTCGGCCAGTTCCAGACCGTCCCGCTCGGCGGCGAGCACGATGCGCGGGATCAGCCGGTCCCGCCCTTGCACGTGCAGCTCGAGCCCACCTTCGACCAGGCGCGTGCGAGTCACGCCTCCAACCTCGGCGGCCAGGATGTCCGCCGCCTTGCTCGGGTCGCCAACCATCCGCACCGTGACGACCGTGTCGGCGCCGATGCTCCGCTTGAGCGCGGCCGGGGTGTCCAGCGCCAGGATCTTGCCATGATCCATGATCGCGACCCGATCGCAGAGCTGGTCGGCCTCCTCCATGTAGTGCGTGGTCAGCAAGATGGTCTGGCCCGCCCGGTGGAGCTCGCCGAGTAGATCCCACAGCGCCAGCCTGCTCTGCGGGTCAAGGCCTGCTGTGGGCTCGTCCAGGAACAGCACGGACGGGCGGTGGAAGATCGCTCTGGCCACCATGAGCCGCTGGGCCATCCCGCCGGACAGCGCATAGACCGACGCCTTAGCCCACCGCGAGAGCTGGAATTGCTCGAGCAGCTCGTCGGCGATCCGCCGCGAGTCGCGCGCGCTGATGCCGAAGAGCCGACCGTGGAAGTAGAGGTTCTCCCAGACCGTCAGCTGTCGGTCGAGCGTGTTCTGCTGCGACACGATCCCGCTCAGCTGCTTGGCGAGCGCCGGCTGCCCGGCCACGTCGATGCCCGCCAGCAGCGCCCGGCCTGATGTCGGCACGACCCTGGTGGTCAGCATCCCGGCCGTCGTGGTCTTACCAGCGCCGTTAGGCCCCAGCAACCCGAAAATCTCACCGGCGCGAACATCCAGGTTGAGCTTGTCCACCGCCGCAAAATCCGCGCCCGGATAGATCTTGGTCAGATCCTCAGTATGGATGACCGCGGCCTCGGAACCGGCGGCAACAGTAGTCGCGCCCGCAGGCGCCGATGCAGTGCTGATGGCACTACCTTCCTTCAGCGTCAGGTCGGTCGCGCCAGAGAGCGCGGGACGCCCGCATATCGTAGCGCCGGCCGCCAGCCCGGCGGCCCGCTGGCTGTCGCGCCAGCGACAGCCAGCGAGAAGGGCGCGTCATACCCGGTAGTACTGACGAATACGCGGCACGTCGCGCGAAGCCGCCCGTGCTACCGCCGACCGCTCGGCCAGCTGAGTGATCACCATCACCGCAAAGCCTGTGAAGAATACGGCTTCCATGATCCCGCCGAACCTGTCGAACAGATAGGCGGCGCCCAGGAGCGGATAAGCGACCAGCGCGGCCACGGCCAGTGCCCGGTAGGCGGCGGCCGGGAGAGTGGGCTCGTGCCGGGTCCGGCGAAGTGCATAGAGCAAAGCTGCCGTGATGGCCGCGAACTCGAGAATGCCAGCGGCCATGTGGATGTACTGACTGGCAGGCAGCTCAAACCGGTACTCCTGGCGGCGGCAGACCGCGTTGACGCCGTCCGCGCACACTTCGGGAAAGAGTCCGCCGAGGGCGCCCGCCGCCGCGAAAACCACCATCGACAACCATTCGCGGCGCGCAGCCCGGCTGGTGCCGTGGCCGGCCGCCCAGAACGCCGCGATCAGCAGCAGGCCGGCCACGAGGTCCGCGTGCTGCATCGCAGTCGCGTAGGGCTGCCCGCTGACCTCGAGGTTGCTGAACAGCTCGTTGGGTGAGGTCATGAGACCGGGCTTGAGCGGTACCAGCAGCCACCAGTTATACGCAGCCAGGCCAGCGATGCCGAGGACCCAGGCCGCGACCGTGCGGCGCGGTGCGTGGCTGCCACCCGTGCTGAGCCCGGCCGATCTTGTCACCTCGCGAACCTCCGCCTCGCTGGCCGGGCGGCCTCGGTCCGCAGCGTCAGCCGCTACCTACCGGCCGGCAGGTAATCACTCTGTTTACTTAGGCTAAGCAAACAGCGTGGCGTCGGTCAACCTGATATTCGCCGCAACCGGAGTACCCCTCCGGGTCGCCTTCGGTACAAGTCCCTGACCGGGACCGTTATTTCGCCCCACGGCCCACCCGTTTCGGCGGCTGGGTAGCGTCCGTGCGGACCAGCTCGAACAGTTCCAGTGATAGTCCGTAATAAGTGTCGGTCCGGCCGAGATGGGTCATGCCCAGGCGGCGGCAAACGGCCTGCGACCTGACGTTGTCCGGATCGACAAGCGCGATGACCCGGTCCAGCAGCGGCCGGCCAGAAACCGGCCCAGCTCGCTGTAGCCCGAAGGCCAGGCCGACAACACCGCGCCCGGCTTCGGTGGCGTAGCCGTTGCCCCAGTAATCGGGATTCAGGTGCCAGCCGATCTCAACATCGCCGTCGTCGCCCGGCAGCCGGGACAGCAGCACCGCGCCAACGACAGCACCCGCAGCCGGGCCGGTCCGCAGCGATACCGCCCACAGGCCGTACTCGGGCTCGTCACGAGCCCGCTGGATCATGAGGTCCAGTCGCTCCCGCATGTGCGTCAGCGACGGGACGGCTCGGCGTGGCTGTACGCCGAGCCAGCGCATCACTTCGTCACGGCCGTAGATGTCGAACGCCGCCTGCGCATCGCCGTCAGTCCAGTCTCGCGCGATCAGCCGGGTCGTGCGGAAATGCTCCATGAGCCGCATCCTGCCCGCCGCGCAGGCATCAGGCCAGGCCCAAGCCAGCTTCATGACGGGACTACTATCGAAGACGCTGTGACTGACTGGGATGATGTGGACGACGCCGGGGAACGGGACGACGATCTGATCGCCGCGTCTGGCCCTGAGCAGGCCCGAGAAGACACCGATGTCGGCTGGGGCGAGGCGCTGAGCGACCGCTCTGGCCACGGCGACGCGGCCGACTTGGAACGCTATCTGCGGGAGCGCCCACCGCATCACGGCGACTGACTCGGTACCTGAGGTCGGCCGCCGGACTGTCACACCTGGGTCGCCCCACGCCGAGGCTCGGCTCTGCCTCTGAGTGCGAAACAGCCGCCAGGAGCCCGGTTATCACCTCGGCCCGATGCAATGGCAGTATCAGGGCGTGCGATTGTTCGACTACACCGCGTCGTGGCTTCGGTCCGGTCGCGGTCGCCTTGCGCTTGTGCTGACGGTGGCCGGGATTACGGCCTCCGGATGTGCGGCAGCGGCCGGGACCGACGGCGGCGCACAAGGCAGCACTTCCGGGTCGGCCATGAGCGCGGCAGCGGCCAACCCGAATCTTGATCCGGGATCGTCTCTGGGTGGCATTCGCGCGCCCGATTTCTCCCTGACCAATCAGTTCGGCCAGCGGATCTCGCTTAGTGCCTTCCGGGGCAAGGTCGTCATCCTGGCCTTCACGGATTCGGAGTGCACGACCGTCTGCCCGCTGACGACGCAGAGCATGCTCGCAGCCAAGGACCTGCTCGGCAAGGACGGAGACCGGGTCCAGCTGCTGGGCATCGACGCAAATCCGGCGGCGACCAAGACCTCCGATGTCATGGCCTACTCGCGCTCGCACGGCATGGTCAACCAGTGGGACTTCCTGACTGGCACGCTGTCCGAGCTCAAGGCCGTCTGGAAGCGCTACGACATCTATGTACAGATCACGAAGGGCCAGGTCGACCACACTCCCGCGCTGTACATCATCGACTCGCGCGGCCGGGAGCAGACGATCTACCTGACCACGATGGCGTACGCGAGCATTACGCAGGCCGCGCAAGTGATGGCGCAGGAAGTGGCCCGCCTGCTTCCCGGTCATCCGAAACTGGCCAGCACCCAGTCCCTCGCCTATATCGGCGGCCTGTCTCCCGCCAAGCCGGCCACGCTGGCAACGCTGCCGTCCGGCTCGATCACCCTCGGCCCGGGCAAGGCACACCTCGTCCTGTTCTTCGCGACCTGGCTGGACGAGACCTCCGACCTGCGGGCCCAGCTGCTAGGCCTCAGCCAGTACGCGCGCGCGGCGCCAGCAGCTGGCCTGCCAGGACTAGTCGCTGTCGATGAAGAGGCTGCCGAGCCGTCGCTTGCCGCCGTCCGGACCTATCTGGCTGGCCTCGGCCAGCCGCTTGGTTACCCGGTCGCGCTTGATACAACCGGCAGGCTCGCCGACGGCTACGGCGTACAGGACCAGCCCTGGTACGTGCTCACCTCGGCCGCAGGAAAGATCGTCTGGAAGCACGACGGCTGGCTATCGGAGCAACAGCTAACCGCGGCCGTCCGAACGGCCTCGGGCTAGCCAGGTAAGTCGGCGCACGTATGAAGACCCTCAGCGCCTGCTGACCTCTTCCGCCCGGCTCGCCAGAGACGTACTATCGCAACTAATGGCTGAATGGTGGTCGATCGAGGTCCTGCATGGGGATTCCTCCGCCTTTCATTGGCAGGACGCGTATGACTCCGAACTGATCGAGGCAGCGCTGACGAACGGCGCACTCGATGGGTCCTGGCACGCCGATCGCTGGGGCGTTGCCTTCGAGGTCTGCTTCGAGACCTCGGCCGAGTGGGAGGCGTTCCGCGAGCTCCCGATCGTGCGAGCGGCCCTGGACGCGGTTCCCGATCCCCTCAACGGCTTGCTGATCTATCGCGGCAGGGGCGGAACTTCGGCGACGGGCAAGCCCCGCCGGCCTCGACCCGCGCCGAGCGCCAGCGCGATGGCGCTGCCCGAGCCCGAGGACGAGTCGGTAGTGAACGTGACCACGTTCGAGCCGCCCGATCTGGCAACGGCCCTCCCCCGCGCATTCGAATTCAGCGCTGATTCCCGGCAGTCCGTGTGAAGGCGTGCACATCGCGCTGGCCGGCCGCCGCGGCGTGAGTTCGACATCTGCCAGCCACCACAGCATGCGTGCGTGTCGAGCAGCAATCTCACGTGGCGTCCCCGCGGAAGGCGGCGTCAATCTCCTCCGGCAGCTCATCGAAGTCCGCTGCGATGCTGACCTGTCCGCGCCATGCCCCCGGCGACCGGCGGCTACATGGACCGAGACTTAAGCTCGGCTTGACCTTGTCGTGCTGGGGGCGGTACCAGATAGAGGGGCACCCATTGGCCCGGCAGCGGACCCACAGATGACCAAGCAAGCCGCTGGACAGCGCCCTGGCGCAGTCGCAGGGCATCCAGCCGACCGTCACGCGCCCCGGCGCCCACGGATGTCCCGACGGGCACTGCAGCGGATAGCACCACCAGTCCGGACGGACGACTGCGCTCATCCTGGTAGTAGAACATACTTTCGATCCGACGCACAGGCGGGCCGTCCGGCAGGCCACAGGCCCTAAGCTGCCGCCTATGACTCAGCCCGCCGCGGCGCCGTCCGAGGACGGCCGGTATGCCGCGCTCGGCCGGCTTGTCGAGCTGGCTGCGCTGATGGAGATCGCCTTGCGCATGGCGTTCTGCGTCCTGATCGGCAGCAGCTACGCCGCGGTCGTAGCCGGCGGGCAGGAGACGCACTGGCTGATCGACAACTGCGACTCCATCGCGCGCCACCGTCGCGATCTGAGCGCGGCGCAGGTCGACACGATCCGGGCTGCGCTGCGTAGCTGCCGTGACGCTAACCGGGACCGGAACCGGCTCGTCCATGACGCCTGGGGTACTGATGCCGTCGGCGGCCCGGCCGAACTGTCCGGCAGCCACGGCGGCTATCAGATCACCGGGCGCGCCTGGACCACTGCCGAGATCCAGGCTGTCGCCGACGCTATCGGCAGCGCTCAGCGCGCATTGCTCGGTGCGACAGAGGACGCGCTCGGTGCTGGCGCCATGCGATCGGCCCAGCAACTGCTCGCCGCTGACGCGGTTGAGCGCGGCCGCTAGGCAGAGCACACAAGCCGAACCACACGCCGAGGCGACCAGGCCGAAATGCGCGCGGGCTGACAGACTACCGAGAATGCAGACGACCGTTGTCGATCACCCGCTTGTCGCGCACAAGCTCACCATGTTGCGCGATATCAACACCGACACGCCGGCCTTCCGCCGACTGTGCGATGAGCTCGTCACGCTGCTCGGCTACGAGGCCACGCGCGGCATCAGGGTCGAGCCGGTCGAGGTCCAGACGCCAGTCGACGTCGCGACCGGCGTCAAGCTCGCCCGGCCGCTCCCGCTTCTCGTGCCGATCCTGCGCGCGGGCATTGGCATGCTCGATGGCATGGCCCGGCTACTGCCGAACGCCGACATCGGGTTCGTCGGACTGGCCAGGGACGAGGACACGCTCGTCGCCTCCACGTACGCGACCCGGCTGCCTGCCGATCTGAGCGGCCGGCAGACCTTCATCCTGGACCCCATGCTTGCCACCGGCGGCTCGATGGAGACCGTCATCCGGATGCTGTGCTACCGGAACGCGGCCAGCGTGACCGGCGTCAGTCTCGTGGCCTCGCCCGAGGGACTGGCCAGGCTCGCCGAGGCGTTCGCCGAAGACACGATACCGGTGCGCATCGTGGCTGGCGGGCTGGACGCCGGGCTCAACAACAAGGGCTACATAGTGCCCGGCCTGGGCGACGCCGGCGACAGGCTGTTTGGCACTATCTAGGCGCGGAGGCGCACCGCAGCCAGGCCGATGCCAGACCGGGCAAAGGTAGGCTGCATGCCGTGAGCGAGCCGCGCGAGGCGGATTCGGTTGCGGCGCGGCTTCGCATCCTGCGCGGCAGCCTCGGGCTCAGCCAGGAGCAGCTGGCCCGTCGGCTTGGCATGTCCTTCGCTACCGTGAACCGGTGGGAATCAGGCCGCACGCAGCTCTCGGCGCGGGCCGCCGCGGCACTCGCCGCGCTTGAGGCCGAGGTCGCGTCAGCTAGCCACCGCACCACCGGACGCGACGCGCTGCCGGTCGCGCAGACCAGCTTTGTCGGCCGGACTCGCGAGCTGGCCGAGGTCGCCCGGCTGATCCGGCAGTCTCGCCTGGTCACGCTCATCGGGCCGGGTGGCGCCGGCAAGACGCGGCTGGCCGCCGAAGCACTCACCCGCGGCTTCGCGGACCGCGACGTCGTCTTCGTGCCGCTGGAGCAAATCCGCTACCCGCGGTCGCTGACGTCCGTCTTAGCGTCCCGGCTTAACGTGGCCGATCAGCAGGGCACGCCGCTGACCGAGTCACTGACGGCGGCACTCGCCGCCGCGCCCAAGCTGCTACTGCTTGACGGTGCCGAGCGCATCGCGAGCCAGGTAGCCGACCTCGCCGGCGAGCTGCTCGCGGCGTCGCCCGAGGTGCGGCTCGTCGTCACCAGCCGGGTGGTACTCGGGATCGCGGGCGAAGTGTGCTGGACCGTCCCGCCGCTGGACTGCCCGTCGGTGGCGGCCGGCGCATCGGACATCGCCGCGTCCGACGCCGTCCAGCTGTTCATGGCCAGGGCCAGCGAGCGGCTGCCTGACTTCCGCGCGACCGATATCGCACCGCACGCCATCGCCGAGCTATGCCGGCGGCTGGACGGCCTGCCGCTGGCCATCGAGCTGATCGCGGGGTGGGTCGGCACGCTGTCAGTCCGGGAGATCCTCCAGCAGCGGGCTGTCCTGCTGGAGTCCGAGCCGACCGGCGCCGACCAGCGCGGCGGGCGTCGGCTGGCCGACGTGCTACGGGTGAGCTACGACCTGCTGAGCCCGGATCAGCAGCGCCGCCTGGCAATGCTGAGCGTCTTCGACGGCTCGTTCCGGATCGGCGATGTCCAGGCCGTGCTCGATGTCGAGGCGCCGGCGGCGGCCGCCACCGTGCGCCTCCTCGTCGACTCGTCCTGGCTCGTGGTCACGCGCGGCGGCGAACAGAACCAGTTCACCATGCTGGAGACGATCCGCAGCTTCGCCGCGGTCCGACTCGACGACGGCGCAGACGGCGCAGCAGCGCGGCGACGGCACGCGCAGCATTTCGCCGCCATCGCGGCCGGCAGCGAGCTAGGCCTTGGCGGCGCCGACGCAGCCGACTGGGCGGCACGGCTCGAGGCTGCCGTGGCCGATCTGCACGCCGCGCTGTACTGGGCGGCCGAGCATGCCGAGATCGACCTGGGCCTGGATATCAGCGCCGCGCTGTGGCGGTGGTGGCTGGTCCGCGGCCGCCTCGCGGTCGGGCGGAACTGGCTGGCCCGGTTCCTCGCGCTAGCCGGCCCGCGCGAGGACGAGCGAGTGGGCCGCGCGCGGTGCTCGGCCGCCGTCCTCGCCGTCGAGAACGGCGACTATCCGGCGGCGATCCGTGACGCGGAG
>Ga0210390_10002079_pt1 | contig 18170 bp, 17 predicted proteins | sample IncBWH11OmetaG_FD_161050 | JGI IMG/M metagenome (GOLD analysis project Ga0210390, IMG submission 161050) | Forest soil microbial communities from Barre Woods Harvard Forest LTER site, Petersham, Massachusetts, United States - Inc-BW-H-11-O ... | reverse complement strand
ACAGCGCGGTCTTCGACAACGCGAACCGCACAGCAACGCTTGCCGCGTTTCCAACCACCATATTTTTCGGGAACGCCAATATTCCGTGGTTCAACATCGGTGGAGCTGCCGCCGGCGGTGCCGGGGATGCGTTCTTCCCCCAGGGGCGAAACGTCACGCAGTATCAGATCGGCGATGACTTTTCGAAGACGTTGGGAAATCACACGATCAAAGTAGGGACCAAGTTCCTGCGCTATGACGTAAGCGATCAAGATTTCGGCGTATTCACGAGCGGATTCGTGACGCCCAATTCGGTGGCAGCGTTCTTTAACGGTGGTGTGGACCCGGCCACCGGCACAAGCTCGGTCCTGCAGCAAAGCTTCCCTACAGCCTTGTCGCAGCCGATCGCGCTCTATACCCTGGCTTTTTACGGCGAAGACGACTGGAAAATAAAGTCGAACCTCACCCTCACGTTCGCTCTCCGAGCCGAACACGAATCCAACCCGGTCTGTCAGACGAATTGCTTTAACCGTCTGAACGCTCCATTTCTGATGGCGGACAATAACGTCAACACGCCCTTCAGCACCGATGTTTTGCAGGGATTGCATCAGGAACTGCAAGGCCTGAGCTCAATTCTCTGGCAACCTCGGTTCGGTTTCGCTTGGTCGCCCCACGCCTTGCGCGGCACTGTGATCCGCGGAGGCGTCGGACTTTTCAACGACGCCTTCCCCGCTGTGTTCACGGACAACTTTGCTTCCAACGCGCCCGGAGTCAATACTTTCTTCGTCAGTGGGAACAACATCGCTCCGGGTGAAACTCTGAACGGTGGCAATTTGTTCGCCCAGGCGGCCGCCAACAACGTCGGCTTGATCAACGGCTTCAAAAACAACCAAACCTTGGCTCAAATCCAGGCAAACGTTCCGTTCTTTTCGCCGCCGAGCCTGTTCAGCGCCAATAAACAAACCCGAATTGCCCAGTTCCAGAAATGGAGCTTGGAAGTTCAGCAGGCGATTGGCAAGAACAGCTCTTTCGACGTCGCTTACAACGGGAATCACAGCATTCACGACCTGGTGGATCGCAACGGCGTAAACGCATTTTGCAGTCCGGGGGTTGGGGCCTGTGCGAACGTTCCCGCGTTCGCCGGGCTTCCGGCTGCTCCGTTCGACGCTCGGTTCGGTACCGTGAGCCTTCTGGACACCAACGGAATATCGAACTACGAAGGCGTGACGTTTTCCTTCAAACACAACGTCAACGGCGGCTGGGGCAAAGGCGTATTCCAGGCCAACTACACCTATAGCCATGCCTTCGACGACGTATCCAACGGCGGAAACCCGAACGTCTTTTTCTCCACTCCTTCTGTAACCTCCGCCATAAATCCGTTCAACACCCGGCAGAATTACGGGCCCTCCGACTACGACGTCCGTCATTACTTCAGCTCGAGCTACGTTTGGGAATTGCCCGTTCGTCGCGCGTTGCTCGGACATGGCTGGGCGCCTCTCGTAGACGGCTGGCAGGTTTCCGGCACGGTTTTCGTCCGCAGCGGTCTTCCTTATTCTGTGGTGGATGGAGGCTTGGATGGTCTGCTGTCTGCCCAGGGTTTTGGTGGCGTGGTGCTCCCGCAGTTCCTCGGTGGCCCGATCTCCAGTTGCGGAGAAGGCGCAGCGACGGGCGCGACCCCCTGCCTTACCACCGCCCAATTCGTGCCGTCCACGTCGGAGACGAATTTTATCGGTGGACTGCGCAATAAGTTCCGCGGGCCCGGCTACTGGAATACCGACTTCACGGCGCAAAAGATGACGAAAATCCCTCACTGGGAAGCAGGTCAATTCGGGTTGGCTTTCCAGTTCTTCAACCTGTTCAACCATCCGAATTTCAATCTCCCGAACAACAATTTGACTGGAGCGCTCGGATCAATCTCCTCAGCCGTCAGTGAGCCGACCAGCATTCTCGGTTCAGGGCTGGGCGGCGATGCTTCCGTCCGAATTATTCAGGTGAAAGCATCTGTAACCTTTTAGTTGCCGCGCCGAACTGCGGCCCGCGATGCATGTCCAAGCAAGGCGCGCAACTTGCCGCCAGTGATGTGTACGTCAAGCATGTGCTTGATCGCCTTCGAGGCAAGTCGAATTAGCAGACAGTAGCTATGCGTCCCAGGGATCAGCCAAATGAGTTATTTCGTACACAGCGACAGGCCGCAATCACTGCAACAGATGGAGCCCATTCTTGAAACGCTGAATGACGGTGTCGTGATCGCAGACGATTCTGATCAGATTCTCTTCGTCAACACGGTCTTTGAGGAAATGACAGGATTCCCTCGCAGCCAGATTATCGGCCGCGATGCCCGGCAGTTGTACCACCGGGCCGAAGAACTTGCTTTCGCCCGGGCGCTTAACCAGCGTCGCTGCGTGGCGCGATGGCCCGCCGGTGGACGACCTATCACTCGTGCTCGTCGAAGTGCGCTGAACAAACAAGACTCGCAGCTCGGGGGACAGCTCTGCCGAGCCAGGCTGCTTCTTGCAGCGTCGTGAAATCATGGAATTGAAAACCTTCGAGGAATTTCGCTCCTCAGTCCAACAACTCCCTGCTTTCAAGTCAATTCATCCCAAGGAGCGGCGTCAATTCCTACCGGAAGCCAAAGATTTATCTTGAAAGTCCCTCAGTGGACGGAGTTGCTTACCCTTACGACTTTCTGGACCGCTTCAAAAGCGACCCAGCAGTCTCGGTGTCAGCAGAAAAGCATGTTCTTCGCCATTTATCATCCCATGTCCAGTAATTTGACCTTCTACGTTAATCCCTGTGGCTACTGAAAGAACCAAACCAGAATTAGGAGCGATTAGCGAGTTGAGGTCACGCATTCCTTTTTGATACGTCCAAATAAAGGCGTGAGTCATGCCGTCTGAGTTTTGGTAGTCCCCGTATCCAACCACTTCGCCAAAAACGTTAATGCCAAGAGCTACGCTGGAATTGCCACCGGGAAGAAATCCCAAATCTAACATGCCAATTCTCTTATCCCACGCAAAGGCGCGGCTAACGTAAGTCGCATCACAGCAGGGAGGGTCAGATTCACCGACAACTTGGCCAAGTTGGTTGATAGCATAACCGAAACTTGATTCGTCTTCCGGCAAAGTGCCGATATCAACCATTCCATCAATTTTATTCCAAACATAAGCGTGAAATACACCGCTTAACCCGCTAAACTCCGAGTACCCAGTCACCTGACTAGAATCATTTATGGCTCGGGCAGTTGCCGTCTGCCCCCCAAGAGTGCCCAAATCCCGCATGCCTTCTTCTTGAGTCCACAAAAACGGATGGTCGAAACCGTCGGGGTTGCCAGCATCTCCGACCACCTCACCACGGTCATTGATGCCATTGGCCCCGCTGAAAATCGCTTGCGGCAGGGTTCCTAGGGTTTCAAAGCCCCGTTTTTCTGTCCACAAGAAGGCAACCGGATTTCCGCTCGCCGGGTCCAGCGAGCCTACAACTTTGCCAGAAGCATTTATCCCTGTGGCAGGACTGCTAAGATATCCGGGCGGCGTTCCGAGGTCAGTCAAGCCGGTTCGCTGATTCCAAAAAAAGGCATGGGAAAAATTGTCGGGTCCAGCCCCCGACGCACCTGTAACCTCGCCTCTGGCGTTAATCGCGTTGCCTGCACTACCCAATCCGCCCGGCAGAACGCCTAAGTCTCTGACGCTATACGTCTGGCCGCTAGAGACTACCGCAAACAAGAGTATGGCTAAGGCAATTACGGGGAGTCTGTTTAGCATGGGTCTCACTCCATGAGTTTGGGGTGGGTTGTCGCTCTTGGGAGAGGGCGGTTCGGTTCGCTTGCCTGTTTAACGCGCAACCCCGTGACTCGCAATTAAGAAGCCAAAATCTCCCTGCTACGTAATCTCCTGACTGTGTGCTGGATAGAGTTTAAGTGGACGACTCCTTCCCGATGAAAATCTGGGGTCCGTGGCAAAGGTATTTCCCACAGTGTGCAAACCGATGCACGAATAAGAGCCGACAAGTTCAAACGCCTACCGCTCGGTGGTCCACGCAAGAACCGCAAGTTACACGAATAGCAGCGCGGCGCTGAAGCAAACGATGGCGGTTTCTTTAGCATCAGCAGGCCGCGCAAGAACAGGCACCTTTGGCAGATCTCGGGCGTCGAGAGTCGGATAGTCAGCTGGAACGATGGGGATCCCAGTTTCATGATTGGGAAGTATATCTCCAGGTTTCGAAACGGCTGTAAAGCACCTGTTGTCGTTTCAAAGAAATACTCACGCCTTGGCCCGGACGCTAGTTGCGATAAAGTCGCTCGCAAGGAGTTCCTGCTCCGTGATGTGCGGTAGGCCGTCACAGCAAGCCAGAAAGCGCGAGATAGCCTGCGTGAGAAACAAATTGTTTTCGCTGGCTCGAATCGCCTCTAAGGAATCCCAGAGCGCGACCACGGTCACGTCAGGTGATTCCGGTTTGCCGGAGGCTAACGCGAGCACACCCCGGTATCCCCCTTGCCGCCGTGCTAGGTCAACAACGGAAGAGAAAACATCCTGAAAGTCTTGCACCCGACCGGGACGAACTTGGAGTTGCCAAACGCGAGCATGCATGGCGTCCTCCCTGCTGAGCACGCTAAAGATATTGGCTGCATACTACACCACCGTCGAGCATTAGCCATGGCGAAAACCCAAGTGTCGGTACTGAAACGGACTCGTGAAGCCGACCGGAGTTCTTGTTCTTAATCGCACGGAAAATGTCGCCAGCGAAAAAACGGTTTGGTGGAAGCAATTCAGCGGGACGAACGGAGCTGTCAGCTGCCTAGCTTGATTTTGGCCAGCCGAGCTTGCGAATCTTAAGCTCTAATAGCTCCGCCAGGACCGCGTCTATTTCGCCGCGTTCTTCAGTATGGTCCAAGGAGTCCGGCAGTTCCTGAAGCCGGAAAAATATTGCGGTTTCTGCAGCGAGCACGTGGTAACGAAATTTCTCGACGTCCAGTTCCCGCGCCGCTTTTTCGGCGGCAACCTTCCACAGTAGAGTATGAGGCTCGGGCATGGAGTCCTTCGGTGACGCAGCTGCCATCACGGGCAACTTACTTCGCGTGTGACGCTGCCAATCACGTGCCCGAGCAAAGCACTTGATCGTCCATTCGAATCTAGAAAGTCAAAGGGCATATTTTTCATAGCATTAACCGCGGCTGGTTTCTCTGCACTAGCGGAAGACCGTCACATTAGGGAGACCTGGAATTCGTCGACGTGAGCACACTTGTTTACGGTCCAACGCGAAACATGCACATCCATGTGAAAACAGACCGAACCGGCCGAGCACAGTGTGGGCTAGTTCGGGTCTGCAGCACCTAGTTGGCTGAGATGATGGACCAGATGCGTAAGATAATCCGTCACGAGAAATTCAAGGGTGACTGCATCGCTCGAGCCGATGCGGCAAGCAGTTTTTGATTTGGAGGCTGGCAACTGGGCTATTACATGCGCGAGGTAGCGATTGTACGCAGCCCACAGCGAGACCAGGAGTTTCCAATCAGCGCCTTGAACAGCTTGCACTCGCACGCTTCCGCTCTGGTCGTAGCTAGGGAAATCCAAAGATGTTTGGAGAACCGCTCGAACGAACCGCTGATGGTTATTTGAGGTCGAATCAATGAGGTGCCCGATGACCTGCTTGCGCGACCAGCCGCCCGGCAATATCGGTTGAATACTTCCCCTCTCACTAATTTGGCGAAGCCTTGGCTCTGCTGCCTCGACCAAGGACAACAGCTTTTCACTGAGCTCTCTCATTTCGTCTCGATGTCTTCGCCGGCGTAGGGCGTGGGCGGGCTACTCGGCTGCTTCTGGGAATCCCCAAGAGGCTGCCGCCGTTGAGGGAGAGCGGTTCACGTGCCTGCTGTAGCCCGCAAACCGTTCATTCGCAATTCGAAAACCAATCCCTCTCCGTCTGTGCAATCTCCTATGAGCGCGCCAGATGGGAAACCCTCTGCCACGCGCCGAAGTTTTTCTTTCGAAAGCTTGCGGTCCGTTCGCACCATAACTCGCGTCTGTTCATGACGAAGGGGGCTGCTCAAGGTCTAGCGATGGGGCAGGGCCAATGTCAAGATTGTCTGCTGTCGCATGGCAGCGGATGCAAAGCAAGCCACCGGGTGCACACGTTACCGTATCCGAAAATGCCTAACGGGCAATTCTGTGCGTCACCGTCCGGAAACCGTACCTTATTAGACGGTGGAAATCTAAACGGGTCGAGTTACTACTATGCATGCCTTGTAGCCGCAAGAATGCTCTTACGTCTTAATCTGAATTTGCGGGTTCCAATGGGTGCAAGAGATAGCAGGACGGCTGTTGTGGCGAGGCAAAGAAAATCCGCAGAGCGTTTCCTCCTTACCGGGAACTCGAGGGAATCTAAAGCAGCCTATCACACTGTTCAGTGAGTTCATCCGTCGTCGGGTGTGCTAGACTCCGGCGCAAAGGAGTACCTCATGAACAAACGAATTTTCTTCCTGATGCTATGCCTGTTGATTCTGGCGATTGGCACGACCCGTGTTTGGCCCCAATCGACCGCCGATGAAGAGGCCCTCAAGAAATTAGAACTGGATGCGGCCAAGCATGGAGGGACGAGCGATGCTGACATTACTTTCGAAAAGAGTATTAGTTCGGCTCACGTCGAGTCAATAGACCCGTTGGGGCACGTTCTCGACCAGACGCCCGAGGACCTGGAAAAAATGGAACTGGGGATGAGAAAGAGCGACCCTGATGTCAAGGTAACCCTTGAGATTCACGACATCAAAGTAAGAATCTCTGGCGACACCGCTATCGTGACATATGCAGGTACATACAATGCGACCGGCCATAAAGATGCTCGCTACGACGTTCCGAACGCCAAGTTTGTAGCTGCTGACACGTGGCAAAAGCAATCTGGGAAGTGGAAGCTGTTGGCTGGCGTCGCCGTTTCGACGGAACCAATTCCTAGCAGCGCGTATGCCCTACCACCACCGGCGTAGTGGCAGCGGCCCGGAATTTCTCCCGGCACAACTATAGCTCAGTAACTAATTTTCCAAGGTACAGAGGCACAGAATTCGGCACACGTCCTCCGCCCGGTATCGAAACTGGACCGAGAATCGCCGACGCCAAGACCGCCGTCATCGAGGAAATCATCGCACGAGCTCGCGTCGAAATCCGAAAAGAACGAACCGTGCGCTAACTCCCGGACAGCTGGAGGCTATTTTGCGCGCCCTCAATGACAATGAATAGTGCGCAGACGTCCTTCAGAGGCTCGCGGCAACCAGAGGATCCATCAACAGCCTCATGGCCGAACTCATGGAAGACCACATTCGCAACCATATGCCGCGAAAGCGCAAGTTGTCTGAAGAGGCTGCCGATGATCTGATTGGCATCGTGCGTAGCTACCTGAAATAGGGGCTCCGAGTCGCCCTTCAATTGAGTGAGCCATATCTTCGTAGCCCGCTCACAAGGTAGCCTTAGCGAACTGCCGCCCCGCGCGGGCCAGGTGCTCGTATGAATTACCGGGCACAATACTTCAAGTAGTCCGAATTTACACAGTGGGTCTGATGAGGGGTAGAGAGATTGAATGAGTCCAATCTTGGCGTTCGCACATCATTCTTTCATGGACTCCCTAGGAACTCTTGGATGATCATATTGACCTTCGCGGTGGAAACCGGCTTTTCTAAATACTCGGTCGCACCGAGTTCGAAGGCCTGCTGACAACACTGATCGTCCCGTGACCACGCCAACGCGATGAACGGCACATGCGAGTTATACCGGACCAAGTGCCTTATTACCCGGCGCCCTTCGAAAGATGGAGAGCCCTGGTCCACAACGGCAATATCGAACTCTTCCCTTTCAATGCAACGCATCGCCGATTCAATGGACATACACTTGTGAACCTCGAAACCCTGCGCTTCGAAAGGCTCGGCGTGTCTGGCAAGGGTTTCGATGTCCTGATCGAAAATCAGTACCTTCCACGTATTGGAAAACGCGCCGATTTCCTGGGCCATTCGTCGGATTTCCTGTCTCATCGTTCACCTTCGAACTTCCGCCATCGTGATTGAGCACATCGCAACTGAACCAAACGACCAAGATTGTGAGATCGTACAGAATACTTCTCCAGTGCTCGCCGCAGCCACGCGCATTTGGGGACTCAGCATGAGGGCCCCGGCAACTATAAGAAAACTGCCCGGCACGATCGGGAGAAACAGACCGATAATTCCGCCCAGCGCCAGAACCCAGCCAAATGCCAAGAGTGCAACGCGTTTGAGACGAGTCTTCAAAGTGGCTACGTTGTTCTCGGAGGCGCATGCTGGCGACCCGGAGTATGACTTCATGTAGTCGGCGGCTTTTGTCATTGGAACTCCGAATTCTTGCGTAAGAGATCTCCCGCTCTTTCATTTCGGCATTCTCTGACGTTCTTATCTAACGAAGCGGGGGAACCGTGACGGTTCTCTCTCGGAAAAGGCGCAGGGTCGTTCTGTTTTCCCCTGGCCCAGGGAATGTCAGATTCTCCCCTGCAAGCCCGATCAGAAAGAACCTCCTTGGCACTCAGTCAGTCGTAAGCTCCAACTCGTTTTGTAATCGTTGAAGCGTCTTGCGAAAACTTCTCGTAGTGGAGGAACTCGTCCACCGTCTGCTTCATGTCGTCGGAGCGGTCTTCGATCGTTATCAGATGGTCTCGATATTCTGCGACGAGGAGGCGATTTTGATTCTCACGCAGGTGAACAATGGCGGTTTGTATGCTAGCTTCGACCCGCGTGGCGTGAAAAGTTACTTCAGTGATCGCCTGCTGCTGCCGGCGAAGTACGAGGCGACGTATGTGTTGCAGTTTGGCAAGGCGTTCTCGCACGGCGTTGATGTGACCCTCGGCTCGTTCCAGGAACGTAACACGGCTTTGCAAAGTGTATTGAACGTTCCGGGCAAAGGTCCCCGGAGGGTGTGCATACGGCCATAGCTCTGCCGTTTCCTTCCGGATCTCGGCGAGCAACGATTTTCCCCAGTCGTCTAGGCATTTTCGATCACTCGATTTCACTTTTTTCAGAAGAACCGACTTTTTCAACACCCACGCGATTTATCACAGTAACCACCCCGACGAATCGAGGATGCATCCGCGCTAACCTTTCTTGGGTCCTGCCAGTCAAAGGTAGCAGATCTGATCTCGCCATTTGGGACAATCACGAGGATCGGGCACGGCCGCTCCGGAAGGGGACATATGAACCCAAGATTCACGGCTGTTGCTTCTCTGATCTTCTCCCTGACTCTCACCTGTGAAGCGCCATGCCAGATGCAGGCGCAAGATCGCGAAGCACTGTATCCCAGCATGGCGCCGCTCGATCAGTACCTGATAACGGACCGCAATGCGGAGATTGCTCTGGCGCGAAGTGCGGCTCCGGAGTCCATCTCCCGCGACGCGAAGATTCTCGTTCTTGGCCGGCACGGCTACGAAACCGCTGTCGAAGGCAAGAACGGTTTCGTGTGCTTGGTGGAACGGGCGTGGATGTCGCCGTTTGAAAGTGCGGGGTTTTGGAACCCGAAAATTCGCAGCCCACTCTGCTACAATCCGCAAGCCGCGCACTCGATCCTGCCGTTTGATTACAAGCGGACAGAACTAGCCTTGGCCGGACAATCCAAAGCTCAAATCGTCGATTGGATGAAGGCGGCCGACGCCAAGAAAGAGCTACCCGATGTGGAACCCGGCGCCATGTGCTACATGATGTCGAAAGCAGCTTACCTGACCGACGATCACGACCATAATTTGGCCCATCTGATGTTTTACACCCCACTTATGGATGGCAAGAATTGGGGCGCTGATCTCCCGAATTCCCCCGTCTTCGTTGGAGAACACGGCCCCCCACAGCCGTACACCTTGTTCATCGTTCCCGTGGGCAAGTGGTCGGATGGAACGCCCGCCCCGCTGCCATAGCGATCAAGATAGTGGCAAGGAAGGTGTGACCAGGGGGAAGACTTGCGTTCAATAGGCGTTATCGCAAGTTACGGGGTTACTTGTGATAAGGGGCTTATCACCACCTATCTCAGAACGAGACGAGCCCCGAACCGAAACCGGTGATTAGACAACAAACAGGTGGGAGCGTTGAACGATCCGCTTCGGCGATGGGAAACGGCTCAAAGAAATGGTGGGGCTGGGGAGAGTCGAACTCCCGACAAGCAGTTTAGGAAACTGCTGCTCTATCCATCTGAGCTACAGCCCCGATTCCCCTAGGTTACTACATTTTTACTACAGTCAAGCGCTCAGTATCGGCGGGCCGCGACAGCGAAAGCTCGCCAAGCCATTGAATCTCCTAAGGGAAAGCAAGTTTTATGGTTCGCTAGCCTGGGGGTTCTGCGGTTTAGGAAAACAGTGGGCTATTCTGACCGGTTTTGAAAATTTTGGACTCTTCTATATTCCGCTAGCAGTTACAACGATCCCGACTTGATCTGTTCATCCCAGATTTGTACCGTCATGAACCGATAACTACTACAGTTTTACTACGCTGATCTTGCCTCGCCTCCATCGGTTTTTCACCGTTCCCTTAGCAAGTCCAAAGACTCATCGCGCGACCCTCAGTTCCCGCAGAATTCACGAAGGCTCAGGCGATGCGAGGGAACCAGCTGGGACATTCCCGCAATCACTCCGACTTCGGGGGTGCAGGGCGGGGTCCGGATAAAGCGCTGAACTCAAAAGTTTAACGCACCCACTTCAGAACCGCTTCAAGCTAGACATTCCCAGCAGGGAAAAAACAGGGGAACCAGTGGTGGCCCGGACGGCTACATGTGTGGAGTCGATAATAGTGTTTCACCAGTTCTGTTTTGCCGAGGAAGCTTGAGATTACGGCGGCATGATGGTTGAGGGCGACTATCCACCGATTCTCGTGCTCGTTGATAGCCAGTGCAATCGCATCATCCAATAGTCGCAGAACTTTGTCGCCGTCATCTCGCGACAATTTTGCGCTCGCGGTCATTGCATCTTTGTAACGACGCCAAGGCTGATAATCTCTGGTACCTGGCATTCGAGGAGCGTAAACGACGACCAAGTCGGACGTCAACGGAATCCAGTCAACTCCCGACTGATCGGGCACGGCGAAATCATTCAGGCGCTATACGTTGCTGAAGGACCGTCTGAATCCGTCGTGCATTGAGCAGAAGGGGTCCGGACCGTAGAAGTCGCTTGAATTTAGTTCCGGGTAGCCTTACAGTGCCGAACATCGAGAGTCGCTGCAATCAACAAACAACCGTTCACTAGGCAGAAATCAATCTAACCAGCTGTTTCAACTGCAGGGCAAAGTCCCTGCGGGGATTGAATCGCAGGGTTGAGAAATGAGGAATCACCATGCAAAGCGCCTCGAATTGGCCGTGGATGGGACTGGCCGCCCTTCTCCTCTCCGTCGTGATGTTTAGCATTCCCGCTTCCGCGAACGGCGGGCCGGATGATTGCTCGTCCTTGTCGGTTCCCCGACTCACCCAATACGTGAATGACGATGTACACACGCAGCTCAAGGGCGGCGTGCACCCGCTCGCCCGAGCAGAATTCGACCTCGGTAGTGTGGATGACAACCTGCCGATGGAGAACCTCATCATGGTGTTACAGCGCAGCCCCGAACAGGAGCTGGCACTGACCGCGCACATCGACGAGATGCACAATCACCGCTCACCGCGGTTTCAGCAATGGCTCAGTGCGGAACAATTTGGCGCCTGTTATGGGATCGCGGACGCGGACATCGCCACCGTAAGCGCATGGCTCGAAAGGCACGGGTTTAGGGTCGAATCGGTCCCGGCAGGCAAGATGTCGATCATATTCAGCGGAACTGCAGCGCAAGTGCGCGAGGCGTTTCATGCTGAGATTCACATGCTAAATGTGAATGGGAAGCAACACATTGCCAACATGACTTCGCCTATGGTGCCGCTGGCACTCGCACCCGTGATTGCAGGTATTCGCTCGCTTCACGACTTCTTTCCGCAGCCGACGGTGCGAGTCGTCGGTCCAATCCGCCGGGACGCTAAAACCGGCTCATGGCAGCCTGTGCAGGGGGAGGGTCCTAAGAATTCTCGTGAGTCGGGTGGCGACACCAAATCCATGCTCACCTTCAACGACAATGGAACCGAGTTTTTGGCAGTCGGGCCGCAGGATTTTTACACGATCTACAATGAAAATCCCCTGCTCAAGGCATCGACGCCGATCAACGGCGCGGGACAGATACTGGCGGTGATCGAGCCCACCGACATCAACAAGGCGGACGTAGCTACCTTTCGGTCTCAATTCGGACTGCCCACGTATCCGTCCACGCCTAACAACACCCATGGAGGCGTCAACTGGATGTTCGGTATCAGCGGTTACTGCAAGGATCCTGGCATTGTGAGTGGTCCGGCCGGCGAAGCTTCCCTGGATGTGGAATGGGTCGGGACCGCAGCGCCGGCCGCAATCATTGACTTCGTCGCTTGCGCTGATACTTCAACGACCTCCGGAGTTGATCTTGCGGGGACCTACGTCGTCAACAGTTTGGCTAGTTCGGTTTCGGCAATTAGCGTGAGCTATGGAGTTTGCGAGGCACAGTTGGTAACCCCCAACCCGCAAGGTTTTCAGACGAACGCTTATTACAAGACCCTTTGGCAACAAGCGGTCGCGGAAGGACAGACGGTTGTCGTCTCCGCCGGCGATACCGGGGATGATACCTGTGATCGCGGAGATACATCCGGCATCGGGCAGACCGGGATCTCCGTGAATGGAATAGCCTCGACGCCTTACGACGTTTCTGCAGGGGGGACTGATTTCTCCGATGTCTATTCGAATGGCGGGACGCTTCCCACTCCGTATTGGAACAAAAACGACACTTCGCCCTATGGCTCGGCACTTTCCTACATCCCAGAAATGTCGTGGAATAACACATGCGGCAGTCTCGTCGTGGCGGAATCCTTACATGAATCCGCGGAACAGGTATGTAACATCAGCGGAATAGGCGTGACGCTTGACGGCGGTGGTGGCGGCATCAGCACGATCTACTCGCTGCCCACCTGGCAAGGCGTGTACGGCGTTGGACTGAGCGGGAATTTCACCTCTTTGGCTTTCCGAAATCTTCCCGATCTATCCTTGTTCGCCTCAGATGGAACATTCTGGAATCACGTGCTGGTCTTTTGTGACTCCGGCGAGGGCTTTCCTTGCAACTATGCAGTCGGGGCGGACGCGCTCGCGATGGCGGGCGGAGGGACTTCTTTTGTTGCTCCGATGCTCACTGGGATCATCGGCCTCATCAACCAGGCGAACCCATCGGGCAATCCTGGCCAGCCGACGCGCCAGGGACAGGCGAACTACACATTCTACGCCCTTGCCAGGAACGAGTATGGCACGACCAGCGTGGAAAACACTTTAAACACCAAACCCAGTGTGTACACGTGTGAATCGAACCATCTCGCCATCAGCACCTACAGTTCGATTGCTCCCAATTGTATTTTCCACGACGTGTACCGGACACCGGTGCTAGGCCAGAGCACTTGCGTCGGCGGGAATAATACGAACTGCATTATCGACGATAACGTTCAACCTTGCCTAACTGGAACGACCCACTGCTTTGCGGTGGCTGGTGACCTGATCGGGTTGCTCTCCGTTTCTCCCACAGTGTTTGAACCCGCTTTTCCGCAGAGCGCGGGCTTCAGCGGGGCGACCGGCCTCGGCAGCGTCAACATTGCTAACCTTGTGCATGGTTGGAAGACAGTCGCGACCGCATTTGCGAGCAGCACAACACTAACCGCTAATCCGGCGTCAATTCCAGTTCCAGGTTCAACCACACTTACGGCGACCGTAACTGCGACTGGTCGGGGCAGCTTGGCACCGCCTCTCGGGACTGTGACCTTCTATGTCGGAACCTCGTGCGGCGGCACGACACTGGGCACGTCTCCATTGAAACCATCAACCGGCCACTCTAACGCAACGTTGGGAAACGTTAAGGGAACTCAACTCGGCGGGGTAGGAATCAAACATGCGGTTGCCTGTTTCAGCGGAGACGGCGCCGATGACGCGCCCTCCAGCGGAACTACCCCCATCACCGTGAACAAATCAGCCTCGACCACGACCGTGGTTTCGAGCAAGAATCCATCCACGCTGGGCCAGCCGGTAACCTTTACAGCGACGGTCACTCCAGTGGGTCCGCCGCTACCAACAGGCACGGTGGCGTTCACCTCCACTGGTACAACCATCACCGGGTGCTCGGCGGTGCCGCTGAGCGCGTCGCGTACGGCGGCATGCACTACGGAGTCGCTGACTGTGGGCACGGACACCGTCAAGGCCAGCTATTCGGGCGACAGCAATTTCACGAACAGCAGTGGCACTGTAACCCAGACCGTGAACAAAGCAGCCTCGACCACGACCGTGGTTTCGAGCAAGAATCCATCCACGCTGGGCCAGCCGGTAACCTTTACAGCGACGGTCACTCCAGTGGGTCCGCCGCTACCAACAGGCACGGTGGCGTTCACCTCCACTGGTACAAACCTCACCGGGTGCTCGGCGGTGCCGCTGAGCGCGTCGCGCACGGCGGCATGCACTACGACCATCTTGCCCAAAGGAACAGACACTGTTAAAGCGGCGTATTCCGGCAACAGCAATTACACTAGCAGCAGCGCCGCACACCCGCAGGTCGTCAATTAAGCCGAGTTATTGTCCTGCGGCGCAACTGACTCCACTGGACTACGTCGAGTAACGGAACGTTTGAAGTAGCACTTCACTTCTCGGGTCACCGCGTTAGTCAGGACTCAAGGTTTATATCTGACTTCGTTGACTTGCTTCGCGCCCTCAACCTAACATGTGCCGCGTCATGCCAGGTACCGACTCGCTCATCGGTCAGACTATCTCGCACTACCGCATTATCGAAAAACTCGGTGGCGGAGGTATGGGTGTGGTCTATAAGGCCGAAGACATTAAGCTCCACCGTTTTGTAGCCCTTAAGTTTCTGCCGGACGACCTCGCTCGGGACCATCAAGCCCTCGAACGTTTTCAGCGCGAAGCACAGGCCGCGTCTGCCCTCAATCATCCGAACATCTGTACGATCTACGAGATTGACGAAGAAAACGGCCACGCTTTCATCGTGATGGAGTTCATGGACGGCATGACGCTGAAGCACCGCATCGGTGGTCGCCCGATGGAAATCGAAAGAGCTTTGGATATTGCCATCCAGATTGCGGAAGGGCTGGACGCTGCTCACGCAGAAGGCATCATTCACCGCGATATCAAATCCGCCAACATTTTCGTGACCAAGCGCGGCCACGCCAAGATTCTCGATTTTGGTTTGGCCAAGTTGACGCCGAAAGGAGAAGCTTCGGAAGCCACGCTTGCGACGAATGCGACGGCCGCAATCGGCGAAGAAAATCTTACCAGTCCAGGCACCGCCATTGGAACGGTGGCTTACATGTCTCCCGAACAATTGCGTGCCAGAGATTTGGATGCGCGTACGGACTTGTTCTCTTTTGGCGTGGTGCTCTACGAGATGGCGACAGGCGCGTCACCGTTTCGCGGCGAAAGTTCCGCGGTCATCACGGAGGCGATTCTCAATCGCACTCCTGTGCCGCCTCTGCGATTGAATCCCGCCACCCCTCCAAAATTCGAAGATGTTATCAACAGAGCTTTAGAGAAAGACCGCAATCTGCGTTATCAGCACGCCAATGAGATGCGTGCCGAACTGCAGCGGCTGAAGCGCGACACAGAAACAGGACGCACGGCGGTGGCGAGTTCCGAGCCAGGGACGACAGCCTCCGTCCCGGCAACTTCTAGAACAGTTGCAACTCTCGTAGCGCGGGCTTCTTCTGCTTCGGTTGTTGCGACACAAGCTCACTGTTTCAGATGGGTCGCCATTACAGGTGTTGCCGTACTGGTCATCGGTCTGGCTGTTAGCGGGTGGCTTTATTTTGCACGCAGAGCGCATGCGCTGACGGACAGGGACACCATCGTTCTCGCTGATTTCGCCAACAGCACGGGCGACCCAGTTTTTGACGACACGCTCAGGCAGGCGCTCACCGTTGCATTGAACCAGTCGCCGTTTCTGAATGTGCTTTCCGAAAACAAGATCGCGGCGACCTTGAAGCTGATGTCCCGTCCGGCTGACACGAAACTTACGCCCGATGTGGCCCGCGAGTTGTGCGAGAGGGTGGGCAGCAGGGCCTATATGGCAGGATCGATTACTAATCTGGGCAGCCAATACGTGCTGGGGTTGAAGGCGGTGAATTGCCAGAGTGGCGACTCGCTAGCGCAGGAGCAGGTCACGGCTGCCGCCAAAGAGAAGGTGTTGGATGCTCTGGGGCAGGGAGCGGCGAAGATGCGTGGCGAACTGGGCGAGTCGCTGGCTAGCGTGCAGAAATTCGATGTGCCACTCATCGAAGCTACCACTTCGTCGCTGGAAGCGCTGAAAGCCTACAGTCTTGGCGGAAAAGTCGAGCGTCAGAAAGGTTCGGTTGCAGCCCTGCCTTACGTGGAACGGTCCATCCAACTCGACTCGAACTTTGCCATGGGGTATCGAGCAGTCGCTATTGCTTACTACAACATGGGTGAATTGGAGCGGGCCCGCGAGTATTACAGCAAAGCATTCGAGTTGCGAGAGCACGCCGGAGGGCGAGAACGCCAGATGATCGTCTCCGACTACTATTCCGCGGTAACCGGCGACCTGAACAAAGCAGCACAGAGCTACCAGCAGCTGATTGAGAGCTATCCACGGGATGCTGCCGCTTATGGCAACCTGGCCACCGTCTACATGCAGATGGCCCAGTACGAGAAGTCCATTGAAGCCTCTCGCCAGTGCTCCCGCTTCAGCCCTGATTTAGTGGCGCCATACGGAAACATCGCCAACAGTCTGCTTGCATTGCAGCAATTCGACCTGGCGCGCCAGATAATCCTGCAGACCCAGGCGCGTAAGATGGATTATTTTGTGTTCCACAATGGTCTCTATGCTCTGGCCTTCCTCGCTTTGGATTCCTCCGCCTTGTCGCAGCAGCAGGCGTGGTTTGCGGGTCAGCCCGACTCCGAATTTCTTGGACAGTCGCTCGCTTCCGATACCGAAGCATATTCAGGCCATCTCCGCAAGGCACGGTTCCTCACCAAGCAGTCCGTCGAGTCAGCCGTCAATTCGGACAGTAAGGAAAGCGGAGCCATTTGGATCGAGAATGCCGCCTTGCGCGAAGCCGCCTTTGGCAATGCGCGGGAGGCGAAGGAGGCGGTTGTAGACGGCTTGAAACTCGCTCCCGCCAGCCAGAGCGTCGGCGTCGAGGCGGCTTTGGCGTACGCGATGGCGGGGAATACGGTTCGCGCCGAATCCATGTCTAAGGATCTGGATAGACGCTATCCCCTGGACACCCAAGTGCAATCGCTCTGGCTGTCTGCGATTCGAGCGCAAGTTGCACTGGACAGAAAGAATCCGTCGATGGCCATTGAAAGTGTTCAGACTGCTGTTCCCATCGAGTTGGGACAAATCACGTTTGTCAACAATATTTCCTGCCTCTATCCAACCTACATTCGTGGTAAAGCGTATCTTGCGGCGGGGCAAGGGAAACCAGCCGCCGCTGAGTTTCAGAAAATTCTCGATCACAGTGGCATCGTGTGGAACTGCTGGACGGGAGCGCTGGCGCATCTGGGAGTGGCTCGTGCCAATGCCCTGCAAGCGAAGACTTCGCAAGGCGCAGATTCCGGCGCCGCCCGCGTCCGAGCACTCGCCGCTTACAAAGATTTTCTCGCGCTCTGGAAAGACGCCGACCCCGACATCCCCATCCTCATCGCCGCCAAATCCGAATACGCGAGGTTGCAATAGCTGAGGCATGCTGGTTCTAGTTACTCGGAATCTTCGTCTCAGTCCCTGGAAGTCTTAGTGTTGTATCGGAAGCGCGAGTCAGCAAGAGGCACACACGAGCGCAGTGTGCTTGCGCGCTTTCGATACGACGACTTGAAGGAAGACGCTGACGGTTGCGGCGGATGCGGGCTAAGGGCTGGACCCGGTCTAACGGCTATGGGAATCGAATCCTTTTTCGTTTGCAGCCTATTGATTTTGCAAGGCTTAGGAAAATCAGAGAAAAGCAAAAATCGAAGCTAAAAGCACTACCTTGCAGCATGACCTGAGGAGCATAGCACGCGAAGCGTCCGCCGCGCCAGCGGCTTCGTTCAAGTCGCGTTCTCGGAACTTGAAAATCCACTCGCGTTACCCGACAACTTCCGTTCCATGTCTTCAAATGGAGGGTAAGGGCGCG
>Ga0210390_10002078_pt1 | contig 18172 bp, 11 predicted proteins | sample IncBWH11OmetaG_FD_161050 | JGI IMG/M metagenome (GOLD analysis project Ga0210390, IMG submission 161050) | Forest soil microbial communities from Barre Woods Harvard Forest LTER site, Petersham, Massachusetts, United States - Inc-BW-H-11-O ... | reverse complement strand
GTTCTCGCCGATCTTGGCGATGAGCGCGCGGCGGCGTTCTTCGACCGTCTCCCCGGACGGCAGCCGCGCCGTGCCGAGGTCCGCCACCGTGGTCACTCCGGCCTCCAGGGCGCACTGCGCCACCGCATGGGCGAAGGCGCGGAAGTCCTGCTCACGCGCGACGAAGTCGGTCTCGCAGTTGATTTCCACCATGGCGGCGGTGCGCGCGTCGGCAGAGCGCGACACGACCACGACGCCCTCGGCCGCCACGCGCGTCGCCTTCTTGTCGGCCTTCGCCAGTCCCTGGCGGCGCATGAGCTCGGCGGCGGCGTCGAGGTCGCCCTTGGTCTCCACCAGCGCCTTCTTGCACTCCATCATGCCCGCGCCGGTGCGCTCGCGAAGCTGCCTGACCGCATCTGCTGTGATGTTCATGACCCGTCCTTGAGTCGTTACTCGGCCGACGGAGCGTTACCCGCTCCGCGGACCTTGCGCCGCGCCGGAGCGCCGCTCGGGCGACGCACGGTCTCCGGCGCCGGCAGCGTGCCGGCGGCCGCCACCGGCTCGACGGCCTCGTCGGCCTCCAGGTCCTCGTCCTCCGCCCCGACCTCCGCGGGGACCCCCGCCGGGGGCTTGACCGCGGGGAGCTTGCGCCGGGCCGGGGCTTTCTTGCGCACCGCGGGCTGCGGGCGCCGCGCACCGCGCGCCGCCTTCTTGCGCGGATTACCGGCCTCGTCGAGCTCGACGAACTCGTCCTCGCCAACCGCGACCTGTGGCACCGACTCCTTGCCCTCGAGAACCGCATCGGCGATGCCGGTGGCGTACAGCTGGATGGCGCGCATGGCGTCGTCGTTGCCGGGGATCACGTAGTCGATGCCGTCCGGGGAGCAGTTGGTGTCGACGATCGCCGCCACCGGGATACCGAGCTTCTTCGCCTCGTGGATCGCGATGTTCTCGTGCCCCACGTCGACCACGAACAGCGCGTCGGGCAGGCCGTCCATGTGCTTGATGCCGCCGAGGCTCCTTTCGAGCTTGTCCATCTCGCGCCGCAGCTGGGTCGCCTCTTTCTTACCGCGCTTTTCCAGGCCGCCCGAGGCGGCCAGCTCGCTGAGCTCGGCGAGGCGCTTTATCGACTGGCGGATCGTCTTGAAGTTCGTGAGCATGCCGCCCAGCCAGCGCTGGTTCACGAACGGCTGTCCGCTGCGCTCGGCCTCCTTCTGGATGGACTCGCGCGCGGAGCGCTTGGTGCCGACGAACAGCACCGTGCCGCCGTCGGCAATGACGCCCTTGATGAAGTGCGCCGCCTCTGCGTACATCGGCTGCGTCTTCTCGAGATTGATGATGTGGATCTTGTTGCGCTCACCGAAGATGAAAGGGGCCATCTTCGGGTTCCAGAAGCGGGTCTGATGTCCGAAGTGGACACCCGCCTCCAGCATCTGTCGCATGGACACGCCGGCCATGAAAGACTCCTGTATGGGTTAAGCCTCCGCGCATCCCCGTGACCATCCGAAGCCTCAAAGCCTGCCGTCAGGCCGCGAGCCGCAGACACCCAGTCGCCGGGTTTAACGATGCGCGTGTGGGTTTCGTTGCCAAAAAAGGCCGCGCTTTATACCATGAAGGCCTCGTCGGAACAATGTCTTACGCGCACACCGGGCGCCCCTTGCCGCCGCGCGGCGCCGGCCCCATTTCGCACCCTATGCACGTCACGATCAAGACCCCGGAAGAGCAGGAGAAAATGCGCATCGCCGGGCGCCTCGCCGCCGAGGTGCTCGACATGATCGGCCCGCACGTCGTGCCGGGGGTCACCACCGAGGAGCTCGACCGCATCTGCCACGATCACATCGTGAACGTGCAGCGCTCGGTGCCGGCCAACCTCAACTACCGCGGCTTCCCCAAGACCATCTGCACCTCGGTCAACCACGTGGTGTGTCACGGCATCCCGAACGACAGGCGGCTGAAGGCCGGCGACATCGTGAACATCGACGTCACCGTGATCCGCGACGGCTTCCACGGCGACACCAGCCGCATGTACTTCGCCGGCAAGGCGCCGCCGCACGCGCAGCGCCTCGCCGAGACCTGCCTGGCCGCGATGTGGCGCGGCATCGGGACGGTGCGCCCCGGAGCGCACCTCGGGGATATCGGTCACGCCATCCAGAGCTTCGTCGAGGAGAACGACTACTCGGTGGTGCGCGAGTATTGCGGCCACGGCATCGGCCGGGTGTACCACGAGGATCCGCAGGTGCTGCACTACGGCGAGCCGGGCACCGGGCTCGAGCTCAAACCCGGCATGACCTTCACCATCGAGCCGATGGTGAACGCCGGCAAGCGCCACGTGCGGCTGCTGCCGGACGGTTGGACGGTGATCACCAAGGACCATTCGCTGTCCGCGCAGTGGGAGCACACCGTGCTGGTCACCGCGGACGGCGTCGACGTGCTCACCCTCGGCGCCAACGGCGCGCGCCACTGAACGGCGCCGCGATGGGAGGCGCGGAGTCGCAGCTGCCCGAAACCGCGTCGCTGGCAGCGCGGCTGTCGGGGCAGCTGGCGGCCGATGGCGCGCCAGCCGCGTGGCGCGAGGTGCTGCGCCAGGCGCACGAGGAGCTCAAGCGCCGCTTCCTCGCCGAGGATCCGGTCGAGCAGCTGGTACATGAGCGCGCCGCGCTGGTCGATGCGGTGCTGCGCGCGGCGTGGCGCAATCACTGTGCGGCGCATGGCGACTGGGCACTGGTCGCGGTCGGCGGCTACGGCCGCGGCGAGCTGCACCCGGCCTCCGACATCGACATCCTGCTGCTGGTGCCGGGCGCGCCGGACGCGCGCGGCGGCGCCGCGATCGAGGCGCTGGTCACCTTCCTGTGGGACATCGGTCTGGAGGTGGGCCACAGCGTGCGCACCGTGGCGGAATGCCGCGAGGAGTGTGTCGGCGACGTCAGCGTCATGACGACGCTGCTGGAAGCGCGCCTGCTCGCCGGCAACGCGGAGCTGCTCGGGGTGATGCGCAGCGCGCTCGCGCCGGCGAACCTCTGGCCGGTGAAGCAGTTCTTCGAGGCCAAGGTACGCGAGCAGACCGAGCGCCACCTCAAGGCGAACGACACCGCCTACAACCTCGAGCCCAACGTCAAGACGGGGCCTGGCGGGCTGCGCGACATCCACACCATCGCCTGGGTCGCCAAGCGCCACTTCGACGCCGACTCGCTCGACGGGCTCGCCACCCACGGGTTCGTGACGCCGGGGGAGCTGCGCCGGCTGCGCCAGGCGCAAGCCTTCCTGTGGAAGGCGCGCTTCGGGCTGCACGTGCTCACCGGGCGGCACGAAGATCGCCTGCTGTTCGACCACCAGATCCGCCTGGCGCAGATCTTCGGCTACGAGGACGCCTCCTACACGCTCGCGGTTGAGCAGTTCATGCAGCGCTACTACCGCACGGTGATGGACGTCAGCCTGCTCAACGAGCTGCTGCTGCAGCTGTTCCGCGAGGCGATCCTCACCGAGAGCGAGCCGCCGCGCCCGCTCAACGCGCGCTTCCAGGTGCGCAACGGCTCGCTCGAGACGGTGAGCGAGGAGGTGTTCGCGCGCACCCCGTCGGCGCTGCTCGAGCTGTTCGCGCTGCTGCAGCAGCACCCGGAGATTCGCGGCGTGCGCGCCTCGACCATGCGCGCGGTGGCGAAGCACCTGTGGCTGATCGACGAGGAGTTCCGCCAGAACCCGCGCCATCACCGGCTGTTCCTCGAGCTGCTGCGCTCCCCGGTCGGCGTGACGCACGAGCTGCGCCGCATGAACACCTACGGCGTGCTCGGCCGCTACATCCCCGCCTTCGGCCGCATCGTCGGACGCATGCAGTACGATCTGTTCCACGCCTATACCGTGGATGCGCACACGCTGTTCGTGGTGAGCAATCTGCGCCGCTTCGCCATCCCGCGCTACGACCACGAGCTGCCGGAGGCCTCGCGCGTCATGCAGTCGCTGCCGCGCAGCGAGGTCGCCTATCTCGCGGCGCTGTTCCACGACATCGCCAAGGGGCGCGGCGGCGATCACTCCGAGCTCGGCGCGGTGGACGCCGAAGCCTTCTGCCTCGAGCAGGGACTATCGCCTTACGATGCGCGACTGGTGGCATGGCTGGTGCGCCACCACCTCGAGCTGTCGATCACCTCGCAGAAGCAGGACATCGGCGACCCGCAGGTGATCAACGCCTTCGCGCGCAAGGTGGGCGACGAGACGCACCTCGACTACCTGTACGTGCTCACCTGCGCCGACGTGCGTGCCACCAACCCGAAGCTGTGGAACTCCTGGAAAGCCTCGCTGTTCCGCGATTTCTACCAGCGCGTCAAGCGCGCGCTGCGCCGCGGGCTCGAGAGCCCGATCGACCCGGAGCACCTGGTGCGCGAGACGCAGGATGCGGCGCGGCGCCTGCTGCTCGAGCACCAGGTGAGCGAGGCGAGCATCCTCGGAGTATGGACGCGCTTCAGCGCCGGCTATTTCCTGCAGCACTCGCCCGAGGAGGTCGCCTGGCACACGCAGCTGCTGGCCGAGCGCGAAGCCGGTTCCGACGAACCGCTGGTGGCGCTCGATCCGCACAGCGTGCGCGGCACCACGGCGGTGCTGATCTTTACGCGTCCGCGGCGCCATGGCTTCGCCCGCACCACCGCGGCGCTCGATCAGCTCGGACTCAACATCGTCGACGCACGCATCACGCCGAGCGGCGACGGCTTCAGCCTTGACCTGTACCACCTGCTCGAGGACACCGGTGCGCCCATCGACGACCGCGACCGTCTCAACGAGATCGAGCAGGCCCTGTGGCGCTCGCTGCAGGGGCCGGCGGATGCGCCGTTCGCCGTGTCGCGGCGCGCGCCGCGCCAGGCGCGCATGTTCCACACCGCCACCCTGATCAGCGTGAGCGCCGACGAGCGCAATCACCGCTCGGTGCTCGAGCTCACCGCCGGCGATCGTCCCGGGCTGCTGTGCGAGGTCGGCCAGGTGCTGATGCAGGAGCGCATCGAGCTGCACGCCGCCAAGATCATGACGGTGGGCGAGCGCGCCGAGGACACCTTCTACGTCACCGACTTCGAGAATCGCCCCTTGAGCGGCGCGGCCGCCGAACAGCTAAAGGAGCGCCTGGTGCAGGTGCTCGATCAGCGCGAGGCGGCGCTGCGCGCGCCGGCCGCCGCCGGCGTGGCGGGCGCATGAGCGTTGGCAGGCGCGTGAGCGCGGCGGGCGCATGAGCGTGGCGGACGCCGCCGGGGGCGCGCACCTCAAGGACATCATCGATGCCGCCTTCGAGCGGCGGGCCGAACTGTCGCCGCACAACCTGCCGCCCGAGCTCGATGCCGCGCTCGAGGCGAGTCTCGCGCTGCTCGATGCCGGTGCGGTGCGTGTCGCCGAGCCGCGCGGCGGCGCCTGGGTGGTCAACGAGTGGCTGAAGAAGGCGGTGCTGCTGTCGTTCCGGGTGCGCGACAACCGCCTGATCGATGCCGGCTTCACGCGCTTCTACGACAAGGTGCCGCTGAAATACGCCGCGGCCACCGAGAGTGAGCTGCGCGCCGGCGGTGCGCGCATCGTGCCGCACGCGCTGGTGCGCCGCGGCGCCTACGTCGCGCCCGATGTGGTGCTGATGCCGAGCTACGTCAACATCGGCGCCTGGATCGGGCCGGGCACCATGGTCGACACCTGGGCGACGGTGGGCTCGTGCGCACAGATCGGCCGCAACGTGCACCTGTCGGGCGGGGTCGGCATCGGCGGGGTGCTCGAGCCGCTGCAGGCCGCGCCGACCATTATCGAGGACGACTGCTTCATCGGGGCGCGCTCGGAGATCGTCGAGGGAGTCATCGTTGAGGCCGGCTCGGTGATCTCGATGGGCGTATTCATCGGGCAGAGCACGCGCATCTACGATCGCGCCAGCGGCGTAATCCTCACGGGCAGGGTTCCGGCGGGCTCGGTGGTGGTGCCGGGGAGCCTGCCGGCGCCGGATGGCCGTTACAGCCTCGCCTGCGCCGTGATCGTCAAGCGTGTCGACGCGCAGACGCGCGCCAAGACCTCGATCAACGAGCTGCTGCGCAGCGTCGATTCCACATAACTTCCCCGCGACAGTCGCCGAGGCGCCGCCGGCGCGCAGCGCCGCCGGCCGCTCGCGCTCAGGGTGGCGGCGGCTGTGCACTGCTACCGGTGTGTAACCCGGGTGCGACTGACCGTATAACCGCCGGCCCCTAACAATCGTCGCCGCTGACCGCTGTGACGACAGCCACATCCAGGAGCCGCGGATACCACATGGTTACAAGTTTGAGTGGCCGAGACCTACGGCTCGCGTGCTGCGTACTGGCCTTGCTCAGCGCCGGGACCGCTGCGGCCCCGGCACTCGCGCAGCAGAAGACCGGCCCGGGCATCAGCGGCGACGACAGCCTGACATGGCACGGCATCACGCTGTATGGCGTCCTGGACCTGGGTGTTCAATACGACACGCACAGTGCGCCGTTCAGCCCCTATCGTCCGGCCGCGAGCGGCAACATCGTGCGGCAGAACAGCGCAGGGTCGGCGCTCGGGCTGACGCCCAGCAACATGGGCCAGACGCGCGTCGGACTGCAGGGCATCGAGCCCCTGGTCGGCGATTGGGCGGCGGTGTTCCAGGCGGAGACCTTCTTCAATCCGCAGTCCGGCGAAATCGCGGATTCGCTGAAGTCGCTGACCGTGAACAACGGTCGCAGTCTCGCCACGCAAAGCGTCGGTGTCGATGGCGGCTCGGCGGGCCAGGCCTTCCAGACCGCCTTCGTCGGCCTGCAATCGGCGCGCTTCGGTGCCCTCACCTTCGGTCGGCAGGTGACGCTGCTCTCGGAAGGCACCATCCTCTACGACCCCAACTACCATGCCTCGGCCTTCGGCCTGCTCGGCGCGTCCAACACCTATTCCGGCGGCGGCAGCAGCGAAGATGACCGGCTCGATTCGACGGCGAAGTATCTGGTGAGCTTCAACGATCTGGTGCACCTCGGTGCGCTGTACAAGTTCAACGGCTCCAGTGGCTCGGCCAACACCGCGGTCCAGGCGGACATCGGTGCCAGCTTCGCGGGCGCATCGCTCGATGCCTATTACTCCAAGGTCAACAGCGCCATCACGGCCAACTCCCTGACTGCCCCCCAGGTCGCAGCGCTGCCGCTTGGCTATGCGGTCTCGAATTCTCTGGCAGCGACCATCTCGGACAATACCGCCTATGCCCTCATGGGGTTGTACAAGCTCGACCCGTTCAAATTCTTTGCCGGCTACGAGTACCTCCGGTACACCAATCCCGCGACGCCGTTGAGCGCCGGTTTCATCGACATCGGCGGTTACGTGCTGGCGGTCGTCAACAACAAGGCCTACGACAATGAGAAGATCGTGCAGGTCTACTGGAGCGGTGTGCGCTACAGCGTCACTCCCCACCTCGATCTGACCGCGGCCTACTACGGCTATCACCAGGGTGCGTACGGCAGCGGCAAGGACGTGGGCTGCTCGACTTCCGCGCACAGCGTTTGCAGCGGCGGCCTCGACGCGTTTTCCTTCGACGCCGACTACCGGTTCAACCAGCACTTCGACGCTTACCTGGGTGCCATGTACAGCGAGGTGCACGACGGCGTGGCCAACGGCTACCTCAACACGAACAACATCAATCCCACCATTGGCGTGCGCTACAAGTTTTGACGTCTCGCGGGTCGTGCGCGCTGCGACGCCCGCAGCAACGCTGCCGCCGCGCAGCGGCGGCGCTCAACCCCCGCGCCTCACTTGAGCGGATCGCTGCGGCTCAGCGTCCGCTGAAACATCGCGATGATCGCCGGCTCCGGACGGTGGATCGGCGGTAGCGACTGGTAGTTCTCCCAGCCGCCGCCCAGGCTGCGGAACAGCTCGACGAATCCTTCCGCGGCGGCCACCTGCGTGGCTGCGTACTGCTCCTGGATGTCGTATTCCTGGCGCTCGGCGTCCACCACGTTCAGGAAGTCGGTCAGTCCGCGCTCGTAGCGCTCATTGGCGAGCGTCACCGCGCGCTGGCTGGCCAGCAACGCCGTGCCGAGCTTCTCGAGGCTCGCCTGCTGCGCGCTGTACAAGCCGAGGTTGGTGTCCACCTCGCGCACCGCGCCCTGGATAGTCTGCTTGTAGATCACCAGCAGCGCGCGCGTCTGCAGGTCGGCGATCTCCACCTGGGCGTCGAGCGCGCCGAAGTCGAGCAGCGGCCACTGCGCCGTGGGACCGGCCGACCAGATGTGCTGACCGAGCACCGGCAGTGACCCCTGCGACTGGCGCTGAAAGCCCACCGCCCCGGTGACCGCGAGCGCCGGGAAGAGGTTCGCGGTGGCGACGCCGATGCGTGCGGTCGCCCCGGCGAGCTCGCGCTCGGCCTCACGCACGTCCGGGCGGCGGCGCAGCAGGTCGAGCGGCAGGCCCGCGGCCACCGTCCCGGGCACGGCCGGCACCATCGCGGTGGCAGAAAGCTCTGCGACCAGCTCCTCCGGATACAGCCCGAGGAGCGTCGCGATGGTGTACTCGGCGGCGCGTACCTGCGCCTCGACGGGCGCCTGCTGAGCCTCGAGCGTTGCCAGCTCGCGCGTCGCGAGCGTCACGTCCAGCTCGTTGGTGATACCGCGCTCATAGCGCAGGTTCACGATGCGCAGCGATTCGCGCAGTACGGCGACCGCCTGGTTCAGCACCGAGGCGCGCACCTGCAGTCCGCGCAGGTCGACGTAGGCACGCGCCACGTCGGCGATGACCGTCAGCAGCACCACGTTGCGCGCCGCGATCGTCGCCTGGGTGTCGTAGCGCGTCGCTTCGATCTCGCGCCGGTACTTGCCGAAGATATCGAGCTCCCACACCGCATCGAAGCCGCCGATCTCATTGATGTGCTTGAGCCCCTGGTCGTTGTCGGCGGACACCAGGGTCGATGAAGCGCGGCCGCGCGCCAGATCAGTGCCGGTACCGTGCCCCGCTCCGGCGCTGCCTTCAGCGACCGGCAGCACCGTGCCGACGACCGCTGCCTCGAAGGTGCGCGCCGCCTGCAGCCGGTCGAGGGCGACGTTGAGGTCGGGATTACCGACGATGGCGCGCGCCACCAGCGAATCGAGCTCGGGGTCCCCGAGCGCGTGCCACCATGCGGCCATGTCGACCGGTGTGGTGGGACTGGCGGAGTTGGCGGGGTTTGCCGGGCCGCCCATGGCGGCGACGCTTCCCATGGTCACGGCGGCGTCGTAGTGATCCGGCGTCGGGGTGCGCGGCGTGTGATAGTTCGGGCCCACCGCGCAGGCGGCGACGCCCGCGGCAGCCAGCAGCATCAGTCCTGTGCGCACCGAGCTCATGGCAGCGCTCGCTATTGCCGGGCCGCCGCCATGGGCTTCGCCGCCACCGACTCGCTCGGCTGCGCCCGCACCCGCTCACCGTCGACGATCTGGCTGCTGACGTTGAGCGCCAGGAGGTCCCCGGGCGAGACACCCGAGGCAAGCTCGACGATACTGCCGTCGTCGCGCCCGATGGTCACGGCGGAAGCTGATGCGGCCGGCAGCGTCGACGCGCGCCACCTGCGGACCACTCGCGCGCCACAGCAGCGCCGCGGCCGGCACCTGCACCAGTCCGCGCGGCGGCAGCCCGAAAGCCACACTGACATACATCCCCGGGACGAAGGCGTCCCTGGGGTTGGGAATATCCACCTCGACGCGCAGCGTGCGCGCCTGTGGATTGATGGCTTGCGAGGTGCGCGTGACCTTGCCGTTGTATTGGCGCGGTACACCGCCGTTGGTCTGCACCTGCACCGGCGCGCTGTTGCTGGTCAGGTCCTCGGCCGCGCTCTGCGGCGCATCGACAAAGATGCGGATCGGGTCGTTCTGCGTCATCACGTACAGTGGGGTGGTCGCCGAGGTACTGCCGGCAGTGACCAGGTTGCCGATGTCGATGTCGCGCACGCTGATCACCCCGTCGTACGGGGCGGTGACTTTCTTGAATTCGGCGAGCGCGGCGTACTGGTTGACGCGTGCCTGCGCCAGTGCGACATCCGCTTCGGCCGACTTCAGCCGCGCCAGCCCACTGTCGTAGTCGGCGCGCTTTTCCTCGCGCTCCTGCTCCGAGACCACACCCTTGGGTGAGTCGCGCCAGCGCTCGTAGGTGGTGAGGCTGAACGCGGCCTCGGCCTTGCGCACCAGCACCTGTGCCTGGTCGGCCTGCAACTGCGCACGCGCCGCCGCCAGCTGCGCGTCGAGATCGGGCGTCTCGATGACCGCGAGCACCTGGCCGGCGTGCACGTGATCGCCGATATCGTTGTACCAGTTGCCGACGTAACCGTTGACGCGCGCGTAGATGGTACTGGCGTGCCAGGCGGCGGTGTAGCCAGGCAGCACCAGGCGCTGCATCGCGCCCACCCGCTGTGCGCTCACCACCTCGACCAGCGGCGGCGCGCCGGCCGCCGCCGCCGTATCGCGTGCGACGGCGCGCGCCTTGATGTAGCGGTCGATCGACACCAGCACGAAGGCGACGCCCAGCACGATCGCGGCGATGATCGCGCCGCGCTTCAGGCGTGCGCCGGTGTCCGCATCGAAGCGCTGCGAGTGCGGCGCGTGGGCTTCGGTCGTGGCCGCATCCTTGGCGAAATCGGTGGGACGGCTGTCAGGTCCCTGCGGGACCGGGGGCTCTGTGTGGTCGTTCATGGCGAACTGTGGTCCATTCAGGCGCTCGCGGCGGCCGCAGGCTGCGCTGCGCGCCGCAGCAGCCGGTACATGGTCGGGACGAACACCAGCGTCGCCAGGGTAGCGAACAGCAGTCCGCCGATCACGGCGCGCGCCAGCGGGGCGTTCTGCTCACCCCCCTCGCCGACGCCGATAGCCATCGGCACCATGCCGAGGATCATCGCCCCGGCAGTCATCAGCACCGGACGCAGGCGGGTGAAGCCGGCGGTCGCGGCGGCGAGCAGCGGGGTGTCGCCCGCCTGCATGCGCTGGTTGGCGAAGCTCACCACCAGGATGCTGTTGGCGGTGGTCAGCCCGATCGCCATGAGCGTGCCCATCAGCGCCGGCACGCTCAGGTGCGTCTGCGTGAGGAACAGCATCCACATGACGCCGCTCAGGGTGAACGGTACCGCCATCAGCACGATGAGCGGATCGATCCAGCTCTGGAAGTTGATCACCAGGAACAGGTAGACCAGCACCACCGCGAGCGCGATGCCGGTGAACAGCCCGGTGTAGCTCTCACGCATGGTCTGCACCTGGCCGCTGAGCGTGACGTGCATCGCCTTGGCGGCGGGGGGCTGATTGGCCGCGATCACGCGGTCGATACCCTGCGAGGTCGAGTACAGGTCGCGCCCCTGCACGTTGGCCTGCACGTCGAACACCGGCCGGATGTTCAGCTGCGAGGTTACCAGCGGCACCCGTTCGCGCCCGAGCGCCGAGAGGTTCATCAGCAGCTGCGACTGGCCGCTGCCCACCGAGCTGCTCACCGGCATGATCTTCAGGTCCTGGGAGCTCGAGATGTCGTAGGGCGGCTGCTGCACCACCAGCGGGTAGCTCACCCCGTTGCTCGGGTCGACCCAGAAGTTGGGGGCCGTTTGCGCGCTGGAGTTGGTGCTCACCAGCACGTTGCTGGCGGCATCGCGCTGCGTGAGGCCGACCTGGGTGGCGAGCACGCGGTCGACGTCCACCGACAGCGCCGGCGCATCGGGCACCTGGAACACGTGCGCGTCGACCACGCCGGGGACGCGCGCGATCTGCCGCGTCAGGCGCTGCGCGAGCGTATAGGTGCTCGCGGTGTCGGAGCCGGTGACGCGGATGTCGATCGGCGCGGGCTGGCCGAAGTTCAGCACCTGGTCGACGATGTCCGCCGGCTGGAAGAAGAACTGCAGTGCCGGGAAGCGCTGCGGCAGCTCGCGACGCAGCATGGCGGTGAGCTGCGCGGTCGGGGCGTGCCGCTGCTGCAGCGAGATGAGGATCTCGCCGTCCATCGGCCCGACGGTGGACGAATCCGACAGCGCGATGTTGATGCCGCTGTAGGGCAGCCCGATGTTGTCGAGGATCACGCTGATCTGGCCGTTGCCGACCAGCCGGCGGATCGCCGCCTCGACCTGGGCGAAATACTGCTGCGTGCTCTCGATGCGCGTGCCCGGCGGCGCGCGCACGTGCAGCCGCATCTCGCCCGCGTCGACGTGGGGGAAAAAGTCGCGGCCGAGCAGCGGGAACAGCGGCAGCGAGATCAGCATGATGCCGGTGAATACCAGCACCGTGATGCGCGCCTGCGACAGCGTCCAGGCCACGACGTTGCGGTACGCCTCGCGGAAGCGCTGGAAGCCATTCTCGAACGCCAGGTGTACGCGCATCAGCGGATGCACGTGCGCACCGGCCCGGGCGGCGGTGTGCGCCGCCGCGTCGGCACCGCGCATCAGGTAGAGGAACAGCACCGGCACCATGGTGAAGGACAGCGCGAGACTGGCGAGCAGCGACACGATCACCGACAAGGACAGCGGCGAAAACAGGTACTTGGCCGTGCCGTGCAGCAGGAACACCGGCACGAACACGATGCAGATGCACAGCGTCGAGAGGAAGGTCGGTGTGCCTACTTCGCCGGCACCGTACACCACCGCGTCCGAGATGCGCGCGTGCAGCCCGGCGTGGCGCTCGATGTTCTCGATCACCACCGTGCCGTTGTCCACCAGGATCCCGACCGCGAGCGCGAAGCCGCCGAGCGTCATGGTGTTGAGCGTCTGGCCGGCCGTGCCCATCACCTGCACCGCGCTGATGATCGACAGCGGGATCGCTGCCAGGATGATGATGGTGAGACGCCAGTTGCCCAGGAACAGCAGGATCATGAGCGCCGTGAGCCCGGCCGCCATGGCGCCGCCCATCAGCACGCTGTTGAGCGCCGCCTTGACGAACAGCGACTGGTCGAAGATCGGCTTGATACGCACGCCGGCCGGCAGCATGTGGCGGATCTCGGGCAGCACCGCGCGGATGCCGTCGATCACCGCCAGCGTCGAGACCCCGCCGGTGTTGCGGATCGTCATCAGCGCGCCGGGCACGCCATCCACCGACACCGAGTTGGTCTGCACCTGGAAACCGTCGTGCACGTGCGCCACGTCGCGCATGAATACTGCGCGATCGCCGACCTGCTTGATGGGGAAGGAGTTGATCGCCTCGATGACGTCGGGGCTGTTGTTCATGGCCACGAGGTAATCGATCGAGCCGATCTTCACATCCCCGGCCGGCAGGATGACGTTCTGCGTCAGCAGCGCGTTGCTCACGTCCTGCGCCGTGAGGCCGCGCGCCTGCAGCGCCTGCTGGTCGAGGTCGGCCATGATGACGCGCGGCTTACCGCCGTACGGATACGGCACCTCGGCGCCATGCACCACCGCCAGCGCCGGGCGGATGATGTTCTGCCCCAGGTCGTTGAGAGCGGTGTCGGGCAGCGAGTTGCTGGCGAGGCTCAGCTGGATGATCGGCACGTCGGTGGCGCCATAGCGGATCACGAGCGGCGGGGTGATGTTCGGCGGCATGTACTTGAGCACCACCAGCGCGCTGCTGGCGAGCTGCGCGATGGCGCGCGTCACGTCGGCACCCTCGTGGAGGTAGACCTTCTCGACGCCCACCCCCTCGTAGCTGGTTGCCTCGATGCGCGCGATGTCGTCCACCAGGGAGGCCATCTGCCGCTCGTGCAGCGTCAGGATACGGTTCTGGATGTCCAGCGCGTCCATGCCGGCATAGGTCCACACCACGCTGCACACCGGTATGTCCATCTCCGGGAAGATATCGACCGGCATGCGCAGCGCCTCGCCGATGCCGAGCAGCCCGATGAGTATCAGCACGGCGACGACCGTGTAGGGACGCTTCAGGACGTATTGAACGAGTGACATGCGGCGAGGCGCTCTCTTAAGCGTGCGCGGCGGCCTCGCCGGCGAGCGGCTGGCGCACGCGGAACGTGCTGCCGCGGCCAGGCGCGCTGGCGACTTCCACGATCGCCCCGTGCGCGGTGCAGATCGACTTGACGATCGCCAGTCCCAGGCCTGCCCCGCCCTGCTCGCGCGAGCGCGAGGTATCCACGCGGTAGAAGCGCTTGAACACGTGCGGCAGCGCCTCCGCGGGGATGCCGATGCCGTCGTCCGTCACGTCGAGCACGGCGTAGCCCGATTCGCGGCGCACCGACAACCGTACCCGCCCGCCGCGCGGGGTGTACTTGATGGCGTTGTCGAGCAGGTTGACGATCACCTGCTTCAAGCGCGCGCGATCGCCCTCGACCGTCACCCCGGCGGTGGACTCGCAGTCCACCCGTACCTGCTTGTCCTCGGCGAGCAGGCTCATCTGCTCGGCGGTCGTGGCGGCGAGCTCGGCGAGGTCGAAGCGCAGCCACTCGGCGTGCGCCTCGCCGGCATCGAGCCGTGATAACGCGAACAAGCTCTCGACGATCTCCGCCAGCCGCTCGACCTCCTCGAGCACGCTGCCTAAGGTCTCGCGCGTCGCGCGCCCGAGCTGCGCGTCCTGCGCGAGGCTCTCGAGCTCGCCGCGCATCACCGTGAGCGGCGTGCGCAGCTCGTGGCTCGCGTCCGCGACGAACTGCTTGGAGCCGTGGATGGCATCCTCGAGGCGGTTGATCATGTGGTTGAGCGACACCGACAGCCGCTCGAGCTCGTCGCCGCTTCGCACCACCGGCAACCGCTCGCTCAGGTTGTGCTGCGTGATCGCTTCCGCCTTGCGGGTGATGCGCTCGACCGGCTCGAGCGCGCGGCGTACCAGCACGAAGCCACCGGTCACCGCGACCACCACCGCTACCGGCAGACCGACCGCGAGCATGATGAGCACCTGCGCCAGAATGTTGTCGACGGAGGCCGCCGAGGTGCCCACCTCGACGCGATAGCGGGTGCCGTCCGCCCCGGCGGCACCGCGCGTGGCGACCATCAGCGTGGCTCCGCCGGCGAGGCGTACCTTGCGCGACTCGCCGGCGGCATCGGCGCGGGGAGGCGGCACCTGGCGCGGATCGAAGCGACCGTCCTGCGGCATTCCGGAGGCGTAGACACCCGAGCCGTCCGCGCGCGTGATGCGGATGAAGCGGTCGTTGACCTCGGGCGAATACAGGCTCTCGATCTGGCTGCGCAGCGCACCCTCGTCGGCGCGGCTGGCGTGCGCCACCAGGGTATCGGCGATCTGCCGGGCGCGACGCGCCTGGGTTTCGAGCAGGTTCGCCTCCAGGTAGTGGCGCAGGAACAGGAAAGTGAGAGCGCCGAGCAGCACGAACACCGACAGCAGCACGCCGGCGTACCAGGCCACCAGGCGAAAGCTCAGCGAGCGCGTGTTCATAACTCCAGCGTCTCGCTGAGGCCGTACCCGACGCCGCGCACGGTGCGGATCAGCTTCACCGGGAACGGATCGTCGACCTTGGCCCGCAGGTGCCGTACGTAAACGTCGACGATGTTCGTCAGACCTTCGAAGCTCTGGTCCCACACGTGCTCGATGATCATGGTGCGCGAGCATACCCGCCCGGGATTGGCGGCCAGGTACTCGAGCAGCGAGTACTCCTTGGGCGTGAGCTCGATCCTGCGGCCGCCGCGACGCACCTGCTGGGTGAAGCGATCGACCTCGAGATCCGCCACCCGCAGCACACTCGAGCGCGTGATCGGTCCGCGTCGCAGCAGCGCCTTGACCCGCATCACGAGCTCCGCGAAGGCGAACGGCTTGGTGAGGTAGTCGTCGGCGCCCGCCTCGAAGTTCTGCACCTTCTCCTCGGTCGTGCCGCGCGCGGTGAGAATGAGGATCGGCACCTGGTGGTTGCGGCGCCGGACGCGCCGCAGGAGCTCTTCGCCGCTCATCTGCGGCAGCATCAGGTCGAGGATGATCAGGTCGTAGTCGTAGCTCTGGGCGAGCTCCCACCCCTGGTGTCCGTCGTCCGCCACGTCGACCGCGTAGCGCTCTGCCCGCAGCGCACGCGCCACGAGGTCGGATACCTTCTTCTCATCCTCTACCAGGAGCAGTCTCATGATGGTACGAGAGGAGACCACAGCGCGATTAATCTGCGGCAAATGCCCGATTAAAGTCCGTTCAGAATCGCCATCTAACTGCTAAGCCCTTGATCAAGAAGAGTTTACTCCATTTCATGCCGGCCGGAGGGCAAGCCGCGCGTCATGTGCGGGAAAGACGTTCGGCTGCCCCGGTCGTGTAACAGAACTGTCATGTCATCGCATTCTGAATGTCATACACCTGAAGCACAGTAGGCGCCTTTACGCAGAAGACCGCCTCACAGGGGCTGCGTCGTAAATACGCATCATCAACCAGGGGATTCGACGATGAGACCTACGCGTGCTTGTCTGTTTACAGCGTTGCTCGCGTGCGCGGGAGTGGCGCAGGCGCAGAACTCACCCACGGCTTCCGACGACAGCCTCAGCTGGAAGGGCATCACGCTCTACGGAGCGGTCGATATCGGCCTGCAGTACCAGACGCACGGTGTGCCATCGAGCGATTACTTCCCTGCCGGCACCGAAGCGCCGATCACCAAGAACAGCAACGGCTCGGTGACGGCCGTCACCCCGAGCAATCTGTCGCAGTCGCGCATCGGGCTCGCCGGGAATGAGCCGCTCATCGGGGACTGGGCCGGGGTGTTTCGCCTCGAGACCTTCTTCAATCCCCAGTCGGGCGACCTCAGCGATGGCTTGAAATCCCTGGTGCTGAACAACGGCAGGGCGCTCGCCTCTCAGACCACCAACGTCGACACCAGCGTCGCCGGGCAGCTGTTTGCCGGGGCCGCGTACGCCGGGTTCAGCTCCCCGACCTACGGCTCGCTCACCTTCGGGCGGCACCCCACCCCGCTCGCCGATGGCATCGCCAAATACGATCCGACCGGGGCGAGCCAGGCGTTCTCGCTCATCGGCTTCTCCGGGACCACCGCGGGCGGCGGCGACACCGAGGACCGCCGTCTCGATCAATCGCTGAAGTACACCGCCAAGTACGACTGGCTGCACCTTGGGGCGCTGTATCAGTTCTCCGGCTCGAACGGCTCGACCAACACGGCCGCGCAGGTTACCGCCGGGGCGGATTTCGCCGGGGCCTCGATCGATGCCTACTACGCCAAGAAGTACGACGCGGTATCGGTGAGTGCCTTGAGCGCGACGCAGGTCCAGGGGCTTGCGGCCATGTGCCAGTTGCCGGCGACCGCGGCCGGGGCGCAGTGCTTCTCCTCGAACAACTCGCTGTCGGGCACGATCTCCGACAACACCACCTACGCCGTCATGGCGTCGTACAACTTCGGCGCCCCGGCGCCGACCTTGTATGCCGGTTACGAGCACGTCAAGTTCGCCAATCCGAACGATCCGTACGACCCCGGCCAGGTGATCATCGGCGGCTACGTGCTCGCGTACGTCAATGAGCAAAGCGGCCCCCATTCGACCTACGACATCAACAAAACACTGCAAGTGTACTGGGCCGGCCTGAAGTGGCCGATCACGCCGCAGCTGGATCTCATTGCCGCCTACTACGGCTACAAGCAGAACAGCTACGTCACCGGCAAGGATGCGGGCTGCTCGAGCAGCATCAGCAGCGGCTGCAGCGGCAGGGAGGACACCGCCTCGGCGCTGCTCGATTACCGCTTCAGCAAGCGCTTCGATGCCTACATCGGCACCTTCTGGAGCGAGGTGCAGGACGGCCTCGCCGCCGGTTACCAGCTCACCGACCCCAACGCGAAGGGCGTCTCCACGTTCAACAGCGCCTCCACCCTCACCTCCACCATGGGTATTCGCTTCAGGTTCTGAAGCAAGCGCGACTCCCGCCGGCGCCATCTGCCGGCAAGCATCGGGCCTGCAGCTGCGGGCCCGATGCTTTTGCGGCCTCAGCCGAAGCGCCCGGTGATGTAATCCTCGGTGAGGCGGTGGCGCGGATTGGTGAACACGCGGTCGGTATCGCCCACCTCGATGAGCTCCCCGAGATGGAAGTACGCGGTGCGCTGCGAGACGCGCGCCGCCTGCTGCATGGAATGGGTCACGATGACGATGGCGTAACTGCCGCGCAGCTCGTCGATGAGATCCTCGATACGCGCGGTGGCGATCGGGTCGAGCGCCGAGCACGGCTCGTCCATGAGGATGACCTCCGGCTGCACGGCGATGGTGCGTGCGATGCACAGCCGCTGCTGCTGCCCGCCCGAGAGCCCCGTGCCGGGACTGGTCAGCCGGTCCTTGACCTCGTCCCAAAGACCGGCGCGCGTCAGGCTGCTGCAGACGATGTCATCGAGATGCGCGCGGCTGCGC
>Ga0210390_10002073_pt1 | contig 18205 bp, 12 predicted proteins | sample IncBWH11OmetaG_FD_161050 | JGI IMG/M metagenome (GOLD analysis project Ga0210390, IMG submission 161050) | Forest soil microbial communities from Barre Woods Harvard Forest LTER site, Petersham, Massachusetts, United States - Inc-BW-H-11-O ... | reverse complement strand
GACCAAAGAAGTGGCCGACATCTATCTCAAAGAGGCCTTCGCCGACGGATTCAAATCGGCCGATGTGCTTCTGCTGGGCTGTACCCACTATCCATTACTCCGGTCTGTGTTGCACAAGGTCGCTCCCAAGCATGTGAAGATCGTCGACTCCGCCGATGCCACTGCTGATGCCGTCTGCCGGCTGCTGCGCCGCACTTCCCTGCCCTCTGCGCTCGAAGCCGAACCCCACAATCTGCCTCGCCTGAAATGTTTCGCGACCGACTCGGCAGAAAAATTCCGCCGCCTTGGAGCGCAGTTTCTCGGACATCCCATCGATGATGTCCTGCATGTGGATCTGGCAGAGTAGTCCGTGAATCCAATCCCAACGGAAATCCATCTGTTAATTTTTGGATTTGAAAGCAAGAGTCGGATAGACCGCAGCGCCGCCACCAAAATAATCTGATTTCCGTCACTCAGGCAAAGCCCGCCGGGAAACCCGCATGCACACACTGGACAATCCGATCTGGCAGGCGCTGATCAGCAATGACGCGCACTTCGCGGAAATCCGCAACGGCGCGCGGAAGTTCCCTCACCAGGTAAGCGTGCTCGCAGGTTTTTGCGAACCGACGCCAGCGAGCTACCAGTCACTCGCCGATCTGCTTCACCCCGACGAACGAGTTGGACTTTTCCTGGAGCAACCGCCCGACCCACCCGCTCCGTGGATCGTAGATCGGAGCACACCGTTACTTCAGATGCTCTGCGAGCGTCACATCCCGACCTGCGTTCAGCCCAATCCGGCGGTCATTCGGCTAACCCAAGCCGATGTGCCCGAGATGCTGGCGCTCACGAAACTGACCAATCCCGGCCCTTTCGGCACACGCACCCGCGAAATGGGAGATTACTTTGGCATCCGCGTCGCCGGAACATTAGCGGCCATGGCGGGCGAGCGTCTCAAGCTTTCCGGCTACACAGAGATCAGCGCCGTGTGCACGCATCCCGACCACCTCGGCCACGGCTATGCCAGCGTCCTGATCGCCACACTGATCGACCGCATCTTCAGCCGCGGTGAGCAACCCATCCTGCATGTCCTTCCAGAAAACACTCGCGCCATTCAAGTGTACGAGCGTCTGGGATTTGCGAAACGTGCCATGCTGCATCTGGCGGTGCATAGTACTTCCGGAAAACTCGCACCAAAACAAAACGACCGCGATTTCTCGCGGCCGCTTTTCCAACAACAACTAAAAATCAGTACAATCGGAAGGTTACTTCCACATTTATCTGCACGGCAACCGGCTTGCCATCCTTCATCGCGGGTTCAAATTTCCAGGTTTTCACCGCTTCCATGGCCTTCTCATCAAGTCCAAGGCCTAGAGTACGAGCCACCTTTATGTCACGCGCCCGACCGTCCGGACCGACGACTAACCACAGAACGCACGTTCCCTGATACTTTGCCTTGCGCGCTTCCTCAGAGTATTCCGGATCAGGCGCGTAAATTGCTTTCGGCGCAGATACTCCTCCGCCAACTTTGAACGCTCCGCCGCCAGTTCCGCCGCCGTGGCCGGGACCAAACCCTGGTCCTTCGCCCGAGCCCACGCCACCGCCGTTACCCGATCCGATTCCACCGCCTGAACCCGTGCCATTGGATGGCGGTCCCGAAGGCAAGTGCGACATCGGATCGCCCAAATTCGGCATGTTGTTCATCGCCAAGTGAACCTCCGGCGGGATCACGATCGTAGGTTCGACCGCTAATTTCGGATGATCGTTGCGGACCACCACCATCGGCGGCGTGATCTGCTGCATCGACAGTTTGGGCAGCCTGCCCTTCGACGCCTGGAATTTGTCGCGGTCACCACCACCGCCGCCGCCGCCAGACTGCGTTTTCGAAGGCTCCAGCGGAGGAATATCGTCAGGCGCGATCAGCGTGACCACTTCAGCTGGTTTCGTGATCTGCTGCACCACCCGCCGGCCCAGTATGGTTCCACCGATAATCAGTACCACCGCGACCAGGTGCACTACCGTCGAACCCAGTGCGCCGTTTTTCTTGTAATCGTAGAATCCCCAAATATCCCGTACCGGAATCGGCTTAGACGTCAGCACCAGCGGCGGCTGTTTCTTGGGAAAGAACAACTCATCCAACCCCTGAAACAGGGACTTCCACAGCGGCTGATCCAAGTCGCTCTTGGACAGCAGCAGATTCAGTTCGGGCTCGCCTCCCGGCATGGGCTGAGTGTTGTCTGTTGCCATATTTGACCCGAATCCTCGCGCAGCGGCCGAAACGCCACCCAACTAAGCTTGATGAGCGCAAAACGCTACAAGTTGCTTAGCGGCGTCAATAACTAATTCTATACTGCCAACTCGTCCCTCGGCCGATTCAGGAATGTGGCCTCTTGCAGTCATCGTTTACTTAGATGCTGAGGCTGAGGAAACGGCATGTAACAAAATTGTACACTTTTCACTCCCTTTTCCACAGTGGTTTTTGAGCTTGCTCACCCAAGGTACCCGGGACGTGATGGACTCGCGACCTCGCGCTCCCTATAATGAAAAAAATCAACCATTTGGGAGTTACCGACCGAGTGCCGCTCGACGTTAGAATTCACTTGCAATCCGCCTGCAACCCCCTTTCGGTCAAGCTGGCATTGCCGGATTCCCCGGATTCCGTCCGCCGCGCATCCCGCAGCCCAGTATCTGGTAGACATCAATGAGCGATCACTACGGTATCCGCCGGTTCCATTTCCTGATCGCCTTCGCGGTGGTTTTGCTGGATCGCGTCACCAAGTGGGTGGTCGCGAAAAACATCTCACTGCACGATGGCAGGCAGGTGATTCCAGGGTTCTTCCGAATTACGCATGTGGAAAATCGCGGAGCAGCTTTTGGCCTGTTTGCCGACTCGCCTGCGCAATGGAAGATCGCCATGCTGGTGCTGTTTTCGATTGTGGCCCTGGTAGTCGTCTCCGCGTTGCTTTGGCGGAACAGCCATTCCCTTAGTACGACTGGGATCGGCCTCGCCCTCATTCTAGGCGGCGCCCTGGGAAATCTCTGGGACCGCGTGCTAAACGGCCGCGTGGTTGACTTCCTGCTCTTCTACATCGGCCAATATCAGTGGCCCGCCTTTAACGTAGCCGATAGCGCAATCGTCGTCGGAGCGGGACTGCTGGTTATCGAAATTCTCTTCACCCCGTCTCCGGTACACGAAAGATCCGCGTAGCCCGGTTGTCCCATTCCAATCTCGATTGCTCTCGCCTGCGGGGCGCAACCCCCATCAAGGTCAGCGCGGATCTGTGCAAGTAGCCAGCCCCGCTCCAGAACCTCCCTCGCATCCCGGTTCCTCGGTTGAAGTGTCTTTTTGCCTGCTACTTCGTCAATCTAGCAGGAACTATTTTCGACGGCATTCGTATAGGATGAGTGGGCGAAGGCGGTGGTCTGGGTGGCGCATACGGACTCTGCAGTAATCGACGTAACGGTTCCTCGAGGACAGCCTGGGAACTCTGCTGTCTCGCGAACCGGCCAGCGGCTCCGACACCACGGTACGATCTTCCGCGATCCCGCGCTTGAGGCGCTGCAAGCGTTGCGAGCTCACAAGCTACGCTCGGCTCTTACCCTGCTGGGCGTGACCTTGTCGGTAGCGGTGCTGATCTTCGTGGTTTCCGTGATCGCCGGCGCGGACCATTACATTCAGGATCGAGTCGCCAATCTCGGGTCCAATGTCTTCCTCGTGGTGCGCTTCCCCATCATCACCAATCAGCAGGATTTCTTCAAAGCGATGCGCCGGAATCGCAACATCACATGGGACGATTTCCAGGCTTTGCACGACAACATGAGGCTGCCGAAAGCGGTTGGCCTGGAAGTTCGTACCCAGGGCAAAGTGCGATTGGGAACGCAAACCATGGAAGACATCAACATCCGCGGTGTAACCGCCAATATCGCGGACATGGATGTGGAGGAGCCCGAGAGTGGGCGCTACGTCACCGATGCCGACAATGACAATCGGACCCAGGTCACGTTCATTGGGCAAGAGGTTTCCAAGCGGATGTTTCCAACCGTCGATCCCATCGGCAAAACGATTTACATCGACGGACGCGGCTTCGAGGTGGTTGGGGTAGCCAAAGCGATTGGAACCGTATTCGGACAATCCCAGGACGACTTTGCCTACATCCCGATCCGGACCTGGCTGAAAGCGTACGGGGAACGGAACCAGGACATTGCCATTAACATTCAAGGGCGTGGACCGGAGTGGATGCGGGAGACAGAAAATGAAGCCCGCACCATCATGCGCGCCCGCCGCCACCTCGATCCCAACGCCGATGACAGTTTCGGCATTCTTGCGTCTGACACGATCATGGGCTTATGGAAGAACCTCACCGGCGCCATAGCCAAGACCATGGTGGGCGTGGTTTCTGTGTTTCTGCTGATTGGCGGCGTCGTCATCATGAACGTGATGCTTGCCAGCGTGACCGAGCGTACTCGCGAGATCGGCGTGCGCAAATCGCTCGGAGCCCGAAGGCTCGATATCCTGATGCAGTTCCTGGTGGAATCGGCAGTGATGGCGGCCGTGGGCGGTGCTGCGGGAGTTGCCATCGCCTACATGTTGTCAGCTCTGGTACGGTTCTTCACGCCCGTGCCGTCGCAGGTTCCGCTCGGCGCGGTGATTTTATCGTTGGCGATATCTACCGCAGTGGGATTGTTTTTCGGCCTGTATCCGGCAAACCGGGCCGCGAAACTGGATCCCATCGAGGCGTTGCGGTTTGAAACTTAGGGATTGATTAGGTGCGAGGTCTCCTTTGTATCCTTCGTGGTTACTCCATTTGTAGTTCGTTAACCACAAAGGACACGAAGGTACACAAAGGAAGCAAGTCCTAGAGGTTGCGACTGTGCAGTTTGAGATCGGCGAAAACACGCGCATGGCTTTCGATTCCCTACGCCAGCACAAGGCGCGGTCGCTGCTGACCGTGCTCGGCGTCGTGATCGGAATCATGGCCATCGTTGCCGTCGCTTCCATCATGGTCGGTCTGGACCGCGATATTCGCGGATTTCTCGATCAGTACGGCACCAACACGCTGTTCGTGTTCCGCTGGGACTTCGGTTTCCGCGGCCGGCTTACTCCCGAGGAACGCAACCGCAAGCCGCTCACCTACGAAGACGCCATGGCCATCCAGGAAGAATGCCCCGACGTCAAGGATGTAACCCTGGAAGTTTCGCCACGGGTCGAACCGGGCCAGCCTTTCACGCAAGTCCCGGCGCGTTACAAGGGAAACGAAGTTTTTGGAATTCAGTTCACCGGCACGATTCCTTCCTACGAGTGGGTCTACAATGCTCAACCCGAGAAGGGACGATTTTTTACCGCGGCTGAGGATCTGCATCACATGGATGTAGCCGTAATCGGCCACGACCTGGCAGAAGGCCTGTTTCACGAAGAAGACCCACTGGGCAAGACCATTCGCGTGGGTGACGATTCCTACCGTGTCGTTGGCGTATTGGAAAAGCGCAAGGGGCAGTTCTTTAAAGATGAATCTGCGGACAAAGTCATCGTGGTTCCCTACCGGACCTACCGCAAGAACAATCCGCAGGACGACGAGCATTTCATCGGAGCACAGGCGATTCCAGGCAGGAAGGCAGAAGCTGAGGATGAAATCATCGGCCTGTTGCGCCGCCGCCGAGGCGTTCCCCTCGACAAGTCCAACAACTTCGCAATTTCAAGCTCCGAGGAAATTGCCCGCCAGTTCCGGCAGATCACCGGCGCGATTGCCATCGCGGTAGTCGTGATCAGCTCCATCGGACTCCTCATCGGCGGCGTCGGAGTGATGAATATCATGCTCATGTCGGTCACGGAACGCACTCGCGAAATCGGAGTGCGCAAAGCGATCGGCGCGCGACGTCGCGACATCATCCGTCAATTCCTGACCGAAGCAATCACCCTGACAGGAACGGGCGGAATCATTGGGGTCTCTTTGGGAGCAGTGATCAGCTTCCTGATCAACAAGCTCTTGCCCAGCCTGCCTTCCGCGGTGCCGCTCTGGTCAGTGGTCATGGCCGTTGGCGGTTCGATGAGCGTTGGCCTCTTTTTTGGAATTTACCCGGCAGTGAAGGCCTCGCGACTTCACCCGGTCGACGCGCTACGCTACGAATGATCTTGCCTGCCGACCTTTGTGAACCTTCGCGTCCTTTGTGGTTCATGAAGTTTAAGTGCCTAAAACCACAAAGGACACGAAGGTCCACAAAGGGTTTCCTCACGGCGTGCCGTACAACTGCCGGTACACGTTCGCATTCCGCAAAATTGCCTGCACGTACTCGCGCGTCTCCGTGAACGGAATGGACTCCACAAATTCGGGGGCATCTCGATATTTGCCTTGACCCTGCCAGTCCTGAACGCGATCCGCGCCAGCGTTGTAGGCGGCCAGCGCATACTCGAACCCGCCGAACTTGTCGACCATACTGCGGAAGTAGCGTGTGCCGAGTTGAAGATTCACTCCCGGCGTGAACAGTTGAGTCGTGGAAAAATGTTTCAGCTTCTCTTGCTTAGCGACGGATTTGCCAACCTTCGGCAGCAACTGCATCAGTCCGACAGCATTGGCTCTGGACACTGCGCTCGGATTGAATTCCGATTCCTGCCGGATCAGCGCCGCCACGAGATAGGGGTCGAGCCCATTGCTGGAGGAGAATCTTTTCAGATCAATCCAATACGGCTTGGGGAAAAGCGCCTCCCAATACGGCCGGGGCAGACTCGGTAAATCCACGGCAAAGTAACTCGGCACGGCACGCTTCAGGACCTCAATTGCCATATCGTAACGGCCCGCATCCGAATAAAGGTGGGCCATCTCAGGCGCCAACCAGTTTCCCTTAGTTTCCTCCGCCGCTGCCCGCAGTTCGCGAACCGCAAAATCCAGCAGGCCGCCATTCTCCAGAAGCTGTGCTTTTTGCACGCGCAGGTTGTCGGCGGGAAGCGCGTCGGCAGTCAGCTTCGCGCTGGCATCGATCGAGGGCACGTGGTCCAGCAGGGCGTAGTGAACCGGATCGCTATCCATTTTGAGCTTCTTGAGTTGTTGCCGCGCCAACTCGCCATAGTAATAATTGCGAAACCGCTCCGACACCTTCTGGTAATACGCACGCGCCTTGCCCGATTCCCCATCTTCTTCTGCCAATCGGCCTCGCCAGTAAAGGGCGGCAGGAACTTCTCCCGAGGTTGGATACAGCCCGATCTGATCATCGAAACCTTTCTCCGCATCGGCACGCCTGCCCTGCCGCAAGCTCAACCAGGTCGCCTTCCAGAGCGCGTAAGACGCCCGTCCGCCATTCGGGAAGCGCTGTTGCAACTCCCGGTAGGAATCAATCGCCCGGTCATAGTCGCGCCGCAACAAATAAATATTTCCCGCCGAAAGCAGCGCCTGCTCCAGCCACGAACTCGTCGGGGCGGTTTGCCGCAACTGGTCGAGGCATCGCAGGAATGTATCGTTATCATTCGCGCCGCGCGCGATTTCTCCCAGATTGAACAAGCGCTCTGCCTGAAGCTCGGGAGTCATTTCAGGCATCGACTCCAAAGCCTTCTTGGCCTCCTCGTCGCGCCCGGCATGACGCAACGCCTCGGCCATCGCCATCTCGACGGGAGCGCGATCGTTTGGGCTCGCTTCATTCAACAACGCGCGATATTCGTTCGCGGCCTGGTTGTACTGTTTCCCTTTGACCAGAAGATCGGCGCGGGTTTTTTGTTCCTCAAAGCTGGGCGGCTTGGTCTCGGGAGTTCCCGCCAACTTCTTCAGATCACCGTCCACCTGGGTCGCCTCCCAAGACAGTGGCATGGTGAAATACAAATTGCGAAAGATGCCCAACGCCTTCGCCGGATGTCCCGCGACTTCGTAGGCTCGACCCAGCGCAAGTTCAAGGTCGGCGCGAATCGGCTGCCGATCGTTTTCTAACAAGTCCACCGCGTCTTGAGCCCGTCCGTCCGCCACCAGAGCGTTGGCGTAAGCCACATGCCCATCCCGCGTCAGCAGCGACTCGGGGTAAGCCTTGTCGAACCCACCCAGCGTCGCTACCGCCTCCGCCTGCCTCCCAGTCTGGTAGTAAGCTGTACCCAGATAAAAATTGACGTAATCGCCCAAATCGCCCGCGTGCGGCTTGGCGCGATTCAAAGCATCGATCGCACTTGCATAGTTCTTATCCAGGGTGTGCGCATAACCGGCCACCAACCATGCCAGAGCGCCGGCATCCTCGTTCGCATGACGCCGCGCATATCCCTCCACGCCGGCGTAAGCCGCTGGAGTTCGGTCCTGAAGCAACTGCCGCGCCATCGGTTTCAAACTCGCCGACGCGACAAACGCTTCGCGCATTCGCCGCAAACGCGGAGACGCAGTCTTGCGTTTCGTATGAACGGCCGCGGTTCCGCTGCTCTTCTTTTTAGCGGGAGCGCTTTTCTGGGTCGAGGATGGAGTTGCGGGCTGGGTTGACGATTGAACTGGAGCCGACGATTGCGGCGGGGATGACGATTGCATGTCTGCGACAGCAACCGGCGCACAAATATCACCGCACAAAACTGTCGCGCCAAGAATTAAGACGACAACCCACTGACGATGGACGAGCACTATATTTTTAATTATCTTCTTTTTACTCTAATCGTCAAAACTCCGTGGCGCGTGTACTCCGGGCACACTTTATGTAGCGTCTTCTCCTGGCTTCCGTGTTTCAACCTCAACCGCGAGAGACAAGAGTCCTACATAGTGAGCGTTACGTTCCCCTAATTCAGCCCAGAAATCACGTACAGCGTGGAGAGCGCCTGGTAGTAGCTATAGGCAAACTCGGAGGCGTCCACGTTCGTGATGACAGGCCCGATCGAAACTACACCTCCGGGATCGGCGGGAACCAACTCTCGAACCGTTTTCATGCTTCCGGTGGCAATCTCCAGGCGCTGAATTTTCAACGGCATCTCTGCCGACCGATAGACATACAACGCCTTGCTGTCAGAGGACCAGTGCGCCAGCACGTATCCGGAGTCTGCCACCGGAATAGGACGCGCCGCGGCTCCGTCCAGCGGGAACAAAGCTAATTTGTGATCCGAATTCGCCCCCACCAGGTACTTGCCGTCGGGCGACGGCAGCGTCGCAAATACACCCTCGGGAGTGATGGGCTGGAGCTTGCCATCAGCTATGTCCACAACGTAAGTACGCCCTGGCCGTCCAGGTTCGTTTCCATTAATCGCGATGCGCTTCCCGTCGGGTAAGAAGTGGGTTCCATTTTGCAGCTGTTCGAGTGATGGCAAAGGAATTTGGCGGGATTGACCTGGCCCCACGGGCAACAGAGTAATCTGTGCTGGCCCAGTTCGCGAAACCTGGACGGCCCAGTCGCCGTCGGGGGACAACTTGTCCGCGGTGCCGTCGCCCAAACGAATCGGAGGCGAGCCATCGATCTTGCGAATCGCCACGGCGTTGTTCGGACCGGCGGGTTCTCCGCCTTCCTCGAACAACACCGACTGGCCATCGGGGGAGATATCTTTGGCGATGCTCCAGTCATACCAGGAAAGATCCTGGACTTGTTTATCTTTGCCGGCCCATTCCATGGCCAGCCGCTCAATATCGATCGTGACAAGCAGGCGCCCGTCCGCGGCGATGTCATGAAGGGTGACTCCGCCCGGTACAGGTGCGGCAAACACTTTCCGCTGCCGCCCCGCCAAATTTACCGCCCACAGCGAGCGATGGCTGGAATCGTCCTGCAAGGCGGTGAACCACACTTCGTCGCCTCGGGGAGACCACGCCAAACCGTTCTCAACGGTCCAAGGGGAGGAGAGTGTCGTTTTGTGTCCCGCCAAGTCAACGACACAAACCGAGCCGCTGTTGTCCCAGAGCGCGGGGTGATCCAGAAAGGCAATTCGATCTCCTTGAGGGGAAAAACGGATATTGCCGATCGAACCGCTGGTCTGGTATAGAACGTTGCCTACGGGGTATTCCAGATTGTCGCGTCCATGGGCGTGGTGCACGACGGCAAGATCTCCACGAACCGGATTCCAATCTGCCCAGGCCACGTCAGCGAGCACTTCTCGAGGAGTGCCGCCAATCATGGGAGATCGCGCCAGCATCCCGCCTTCGAATTCGAGACGGGAGCCGGGCCTCCCGCGCAGTATCAGAGCCAGTTCACCGGTGCGCGAAAGACCGAGAAGATAAGCGGGCAGGTCCAGAGGGCGGGCCAGCAAAGAGTCGGGAATCGTCGAATAAATTTGCTGCGGACGGCCATTCCACGCGGCTCCGTAGACGACGGTGCGTCCATCCGGAGTGAAGCGAGCCGAATACACTGTTCCACGCTCATAGGTAATCCGGTGGAATTCCGGGTTCGCAACCGGTCTAAGCCTGGTTCCAAAGAAGGCGGCAGCCGCCGCCAGCAGAAATACCCCGGCTACGCGAGGCAACCACGTTCGCAGTTCCACGCTGCGGCTACGGAACGGAAAGACTTGTTTAGTGGTGGTAACGTCTGAAAGCGTGTTGAGCGCGAAGGCGAGGTCGCGGGCCGACTGGAAGCGGTTTCCCGGCTCTTTCTCCAAACAATGGCGGGCGATCTTTTCGTACGCCGGGGGAATGTCCGCGCCTTCCTTAATCATTTCCGGAGGATCCTCTTTAAGGATCGCGGTCATCGTGTCGACCTGGGTGTCGCCGGCAAAGGCTTGTTTGCCGGTGAGCATCTCATAAAAGATGGCACCAAAGCTGAAGATGTCGCTGCGATGATCCACCGCTTTGCCCCGTAATTGCTGGGGAGACATATAAGCGATGGTGCCCAGGATCGATCCCGTCCGAGTCTGGGTCGTCATATTCGCCAGTGAGGCCTCTTCGTCCCCTTCCGAGCCAAACTCCGAAGTTGTGAGCTTGGCAATGCCGAAATCGAGGATCTTGACCCTGCCATCTTTCGTAATGAAGATATTTTCCGGCTTGAGGTCGCGATGCACGATACGTTTCTCGTGCGCGGCAACCAACCCGTGTGCAATCTGTGTGGCGTAGTCTACAGCTTGACGCCGCGGCACAGGGCCACCGAGCAACCGATCGCGGAGCGTCTGCCCTTCCAGTAACTCGGACACGATGTAGGGCGCGCCCTCGTGCCTGCCGATGTCATAGACGGCAACGACGTTGGGATGATTGAGGGTGGCGGCGGCGCGCGCCTCCTGCTCGAAACGGCGCAGGCGATCCTGATCATGGGCGAGAGAGGGTTTGAGGATCTTGAGGGCTACGTCCCGTCCCAGCCGCTCGTCGCTGGCACGGTATACTTCACCCATTCCCCCAGAGCCGATCTTTTCCACTACTCGATAGTGGCCCAGAACTTTACCAATCATGCAAATCCGAAGCGGCGTAGTGTCGGAATGTTATGACCGGGCACGAGTGATGTCAACTGGCTAACTACCGATCCTACGGAAGACCGCCAAACTCCTGCAGATCGACGCGGATGTGCAGCTTCACAGGCGGCCCATAGCTTTGTGCTACACTTCGACCGACCCTTCCCCCAAGAAGGAGAAACAGTCCTATGCGGTCCATTCCGAAACTCTTGTTGGTTTTCGTAACGCTCTCGATTGGCCTAGCAGCACAAACCCTCACCACCTTCGCGGTGAACCCGAAAGGAGGAGCATCACCCACTGGCATCAATGACAACGGGGATGTGGTCGGCATCTTTGGATGCCCGCCTGTACATTTCGGTGGACCAACCTACTGCGGCTTTCTACGGAGCGGATCGACAGGAGCCAATAAACACCTGGGCAATGGCATTACTCCCCTGGCGGTGAACGATTCGGACGAAATCGTGGGTACCTATCGCATCTCCGCGTTCTATTGGCCGTTTGGCGGCACTCTGACACAATTCTTTCGCGGCAAGTTCCCCGACGCAAGCGCCATCAACACTGCGGGCTACATCGCCGGGCTCTATTCGCCCAATCAAAACTCCAGCTATGTGGCTTTCCTAATGAACCCGCAAGGGCAAATCAGCACGATCTTCGCGCCCTCCACCGGCTCCGTGGAGAACGTCTCCGCGATGAACAACTCGAATCAGGTGGTCGGCTGCTGGCAAACTGGACAAGGGATTCAAGGCTTCGTCTACAGCAACGGCACCGTGAACGGCGCTTTCGTCTACCCCAACGCCGTCGCAACCTGCCCGACCGCCATTAACGATGCTGGCGAAGTTGCGGGCACCTGGACCGACTCCACAGGCTTCGTGCATGGCTTTATCTGGACTCAGAAACTTGGCTTCACTTCGTTTGACGCGCCGAAAACCACGCACACGATCCCCCTGGCGATCAACAATTCCGGCACCGTCGTCGGCTACTTCGCCACCAAAAAACAAACAGCACAAGGAGCGTTCTTGTACTCCGAGGGAACTCTTACGGTTATCACAGTTCCGGGCGCCAGATCTGCGCAAGCTGTTGGCATCAACTCGCAAGGCACGGTGCTGGGTGATTACTCCGTCGGCAAGGCACTCAACCCACGCGGCTTTCTCTACCAGCCCTAGCAAACATCGCGGAATTGGGAGCGCCTTGGGTAGCGCCGGGTTTAATTAAAAGGGAATGCAAGCAAAATCAATCACATCACTCGCTGCGGAAGTAGCAGGGACGGTCAGGGTTGCGGTCGTCGTGCTATTCGCCGAGAAGTGTAGCCCGGTGTCGCCTGCTGCTGTCGTTTCCCATACCGGATATTTCACTTGCTAGAAAAACCGGATAACCGCCATCGGGGATGGTTAAACCGGAACCGCATATTCGATTATCCATCAACCAACCCGCCGCGCGAATGCAGTCGAGATCGTCCGGCTTTACAAAGAATTACACGCTTCAGCCTACTTCTGTTTGCAACTTCCGGGTAGAATCGTGTTTGATTACAAACAGTTAAGCTCAGCAACACAGAGCGCGAAGGTAAAGCGAGCTGCTATATTACCCTCGGCTTCAGCACAATCCTGGAGGGAAGTTGGTGCATTCATACTAATGACCATCGAACGTGTGGGCGTCCCCTGCAAAAGAGCAGTCTTCATCTTCTTCTTTTTTTTGGTAGTCATGGCATTCTCTTCCCTTTCCGTGGGACAGGTAGCTCCCCGGTGGGAATTTTTTGGCGGCTACTCCTATCTGCGATTTGATTCGCCAACCATTGGCTACCCTGATTGGTCCAACTTGAATGGATTTAATGGCGACGTAACGTTCAACATCACCACCCGATTCGCCGTGACTGCGGATGGCAGCGGTCATTATGGCAATCAACTCACGGTCTACAACTATATGATTGGTCCGCAGTATGACCTGCGGAAGGACAAATCCAAGTTCTTTTTTCATGGTCTTTTCGGCAAAGCCCAAAACACGGTAAATATCTCGACGTCGATCAAGGATGGATTCGTGAGTGTCGGACGCGCCTTTGCGGCCGGAGGCGGGTATGACCGGGACCTGACTCCGCGGTTCACGTTTCGCGTCCAGGCCGATTACCTGAATACCAACACGTTTAGAGCGACCCAAAACGATATACGAGTCTCAACCGGGGTGGTTTTCCACATCGGCCAGATTGGCCGGCGTCCCAAACTGTGAATAATTTAAGAGGCTTGCGTCCCGAACCTGGAGACCTCAAAAATCATGTTTCTTAGAGCTGTCGCAACTTCTATTTTTCTTGAAGGGGCTCGATAAATGCCGAGCAAGAGAATCTCCCTGGTTTTCATGATGCTGGGGTTGGCAATTCTAATCGGGTGCGGATCCACCGCCACTCACACCGCTTATGTCACGCTGCCCAGCGGGAACGCCGTGGCAGCCTTTCGCATTAATAACACTACGGCCCAATTTACCAGCATCGTGGGATCGCCGTATCCGTCGGGAAACTCGCCATCCTCTATCGTGGTGGATCCGCCCAACCACTTTGTTTACGTGACCAATCAACTCGATAACACCATCTCGCGCTTCACCATCGACCCGACAATAGGCTCGCTCAAGGAAGTGCTGCCGCGAACCCCAACCGGACTTACGCCGGGTTCCCTCGCCATGGACGCTTCCGGCACCTTTCTTTTTGCCCTCAACCAGGTCTCCAGCAGCGTTTCGGTCTACTCCATCAACTCCACCAGAGGAGCGCTTACAGCAGTCACCGGATCTCCCTTCGCCACCGCTGCCAATCCGATTGCGATGGCGCTAGCTCCATCAGGAAAATTCCTCTACGTGCTTGATGCCAACCTGGCGTTGGTTTTCGCCTACACGGTAAACGCCGGGGTTTTGCAACCCGTACCCGGCCTTCCGGTTCAGGTTGGCAACGGAGCTCTCGCTATCACGGTCGATCCTGCGGGAAACCTTGTCTACGTAGCCAACGCGACTGACAGCACTATTTCAGTATTCTCCCTGAATTCCACGACCGGGGCGTTAGCACTGCTAGGCACCTTCGCCACGGGAACCCGCCCGACCTCGCTGGAGGTGCTGGGCCAGTTTCTCTACGTCGCCGACCTTGGAGCCAGCAACATTTCCGTGTTCTCTGTGGCTCCGACCACGGGTTTTCTTACCCAGGTTACAGGTTCGCCCTTCGGCACCAGTGGAGCTCCCCTGTTCGAGGTGATCGATCCCAACCACCTGTTCATTTACACCGGAAGTCAAACGTCAATGACGATTTCCGCCCAGTCGATCGATGTCACGACCGGAGTTCTCACCACCACTTCGGAATCGGCATCGATCGGCTTTGCGCCATCCTCGATGGCGGTCACGAAATAAGTTCGATCGAAGCACGCGTAGTCCCGGACGCCTCCGGGCGCTTCGACGGATTTTTGTGCAAACGCATGACCAAAGCGCTGCCGCACGGGCGAGGACGCCCGCGCCTACAATAAAGCAGACTCTATGATCAACTTCGGAATCATCGGTTTCGGACTGCACGCGGCCAAGCGGCTGATGCCCGGTTTCGCTCTTGCTAAGAATTGTCGCGTCACCGCTCTCTCCCGACGCGACCTGGCAAAGGCGCAGGCCTCAGCGCGACAGTACGAGATCCCCTTGGCTTTCGATTCAGCCGAAGCGTTGTGCCGCTCTCCCCAGGTTGACGCTGTTTTCATCGCCACACCCAACGCGTCTCATTTGCAGGACGTACTAGTCGCGACCGCGTGTGGCAAGCCGGTGTTGTGCGAGAAACCCATGGCCGTCCATGCCGAGCAATGCCGGCAAATGGTTGAGGCCGCACGAAAAGCTAGAGTTCTGCTGGGAGTTGCCCAAGTATTTCGCTTTGAAGACAGCACCGCGTGGTTCCGCGAGCGGGTAGCGGCGGGAAGCATCGGAAAACCGGTTTTCGCGCGTTCCGAATTTTCCTTTCCCGCCGCCCATGGACACGCGCGCGCCTGGATCAACGATCCTGCCATCGCCGGCGGCGGCCCAGTCGCCGATGTGGGTGTGCATTGTGTCGACACCCTGCGCTTCATTCTTCAAGACGAAGTCCTGCGGGTAAATGCTCGTGAAATTCCAGGCAACGCGGGCAACGTGGAAGCCGGTGCTACGCTGCTGCTAGAATTCGCGCGCGGAACTCTGGCCACAGTCGCAGTTTCATTCCTCGCCGAGTACCGCACCCCTCTCGAACTGGTAGGAGAAACCGGCGCTCTCCGCGCCGACGACGCCCTGAACGTAGAAAGGCCCGTCCATCTTGAATTGCGCAGAGGCGGAGCCGTAGTCGAATCCATCGAAGCCTCGAACCGTCCTGCCTACGCACGCCAGGTAGATGCCTTCGCCGCCGCAGTCGAAGGCAAAGCCGAATTTCCAATTTCCGGCGAAGAAGGCTGGCGCAATCAGGAAATTCTCGACGCCGCCTATCGGAGCATGAAGAGCGGAAAAACCGAAGAGGTGCGAAGCGTGATTTAGGCTACCGCGCGGTTTCAACTTCTTTGGTGCTTTGGCTGCTGACTGCGATTGACTGATCCGTCGAACCGGTCGGGACTGCAGCCGCAGGAATTCCCTTGGCTTCTACAATCGCCCAATGCCATTCCTGGTCGACGCTCACGCTGGCCTCCAGTTTTTCGCGAAACACCGTAGTCGCGAACGGAGCCGCCGAACCTTTCAGGTGCAGCAGCACTGTCGAGTCTGAACGCCTCTCAGTCGGGGCCTCCTCGTCGGCCGCCGCGGGCAGTAGTTTGACGGACCCAAAATACGCGGCACTCGGCTCGTCGCGGCGCACGATGGTCAGCCCCACCGTGATCTCCTTCACATTCCACGAACTCGCGTTGTACACGGAGAGTTCCAGCGTGTCCCCATGAATGTTCGCCGGACCATCCAACTTCGCCAATTCGCTTTGCGGCAGATCCTCCGCAACAAATGGACTGGACAGCAACGCGGTAGCATTGGCGTTGAACGAAAGGCTGCAGGTTCCATCGGGCGAACTCATCTGGAAAGTTTTTCCAACACCATCAAAAGAGAACTTCGGCTTCCCGTTCAGCCGAAAGTGTTCGACCTCTTCGATCACCTGGGAAAGGTTTTCGTTATCGATGACAGCAGGCGCAGCCGGCGCTTTTTGTTCTTTGCTCTGCCGCAGAGAGCGCGCCAGATCGCCGAGCGACACGGCGCCGTCCGACTGCGCCACCGCGCCATGGGGAAGCAGCATCCCCAGAAAAACCAAAACTACGCCGAAATAACCCGGATGACGCATGGAAATTCGCCGGCAAGAACGTACGTTCCGCCTAAGCTAAATTGTAGTCAGAAACAGGCCGGGAAATCGGCGCGGGGCGATGCACTTTGGTCGTAGACCCTTAGAGGCGGAGATCACGTGAGAGCGAAAAAACACGGGCGTGCGGGACGAAGCAGCCTGCGCGAACGGGGCGCCGCACGCCCATGACGAAGGAAACAACCTACAACAAGCCAGAGGAGCGGAACCGAGTGACCGGATCAGCCAACGGCATCGGCTCCCGCTTAAAGATCCAGCGAGCCACCGCGAAACCCAACGCCGCGTAACACAGATGAACGATTTTCATAAACTCACCTCCAGAAAGCTGCGTCACTGCACCTAAGGGGAGGCTCACTGTCGTGAAGGTAGCAAGCCCACACCGGTAGTGCAACGCCCGAATGGGCCATAGACGTAGCACAAAGGTTTAACAAGGTAACCACCCGAGTAACCAAAAACGTAACGCCGCGGAGGTCGCAACCGCTTGCAACCCTGTGCACCAGGCTTCACACAAACCCATTTCCAGTGCCAATCCGAATCACACATAACAAGGGGTGCCCATCCTCCTGCGTTCTGTGCGGAGGATTGAAGCGAGAATGGAATGGGATACGAACTAGCGGTGGAAGTTTGGCCCAAGCAGCGCAACATCGTCCTCGGCCAAGCTGCGAATCAGTTCGTTGGTGAGGTAATCTGCGTTGGCCGCCGCCGTGCCGCCGTAGCGCTTCTGGTAGGTCGATCGGCTCTTGTCGATATCTTCCTTCAGGCGATCGTACAAATCTTTGTGCTTGCGGCCTTCCGTCACTTTCGCCTGATTGTACAGTTTGATCTCATCCATCAACAGGCGCGCGAAACGTTGCGCCTTGCGGTGGACTTCCGCGTCTTCCGCCGACATGTGGGCGAAAGCGTCAGTCGCGGGCGCCGGCGCCGCCGCCGACATCGCGGCTGGCGCGGACACTACTTCGGCTGCGGCCTCCGCCATCGCCGGTTCCTCAACCGGGGCGGGCCGCGCCACGTGCTTCGGCGCATGGCCGGCAAAGGGATCGGAAAAAGACGAGACCGTTTGCACCGGAGGCGCTTCGAATTTTTCACTCGCGCCCGCGTCGGCCGTCCCTTCTTTCAGCGCCTGCTTCCTGAGTGAAGCGACTTCGAGCCATGCGCTGGTCGCCGCGACCAACAGTTCCAGCGCCGGTCCATCCATCTTTCCGCCGGCTGCGGCTCCCCCATCGGCATACACCAGAGCCGCTACCTTATCTTTCAGGCGCAGAGGCAACAGCAGCACTTGATCTTCCGCGGGCGCTCCGAATTGCGACACGAATCGCGGATCCATCTCCGATACCGTTCCACTCACTGCGGCCCGTGATTGCAAAGCCCGAGACGGCGCACCGGTGTTTACATCCAGCGAAAAATCCTTGATACCTTCGTTGTTATCGAACGCGCGCCCCTGCCATCCCGTCGCCGAACCCGCCTTGATCACGAACAACGCAGCTCGCCCGCTGTAGCCTGCGGTGTTGTCGAGCAGAGCACGCAGGATTTCCTTCTGCGTTGTGCCCGCATGAATCGCCGAAACCGCCGTCAACAGATCGGTCGCTGCCCCTCCCGCTGACCGGCTTCCTGTCGAGCCACCGAGGTGTGGTTGC
>Ga0210390_10002072_pt1 | contig 18206 bp, 16 predicted proteins | sample IncBWH11OmetaG_FD_161050 | JGI IMG/M metagenome (GOLD analysis project Ga0210390, IMG submission 161050) | Forest soil microbial communities from Barre Woods Harvard Forest LTER site, Petersham, Massachusetts, United States - Inc-BW-H-11-O ... | reverse complement strand
TTACCACGCCGGACATGAGGATTACGGGAGTTTTTCCGAAGCGTTCGTGCTCCTTGATGAATTGGCAGACTTCGTAGCCGTCTTTATCGGGCATGATCACGTCTGTGATGACAGCGTCGGGAGCGGAATCGCCGAATTGGGCGAGGGCGGAGGCTGCGTCAGCGCAGGTAATTACGTGAATATTTTCCTTGCGGAAGGCGATCTTGATGACTTCGCGCATGGTGGCGCTGTCGTCAATGAAATAGACCGTGGGAGTTCGGGCGGCGGTTAGAGTTTGCGTCTCGCTCATAGCGATTTTTTCTCCACGTTGTCGAGTTGCGCGTCGAGTTCGGAGTTTTGTTCGGCGATTTGTTCGGAATTGTTTTCGGAGCCTTCCTCGGCGTCGCGTTGCGATTCATCGAATTCGCGCATGGCATCGAGGAGCAAATCGGTGGCGGATCGCAGGACGGTTCGCTGCGCGGCGGTGGCCCCGTAAACGAATTTGTAGACGCCCTTGACCGCGCCCTGGCAGGTGGCGACGATTTGGGTAACGGCCTCATCGCCGAACAACATGCCGCATTCCGCGTGGCTGATTTCCCCACCCTCGAAGAAAATAATTCCGTCGGCGTCCACGGCGTTGATGTGCAGCGCGCCGGTCTGGCGGGCCTGGCCGAGCATCTGGATCACGCCGGGCAGATCGAGATGCTGAAGATTGCCGCTCAAATCGGTTTCCGCGCTGGTGAGCATTTGCGTCGGTTGAAAACCATCCTGGCGGCTGACGAGAAAACTCCGGACGTGTGCGGCGATGTCTGACGGCGCGCGGCGCCGATCCACAAAATCATCGCAGCCGGCGCGATACGCTTCGAGGAGAGCCTGGTCGCCTGCTCCGGCGCCGCCTCCGCCGATGGCGATGAGCGGAATGTGCGCGGTGTTGGGATCGGCGCGAAGGATCGGAGCCATTTCGAGCGCGCCCATTTCGCGGAGATTCGTCGCGCACAAAATGGCGGCGGGCGCGTTCCATTCGAGCATGGTGAGCGCGTAGGCGGCTTGGGTGCAGGGCACGACTTCGAAGCCGACCTGCTGTAAAGCTTCGCCAACACGTTTCGCGAAGTAGACATTGCTATCTATGAGCAGGATGCGCGGAAGATTTGCGAAGGCGTTCATAGGCGCGCCTCCTCATGATTTGCTGCGGCGGGATTGTCGGTTCCCGCGCTCACTAATTCTTGCAAATCGAGTACGTCTATATTTTCGTTTTCGATTGCCAGGACGCCGGCGAAATACGGAGGAGCGTTTTCTTGCGGCGGCTGCATTTCGCTGGTGGCTAGTTCACATTCGCCGTTTACGGGAATGGCGCTGGCTTCGCTGGCATTTCCGAAACCGCGTTCGGCGACGAGATAGAAGCGATGCACGGACGATTCACAGCCGCAGAGGATTGGGGAGACGTCGTACACCGGAACGATACGGCCGCGGCGGACAATCACGCCGGCGATAAGCGTTGAAGTGTGCGGAAAATTGTGCAGGCGCACTGGCGGCGCGAGCTCCATGACGGATTCGGCAGGCAGCGCGAAGCGGCGATTGCCGATGTGCAGCAGCACCCAGGATTTGCGCGCGTGAATTCCGGGTGCGCTCATGCCTGCACTGCTCCTTCGAGTTCTGGGCGAGCTTCGATCGATTTTGCGGCGCGATCGAGGCGCGCGAATTCTTCGGGCGTGAGAAAGCCGTCGGGCCTGATTACCGGGATCACGCGATCTTCGAGATAGATGAGCCCGCGATACCAGTGGCGCTCTTCGCCCTGAAAAGCCTGCGGAAGTGCGTGGACGCTGGCGACGTCTGCCATTCGTTCGATGGAATCCACGAGAACGGCGGTGCGAATCTGGCGCAAGATCAGGACGAGAGTGGGGCGTGTGACGCGCAGGCCGAAATGGGCGCAGCCGCTGACGACGTAATAGGTGCGATGGCTGCGCTCGACGAGGTGACGGACTTTGGGAACTTCGGCAAGTTCCATTTCGACGGCGGCGGTGGCGAGGCTGTCCGTGCTGCGAATTTCCTGGACCGCATCGGCGGCGATGGCGAAGGTTTGGATGCCGATGCAGAACAAGATTACGGCTTCGGTGGAGCGTGCGCGGCGCGATTTTGCGGCGTCCTGTGTGGCGATTTTCATCGCGCACCTACGGGAGCGAGGCGAGTGATTTTCGCGACGCGCTTTTCGATTGCGGCGCTGATTTGATCGAGGGGAAGAATTTCATCCACTGATCCTGTCTTGATTGCTTCCGCGGGCATGCCGAAGATTACGGAAGTGGCTTCGTCCTGAACGATTACATGGCCACCAGCGGCTTTCACGGCTTGCACGCCTTTGGAGGCGTCGTTGCCCATGCCGGTGAGAACGACTGCCAGCGTGAGCGGGCGCGCGAAGGCGGCGGCGGATTCCAGGGCGACGTCTGCGCAGGGGCGATAGCCTTCGATGCGCGGACCGCCGTCTAATGTGATTTTGCCGGTGGATGAAATTCGCAAGTGATTGGCGCCGGGGCAGAGGTAGATCACACCAGGCTGCGGGGCTTCGTGCGATTCGGCTTCTTTTACGGGCAAGCGGGAAATTTCCGCGAGCTGGATTGTGAATTGGCTGGTGAAGGCAGCGGGCATGTGCAGCACGAGAAGGACCGCGGCTTGCAAGTCTTTCGGGAGGCCCGCGACTACGCGCATGACGGCAGCTGGGCCGCCAGTGGACGCGGCGATTACTACTAGCGGAAATTTTGTGCCGTTGCCCGCGCCGTGTTGTGCGGCGCGGTCTGCATTGTTTGCCGATGCCGATGAGAGTGGGACTGGCGCGTGAGCCGTGAGCTTCGACATGGTGGCGGTGCGCACCACGCGAACTTTCGCGGCCATTTTTAATTTGCGCGTCAGTTCTTCGCGGATGTTGCGCATGTCCAGGTCAATGCCATTGGTGGGCTTGGGTACGAAATCAATGGCGCCGAGTTCGAGTGCGCGGAGGGTGCTGGCAGCACCTTCGCGGGATTCCGAGCTAACGATTACTACCGGGCGGGGATGTTGCGACATAATCAGCTCGGTGGCTTGCAGGCCATCGAGATGCGGCATGTTGATGTCCATGGTGATTACGTCTGGGCGCAGGGATTCGGCGAGAGCCACGGCTTCGCGACCGTCGCGGGCAGTGCCGGCGACTTCCAGCTGCGCGTCGGAATTGATGATTTCTTTCAGCACCTTGCACATGAAGGCGGAATCATCGGCGACGAGCACGCGAATTTTCTTTTCGGGGGCCTTAAGCATTTGAATCCTGCCGGACCGGGACGTTCACGGTACGCCGTTTCTCTGGTTTTTCCGCGCCAATCAATTCATCAACCGTGGCCACCAGCTGATCTTCCTGCACGGGCTTGGTTAGAAACGCGGCGGCGCCTTCTTTGATGGCGCGGTCGCGATGTTTTGCGCCGGCGCGGGAGGTGACGACCAGCACGGGAATTTTTCGCGTGACGGGATTCTGGCGCAGATGGGCCATCAGTTCGTAGCCGTTCATGCGCGGCATTTCGAGGTCGGTGATCACCAGGTGGCAGCCGATCTGGGCGACGAGTTCGGAAGCTTCGAGGCCGTCTGACGCTAACTTCACGCGATAGCCGGCTTTTTCGAGCATGCGTCCGACGAATTTGCGGACGCTGATGGAATCGTCGGCAACTACTACGACGCGATCGTTCTCGATGGAGTCCACGGCGCCTGCTGGGATGCTGCCGGCGGCGACTGCTTCGGCGCCCGGAGCGAAAACGCGGGCAGCGGGCGAAGAGGCTGGCAGCGCGTTGCGCTCGGCAGTGTCCGCGGAAGCGAGACGATTCAGATCAATCAGCAGAATGAGGCTGCCATCGGGCGCGATCGTGGTGCCGGGGAAAAGCTTTACGCCGCGGAGATAATCGCCGAGATTCTTGATGACAATTTCATCTTTGCCGAGAACTTCTTCAACGACGACGCCCACTTGTTTTCCGGCGACTTTCACGATGACCATGTGGAAATAGCCGTTCAGCGGTTCGAGTGGCGGCAGCGCAAGCTGGACGTCGAGGCGGACGACCTCAGTAACTACATCGCGTACGCGCGTGAGGAGCTTTCCGCCGACGTCTTCGATTTCGCCGGGCTTGAGGCGGCGAATTTCTTCGACGACGGCCAGAGGCAGAGCGAAGACAGATGTGCCGCAGCGCACAAAGAGCGCTTGCGAGATGATTAGGGTCAACGGGACCTTCACGGTGAAGGTCGCGCCGTGGCCGGGCTCGGAGCGAACTTCGATTTCACCGTTCAGGGCGTGCACGTTGGCGCGCACGACGTCGAGGCCGACGCCGCGGCCGGCAAGTTCCGTCATGGCGGAGGCGGTGGTGAAGCCGGGGCGGAAAAGAAATTCGCGCAGTTCGCGCTCGGTGAGTTCGGCGGCTGCGACGGAAGACATGGCGCCCATTTCGACAACGCGGCGGCGTGCGCCATCGTAATCAATGCCGCGTCCATCGTCTTCCACTTCAATGAAAATGTGATTGCCGCGGTGATAGGCGCGGACGCTAACCAGGCCCTTTTCGGATTTGCCCGAGCGTTGACGGGTGCGGCGATCTTCGACACCGTGCGCGACGGCATTGCGCACGAGGTGAATGAGCGGGTCGGAAACGTGCTGAATAATATTGTTGTCGAGTTCGGTGTCCGCGCCTTCGAGAGAAAGGTCAACGAGCTTGCCGGTGGCGTTGGCGGCATCGCGCACGGTACGGGAAAGGCGGGTGTAAAGGTTGCCGATGGGGACCATGCGCGCGGCCGTGATTTCATCTTGGAGGTGGTGCGCGAGCTTGGTGAATTCATCGATGTCTGAATCCACGCGGCCCATGAAACCTTCGAGCTGGGTGAGGACGACGTTTACGTCCGCAGAAATTTCGGTGAGCGAGCGGGAAAGGATGTTGACGTCGTCGTAGCGATCCATTTCCAGTTCGCTGAATTCGAGCAGGTCGTTGGAAGTAACCGAAGGCATGCCCCGGAAATTCGGGCGGAAGGTGTCCATTTGCGGGGGGTGGCTTCCGGGAACAAGCGACGGCTGAATCTTGCTGAACTCGTGCTTTTCCTGGAACTCGGAAACTTTTCCGGAGAGACGGCTCTTCGAGAAATTCAGGACTTCAACTAGTTTGGCCAGTTCGGCGAGGCGGCCGACCATGCGCGTACGGTTGATGACCAGTTCGCCGACGGCGTTCATCATGCGGTCGAGGCGCTCGAGGGAAATGCGCACGGATTTGGCTTGCGGCAGAGCCTCGGGAGCGGCGCGGCGCTTTTCTGGTGCGGTGATTCCGGTTTCCGCGGTTGCGGTCTCTGTTTCCCCGGCTGTCGCGGATTGCGCCGGAGCTGCGTCCTCATATTCTTCGGGGGCGAGCTCAGCAATTTGTGCCAGGAGCGGATCAACCGCGGCGCGCATTTCTTCCTCGCTCGTCCATTGGCGATGGAGGAATTTTTTCAGGACGTCCACGGATTCCAGGCAGATGTCCACGATATTGGCGCTGGGTTTCAGGACGCCATCGCGCAGGCGCCCGATGAGATCTTCGACGCGATGGGCGACGGCGGAGAGGCGATGCAGACCGACTTGCGCGGCAGAGCCTTTCACGGTGTGCATGGAGCGGAAGAGGCGGTTGATATCTTCAGCATTCGGATTGGCTTCGAGCGCGAGCAGACATTCAGTGACAGCTTGCAGATGCTCTTCGGCTTCGGGAACGAAAAATTCCAGGACTTCGGCCGGAACGTCGCTGTCCTGAGGCAGATGGTCAACAAATGAATATGCGGGCGGCGCTTCGACGACGGGCTCTTCGGCTGCTGCTTGTTCGGCGGCTTCGCGGGCAGCGCGCGAGGCTGGCGGCGCGGGAAACGCGAAGGAGTAGCGCTGTTTAAATGCAAGGATATCGCCTTCGGTTTCGGTGCCGCTGGAACTGATTTGCAGCAGATCGAATTCGAGAACCGAGATGGCGTCAGAAATAAATTCAGTGAGCGGGCCGTGCATGTCCGCGGTGAGCGTAGCGTTCATGGCGTAATGAAAGATGTGCGCCATTTTCGCGGCGACTTCGGAAAATTGCGGAAAGCCGTAGCTGGCGGAAGTGCCGGCTAGGGTGTGCGCGGCGATATAAAGTTTTTCGAGATCTTCGGGCCTGGTCTGCGGTTCCTGCAACATGCCGGAATATTCCCGCAGATACTGGAGGTTTTCGGACGCCTCCTGGAGGAAGAGCTCGACGGATTCCTGATTGGGCCCGTTCACAGGCTTTCCTCCACCAACACAGTTGCAGCGCGTGATTCGGCGGCAACCGGCTTGCGATAAATGCGGCAATCGCCGATCACCAGAGATTCAAATTTCATGGGCACGTTGGAGAGCGTCTCCGAATGGCCCAAAAGAAAATAGCCGCCCGGTTCGAGGGCGTCGTAAAAGCGCCGGAGAATCGCGAGACGGCGCACTTCGGAAAAATACATGAGCACGTTCATGCAGAAGATACAGTCCAGCTTGCCGACGTAAACCGGCTCGACCAGATTCATTTGCGCGAACGAAATCATTTTTCTTATGCGCGGCTTAATCTGAAAGCCGTGCTTGGTATTCGTAAAGTGCGTGTCCACCTGGCCCAGTGAGACATCCTGCAGGCTGCGCTTGCTATACAGGCCGCGTTCGGCGTGGCGCAGCGCGCGGCGGCTGATGTCCGTCGCCAGAATTTCAATTTCCCAAGCTTCCACAAATTTCAGCGCATCGCACAGGGTGATGGCGATGGAATAGGCCTCTTCACCCGTGGAACAGCCCGCGCTCCAGATGCGCAGCGCGCGCGGGTTCTGCCAGAACTTGCGTTCCTGCACCTCCGGCAAAATGCGCTTTTCCAGCGCGTCGTAAACCGCCGGATAACGAAAGAAGGATGTTTCCTGCGTCAACAGGCGCTCGAGCAACGATTCGTATTCCGTGCTGGAACCCTTTACAAGTTCGAAAAGCTCTGTGCCGCCGGCTAATTCCTTTTCTTCGATGTATTCGCGGATGCGGGTGGAGAAGAACCGCTCGCGCGACGCATCGAAAAGAATGGCCGAGCGCTGCTCGATCAGCGTGCGAATATCATCGAGTTCGGACTCGCTGAGCTTCGTCGTCGTAGCTGGATGTGGTTTCATGTTCGGCGCACGTTCGGGGCCGGCAGGCTGCACCGGCGCCAGGAATCACTGCGACCTAACGATGCGCTCCCACGGGCGCGACCGGACGCGGTTCTTCGGCCGCTTCGCCCGCGCGACCGGAACGGAATTGCGCGAGCGCTTCATTTAATTGTTCCGAGAGCTTGACCATGTTGCCGACCGTCGAAGCGGTCTGGCGCGCGCCTTGAGTGGTTTGGCGCGTGATGCCGGAAATAATTTGCATCGCGTTGGCCACGCCTTCCGTACCGCGCACCTGCTGCTTCGAGGCCAGGGAAATTTCCTGGACCAGTTCGGCTGATTGACGCACGACGCTGGAAATCGCTTCGAGCGCTTTACCGGCCTGGTCGGCCAGGCCTGCGCCGACTTCCACTTCGCGCGTGCCGTCTTCCATGACGACGACGGCTTCGTTTGTTTCGGCCTGGATCGCCTTGATCAGCGCGGCGATGTCTTTGGTGGCGCTGCGAGAGTGTTCAGCGAGTTTGCGGACTTCGTCGGCGACGACGGCGAAACCGCGGCCGGCGTCTCCGGCGCGAGCGGCTTCGATGGCGGCGTTCAACGCGAGCAAGTTGGTCTGCTCGGTGATGTCATTGATCACGTTAATGATTTCGGAAATTTCCAGTGAGCGATCGCCGAGCGATTTAATTTTCTTGGCGGTGGCTTGCACGGATGCGCGGATGCGCTGCATGCCTTCGAGCGTATCGCGCACGGCGCGGTTGCCTTGTTCGGCAGCATCGAGAGCGCGGCGGGCGGCTTCGGCGCTGGCTTCGGCATTGTTGGACACTTGTTTCATGGAAACGGTGAGCTCTTCCACGGCGGAAGAGGTGTTGGTGATTTCCTGGTCTTGCTGCGTGGCTCCGGCGGTCATGTCATCAGCGGCGTCGAGAATTTGATTGGCGCTGCCGCTGACGTCCACGGCGGCTTTGCGGACGCGCTCGAGAACTTTGGTGAAGTTGTCGAGCATGAAGTTCACGGAGTCCACGACATTGCCGAGAGCGTCGTTGGTGACTTTGCCGCGGATGGTCAAGTCGCCGCGGGCGACCTGGTTGATGGTGTTTAACAGGTCGGTGATGCTGCGCTGCAGCGAGTCTTGAGCCTGTTGGTTGGTTACGGCGTGCGCCACTTTGGCGGCGCTGCGATTGAAATTTTCGGCGATGAAGCCGAACTCGTCGTCGGAGCTGATTTCGACTCGCGCGCGGACGTCTCCAGAGACCACTCGTTCGGAGAATTTCGCGAGCTCATCCACGGGAGTGAGGACGCGCTTGCTGAGCACGTAGATGATGGAGATGACCGCGACGAGCGCGAGAATGATCGCGCCTACCAGCGCGCCATTGGGGCCGCCGGGAACCGCGGCGGCGTCAGCGGCGGAGTGGGAGCCAGCGTAGTAGGAAAAGCCTACGGCGGCGATCAACAACAGTGTGACCCAGAAAACCAGGAGCCAGACTGTGGAACTCAGACGAGCTTTCATGACTTCCTCCCAAGAACTTGTGCGCCCATTTACGTTTGCCCCGCCGGTCCGTGATGCGGAACGGTTCGTGCGCGCCGCCTAAAAACTCTGTCACCCGAAAAACTTTCGCCCATTTCAGGTGCTAAGCTAAGCGCCGGATTTAAATCACCGGCACTGGAAAAACGTCAACAAGGCGGCGCAAGTCAACCACCAGCGCCAGGCGATCTTCGTGGCGCAACATGCCGCGGCAGTGCGGCACGTCGGCGGGCGCTTGATCGAGCAGCGCCTCCTCCGTCGCAGAAAATGTGCCGATGACTTCATCGGCGGCGATTCCCAGCCGCATGTCTTCGCGATGCACGTCGCCTTTCAGGAGCGCGACGACCACGTGCTTGGGCAGCAGCCCGGGGCGGCGGCCTTCGGTGAAGGCGATGTCAATCAACGGAACGATGGTGCCGCGCAGATTGAACACTCCCATGAGAAAGGCGGGAGTGAGCGGAATGCGCGTGACGATGGGCCAATCCACGACCTCTTCCACTTCGAGAACTGAAAAACAAAAACGTTCGCGGCCGGCGCGGAAGACGCAATATTGGCGCTCGGGCAGGCGCTCCTCGGAAAAAACTTCGCTTTCAAGGAATGCGCCGCCATCGAGTTCAGCGGAAAGCGCCGTGTTTTCGCGCTCGACGGACATCAGGCAAACCTTTTCACCGCGTTGAGCAGCTCATCGGGAGTGAACGGCTTGGAGACATAACCGTTCGCGCCCTGTTGTTCGCCCCAGTAGCGATCACTGGGCGCGGACTTGGACGTGACCAGAATCACGGGAATGCTGGAGTAGGGCTGCTGGCTTTTCAGATCGCGGCAGGCCTGAAAGCCGTTGCGCAGGGGCATGACCACATCGAGAAGAATTACGTTGGGGTGCTCTTCCTCGATGGCCTCTTCAATTCGGGTTGGATCGGAAATTCCCACGGAATGAAAACCGCCCTGCTGCAGCATGGATTGCATGAGGTGGAGTTCCGCCTGGGAATCATCCACGATCAGAACTTTTTTCGGCACGGCAGACCTCCACAGAAATACCCGCAGATAGAAGTGCAACTGCAGGACCATGTGCAGAGCGTTTTTCGCGTTCTGCGACTAGAGAGCAACGGCTTTTTAATTCAGCTGGTTACGCACTTTGGCGTTATCTGGCGAGGCCAGCTGGGGAAATCTGCGGTGCGCTGTTTGTCTCAGCTTGAGATTCTTTCTCACCGGCTCGCATTTCGGCGGCTACCGATGAGAAACGCTGCATGATTTCGTGCAGACGCAGCGCCATGGTGTGAATGGTGCGGATTTGTTCGCGCGCGTCGTGCTGGATTTGGCCAGGTTCGAGAAGCAGCAGGTCGGCGTTGCCGAGGACTGAGGTTAACGCATTGTTTATGCTGGGGCGCATGTCGAGCATGTAGCGGCCGAGGACGGCGCTGCGTTGCGCTTCAGCGGAAATGCGTTCGGCGCGTTGCGCGCGGGCGGTGGCGGCGGCGCGGCGCAGGGCTTCGCCTGCGACTAGGATCAAGGTGCCGATCCAGCCGTCTTCGCGCGGGATTATCAGTACGTGCGGATGTTCGGCGGCGAGGTGCGGGACGCCTTTTGTTTCGGTAAAGACGTAGATAGCTGCGGCGGTCGGAATGGCGTTCAGCGCGGAAAGGATGGCGGAAATTTTGTTGTCGCGAACGGGGCCGACGATTACTAAGTTGTAGCCTTCGGCGGCAGCCGCTTGCCAGACGTCGCTCGTGGTGAGGGTGATCTCCGGGACACGGCGTTCGGCTTGCCAGCGAGCGGCAACGGTGCGCGCGAATTCATTGTCGTCCGAGACGATCAGGACGCTGGAGTGATTCAAGAGACGACCCCCAAGAATTTAGTCGCTTCAGGGCTGCAGTTTTTCGGCTTCCTCGATGAAGGAGAGGAGGCGCTTGGTGCTAATGCCGAGATTCACCGCGGCTTCAGTGTTCTTGGCGCGCTTGGCTTGCTCGACGCGGCCCTGGAAGTACGATACTTCGGCTTTCGCTAGCGTGAGCGCTGTGGCTAGCTGGTTTAGATCACCTGAACGCTTGCGTTCTTCCATGGCTACGGCGAGGAGAGCGCGAGCGACGACGGCGCGGCGAAGATCTTCGGCCTCCTGATCGCCTTCGGCGACGAAGGCGGCGACTTCCCAGGAGGAAAGCAGGACTTTGGTATTTTGCAGGACGATGGTGGACATGGAGCGGCCGCGCGAAGGTGGCTCGGCGATTAACTGCTCCCAAATGGATTCGAGGCACTTTTCTTTATCGAGAGAACCGGAAGGCTGTGCTGCTGCGTCGGCAGACGATTGCGCTGGTTTGTCCGCCGTGGCTGCTGAGCTTGCCGGTTTCGGTGAATCAGATTTTTCTGCTGCGGGTGCGCTGGACTGTTTCGGTGCGGGCGGCGTCGCGGGAGATACCTGAACTGCGGCTGCTGGCGGCGTGATCGGCTGTGCTGGCTTGGAAGTTTGATCGACGGTGGAACGCTTGTCCGGCTGACGCTTTTCGGAGCTCGCTGCAGGCGAAGCCGAACCGGATTCGCCGCGCGCTAGTGCTTCTTCGAGGTCCGCGCGCAGGGCGAGCAGTTGTTCGAAGGCGTGGGTGACGGAAGTTTCGGTGTAGTCCTTGTGAAAGGGCTGCTTCCAATTTTCGCAGTAGTAGCGCAGCTGCGTGGTGGTTTCAGCGGCGGAGAAACCGGCGCGGCGGCAGTCCACGGTTTTTACGCCATTGGCGTCGAGAGTTTCTGCGGCCTGACGCACGGCGCTTAAATCCGCGTGCAGCATGCGGATGAAGGCGCGACGGAGAAGAAAATTGAAGCGGCAGAAGGCCACTAGCGCGGCGGGATCGTAGAACATGGCGCCGGCGGATTCTTTTACCAGGCGGCCCTGTTCGAGGAGCCCGAGCTCCATCATGTCGCGTAAGCTTTCGCAGTGGCCGACCTTGTCGAGAATTTGATCGAGCGGCGCACACCAATCGAGGCGCGTGGCGTCCGCGGCGGTGAGCACTGGTTGCAAGACTTCGGCGACGTCTTCTAGGTGAATTTCCTTGCGATAGAGCTCTTCGGGCGCGCACAAGGCGAAATATTGGACCAGGAGCAGGTCAATCTTGTCGCGATCGGCGGTAGTCTTTTCGTGTTTGCGCAGTTGGCGCTGGAGAAAGGCGCGCAGGTTCTGCTCGCTGGCGTTCAGAATCTCCGGCGGAAGCTGGCGGATCTGAAAGGCGCGGACACGGGCGTCAATGCCGTCGAGCCACTTTATAACGCTATCGAACACTTCGCGCGTGGGCCGCTGCGGCGGCAATTCGCCGGCGGGATACGGCAGCGCACCAAAATTAAATTGGGTGGCAAGAGCCGCGTATAGATGATACGCGTTGCGTGCTTCGGACCACTGCGCGACAAAATCCGCGGAACCCGATTGCGCGGGGGACGGCGGCTGCAAAGTGGTGACATCTGATTTAGGGGTCATCGTTTTATGATCCAGTTGCCCACTTCTCCCACGAATCGGGCAGCGACGGCCTTTCGTCCGTCGTGATAGCGCACGGCGACGATCGTCGCGCGAGCGTCCAGCGAACCATCCGAGTTCAGCACGCGCACACCATCTTCAAATTCCAGCGGGAGCGTGGAAGCGAACAGAACTTCCTGCGCGGTTCCGAATTCAATTACGGTTTGTTCGTGCAAGGGGCGGCGGGCTGTTGCGAGCGTGACGACGCGTACCGGGATTCGCATGGGCGAGGAGCTGGGAAAAAGTTGCGCAAGTTTTTCGACGCAGGTGGATGTATCGAGTGCGTCTGCTACGGCTTCACTGATCACGGAGCCCCCAGAGTGATGATCAATCTGCGAAAAATGGCGCAGTGGTACGAACGCAGAAAGAGTTCCGGGGAGATGTTTGCACGAAGACGGCCAAAGGTTGGTGGCGGGTTGAGTTGATAAGTGGCTTTTTATGTTTGGGTTGTGGATTGGAGGTTGGCGTCAAGGTCTTGCGGGTGTCTCAGGGTGATACAGATGCGTCTCACGGTGCAGTGCGAACCCCGAATTCGGAATGGACCCGGGTCGGTGGGATTTTTCTTCAGGAGGCCATTTGCACGTCGTGTTTGTGCATGGCGCGGAGGGGGATGTTGTAGAGCTTGAGCTTGCGATAGAGAGTTGCGCGGCTGATGCCTAACATTCTGCCGGCCAGGGCCTTATCGCCGCCGGCTTTTTCGAACACGCGGAGAATGGTCATGCGCTCGAGGTCGGCGAGAGCGGTGGTGGACAGTGAGGCGGAATCGCCGGACGCTACATTGTTATCTTGCGGCGCACGGATAGCGGGCGGGAGATCTTCGACATCAACAGTGTGGTGATCGCCGAGGGCCACTGCGCGCGCGATGCAATTTTCTAGTTCGCGGACATTGCCCGGCCATTCGTATTGCAGGAAACTTTTCATCGCCGAGGGCGTGACCTGAATATTTTCTCCAGCGGCGTAGCGATCGAGGAAATAGTGCGCGAGTTGCGGGATATCGGAGCGGCGTTCCCGCAAACCGGGAACGTGTACGGTTACGACGTTGAGACGGAAATAGAGATCTTTGCGAAAAGTTCCGGCGCGGTAAGCGGCTTCGAGATCGCGGTTGGTGGCGGCAATCACGCGGACGTCCACTGGAACTTTTTCATTGCTGCCGACGGGACGGACTTCTTTTTCCTGGAGGACGCGCAGGAGCTTGGCTTGCAGCTCCAAAGGCAGCTCACCGATTTCATCTAGAAAAATTGTGCCGCCATTCGCCGCCTGGAAGAGGCCGGCCTTGGATTTGAGCGCGCCGGTGAAAGAGCCTTTCTCGTGACCGAAAAGTTCGCTTTCCATCAGGGTGGGCACGAGTGAGCCGCAATCCACGGCGACGAAGGGCATTTCTGCGAGTGGGCCGCGAAAGTGAATGGCGCGAGCGACTAGTTCTTTGCCGGTGCCGCTTTCTCCGGTGATGAGTACGGGCGTGCGGGTTTCTTTCAGGCGCGAGATCATGCGCAGGACGTCTTGAATTTTCGCGGAGGTGCCGACGATTCCGTCCATATCAGTGACGGTGTTGACGCGTTCACGCAGGAATTGATTTTCGGTTACCAGGCGGACCTTTTCGGCCATGCGCTGGAGGAGTTGGCGCAGGCGTTCGACGCGAAATGGTTTCTCGATGTAGTCGTAGGCGCCCTGGCGCATCGCGTCCACGGCGGTTTCGACGGAACCGTGGCCGGTCATGATCGCGACTTCGGCACGCGGCAATAATTCTTTTATTTTTCGGAGCAGCTCGACGCCGGAGAGGCTGGGCAATTTCAGATCCGTGACCACGAGGTCTGGCGCGCTGGTTTCCAGAGATTCGAGCGCAGCCTCGGCGGTTTCGGCTTCGGCGCAGATATAACCGAGCCCCTGGCCCACGGTGATGCACAAGCGGCGAATGCTTTGTTCGTCATCCACAATCAAGAAGCGAAGTTTCAGTTCGTCGGTCATGGTTTTCCAATGGTTTTTTCGACCGCGTCCATTAATTGCTGGACGCGGAAGGGTTTTTCGACGCAGGGCGTCCCGGCGAGAGCCAGCAGCGCGATGGTCTCGTCGCTGGCGGTGTCTCCGGTGATGAAAATAATTCGCGAAGCCATCTCGGGCCGGTGACGCTGCAGCCAATCGTGGACGTCGGAGCCGGTGATACCTCCGGGAGTGCGGAAATCGGAAATCACGCCGCGGAAATCATTTAGAGCGAGAAGGCGCAGGCCCTCGACCGCGGAAGAAGATGAAGTTACTTCATAGCCGTGGCGTTCGAGAGCGGCGCGCACGAAGGCAGCGACCGAGGGCTCGTCTTCGATGACGAGAATGCGCGAACGGGTGGCTGGGACGGGCGCGGGTGTGGCCGTCATTCGGCGGCCTTTGCGGCGTGCATTTCCGCGGCTTTTTCGGCGATGGGCAGGCGCACGATGAAGGTGGAACCGTCCCCGTAGGGATTATTCTTCGCGACGATTTCGCCGCGATGGGCCTGGATGATGCCGTAGCAGATGCTGAGACCGAGGCCAGTGCCCTTGCCGACTTCCTTGGTGGTGAAAAAAGGATCGAAGATGCGGTCTATTTGGGAGATGCCGGGACCGTTGTCGCGAAACATGATTTCGATTTTGTCTCCGCGATGTATCGTCTGGACTTCGATCTTGCCGGTGCGGCGGATTTCCTGCACGGCGTCGTAGGCGTTGTTCAAAATATTCAGGAAGACCTGTTGCAGCTGGTGCGGATCGCCGATTACCATGGGAAGTTCGACGGCATATTTTTCGCTGAGTTCGACGCCGTGGTTCTCCAGGTCGTAGGCGCGGAGTTTCATGGTCTGTTTGAGGATGGCGTTTATTTGCGCGGGCTCGCGCTGCGGGGGCATCTGGCGCGCGAAGCTGAGCAGATTCTGCACGATGACGCGCGTGCGCTGGGCTTCCTGCAGGATTACTTGCAGCTCTTCTTTGGCGTCGTCTGGGACTGCGGGATTTTCGAGCAGCAGATCGGTGAATCCGACGATGGCGGCGAGCGGATTATTGACTTCATGAGCGACACCGGAGACGAGTTGACCTAGCGCGGCCATTTTTTCGGTGTGCATCAGTTTTGCTTGCAGGCTGGCGGCGTCGGTGATGTCTGTCATGACCACGACGACGCTATTGATTTCGCCCTGTTCGTCGCGCATGGGGCTGAGGCTGATGGAAAATTGTCCGGGAGTGCCGCTGCCGCGGAAGAGCGGGATTTCCAGATTATCGAGCGCGGCACCTTGCAGGGTGCGCTCAAGCGCTTCGGCGAGCAGAGGGCGGCGCGCGGACGTGACGAGCTCGACCAGGGGTTGACCCAACAGGTCTTGTTCGCGGTAGCCGGCCTCAAAGCAGCGCCGGTTGGCGTAACTGACCAGGCCGGCGGTATCGAGCACGAGAATCATGCTTTGGGTGTTGTTGAGAATATTTTTGTTGAAATCGCGCTCTCGACGATAGCGGCGTTCAGCGACGCGGCGATCGGTGATGTCTTTCATTACGTGTATGGTGCGCCAGTCATTGCCTTGCGCGTTGTGGATGCGCGATGCCGAAATTAAGAACGTTCGCTCACCGGCTTCATGGATGAATTCCTCGTGCGCGAGGCGTGGATTGCGGCAGAAGGGGCAATTCCCTTCCTTGGGCGGCGAGTCGAGAATTTCCAAGCGGTCAATTTCGTAGCCGATGGCTTCGGTGGGGCGCAGGCCGAGCGCTTCGGCGAGGGCGCGATTCAGGCGCAGGACGCGATTTCCGGCGTCGTGCACGACGATGAAATCGGAGATGGCGTCGAAATCTTCGACCCACTGTTTTCTGGATTGCTCGACGCGCGAAAAGAGCCGGACATTTTCCAGGGCCATTGCCGCGTGGCCTGCGAGTGCTTCGACGAGCTGGCGTTCGGTGGCGCTGAGTTCGCGGGAGAGATCCACCAGACACAACACGCCGAGAAGTTCGCCTTCACTGCCAGAGAGGCGGGCGAGCACCAATTCCTCCCATACCAGCGCTTCCGCAAGGCCCCGACCGAGAAGCATCGCCGCTGAACCTTGGCGCAATTTTTCGCCGGGAACACGCGCTTGCTCGGCGAGAACGCCGGCGAGGTGATGCTGCGTCATGGGGTCCCAGCGATGCGCGGGTCCGCTGAGCGCCGCTATTTCCCATTCGGCATCGTGCGCGAGTGCCAGCACCGCGGCACGCGCACCCAACATTTCGGCCGCGCGAGCGGTGAGACGCCGTGAGAATTCAGCGGCGCCGAGGGAAGGATTCAGCTCCAGCGTGGTGGCGGAGAACTGCGCGAGCAGGCTCTCGAATGAGCCATTGAGACGAGATGAGACATCGCGACTTCTCTTTAGTGCACGCATGGAGGTCTAGGGGGCACTGCGCGCGCTACGCCTATACGAGAAACGACGTTACGGTGTGTTCTCAATTTGAGTCAAGCGAAGGGGCCGCGGAGAGTGCCTTATCCGGCAATCTCGGCGCGTCGCAAGGTGAGACGCGTGGGAGGGCGTTGGCGGCGATTTGAGACGATGAGGGCGGCGGAGCGTGATGGCAACTGGGCCCGGGTCCTTGTCTAAACGCTGTGCAATCAATGCAATACAAGGAGCGTTGGCGAATTTTGGTCGTGGATAAATAACAGTTTGCCGATGGCATCCTCATTGCAATTTCCGATACGGGACCTTTCCCTCGATTGAGGAGGCGCACGCATGAACGGCAAGAAACGACTGCTCGGCTTTGGATTGGCAGTGATCCTGGGGGGATCGCTAGCAGCCGCTCCACGAGTAAGCGCCCAGGAAAATTCGCAGGACAACGCCAAACGAAAAGTGAAAACGAAGACGGTGCCGGAATATCCGGAATTGGCGCGGCAGATCAACGCGACCGGCAAAGTGAAAATCGAAGCGACAATTTCCGCGGATGGACGCGTGACGAGCACCAAGGTGATTGGCGGCAGCCCGCTGCTGGTGGGTGCGGCGACGGACGCGCTAAAGAAATGGCGGTTTGAGGCGGCGACGAAGGAATCGGTGGAAGTTATCGAGTTTGATTTCTCGGGGCATAACTGAGGGCGCGTGAACGGGGGCCTGCGGCTGCGGTCGCGGGTGGGGAGCGGAGGCATTTCTCATGACAATCGGGAAGAAACTCTATTTCGGGTTTGGCGCGATTCTGGCGATCATGCTGGTTTTGTTCGTCATCAACGTGATCACAGTGCGGCGGGAGTACACCGCGCAGGACACCGCAAAAGCCACGCAATTGACGAAGACGGCGATCAGCAACGCGCGCTCGCAGATGATGCAGGACCGCTTGTATCTGAGCAATTATTTGCTGAGCGGCGATCTGCGAGACGAAGACAAGACTAACAAGGGCGTAGGCGATTTGCTGGCATTGGTGAAGGAAGCGGAAAGCAAATCGAGCGATCCCAGCCTGCACAACACATTGGCGCAAGTGGCGGACGCGGAAACGAGCTGGTCGGAAAATTTCGCGAAGCCGATGATGGCGAAGCGGCACCAGGTGGACGCGGGAGACGCTACGGTTTCCGATCTGCAGATTTATTACCTGCAGCACGATCCCGCTTCGTGGTTGAACAAGTCCACGACAATGCTGGACCAGGCCGATAGCGCCGCACAACAATTGTTGGAAGATTCGAACAAGTCGGCGAAAGACGCTACAACGTTGAGCACGGGCATAACGACCGCAGGCACTTTCCTGGCGGTGCTGCTGGGATTGCTGATCGCTTTCTACACAGCGAAGTCCATCAAGGAGCCGATTTACCATCTGATCGAAGTCGCGCGGCGGATTGGGGAGACGGGCGACCTGGAACAATCGATTGACACGCGCCGCGACGATGAAGTGGGCGTGCTGGCGCAAAACTTCAACAAGATGATTGTGCATTTGAAGGATATGGCGGCGGTTTCGGCGGCGATTGCGGAGGGGCAGCTTTCCGTCAGCGTGCAGCCGCGCTCGCAACAGGACACGATGGCGAAGGCGTTTGCTTCGATGACGCGCGGATTGCGGGATTTGGTGCGGCAAGTAAGAGACAGCGCGGCACAGGTGGCGAGCGGTTCGGGGCAGATGGCCAGCGCTTCGGACGAATCGGCGAAGGTGAGCGTGCAGGCGG
>Ga0210390_10002071_pt1 | contig 18221 bp, 14 predicted proteins | sample IncBWH11OmetaG_FD_161050 | JGI IMG/M metagenome (GOLD analysis project Ga0210390, IMG submission 161050) | Forest soil microbial communities from Barre Woods Harvard Forest LTER site, Petersham, Massachusetts, United States - Inc-BW-H-11-O ... | reverse complement strand
CCGACCAGCAACGCTCGACCCTCAATGCAATCCGCTAACTCATCCACGCCCGCCCATCCGAGAGTGCGTTTCGCGCCATCGCCCACCGGATTTCTCCACGTCGGCAGCGCCCGCACCTTTATCTTCAACTGGCTCTACGCCCGCCACAATGGCGGCACGATGATCCTGCGGCTCGACGATACCGACGTGGAACGCAACACCGACGCCTCCGTCAACTCAATTTTCGACGGCTTGAAATGGCTGGGCCTGAGTTGGGACGAGGAATATAAACAGTCCGAGCGCGGAGACCTGCACCGCCAAATGGCCGAGGCCATCTTTCAAAAAGGCCTGGCCTACCGCGATTTCACCCCAGCCCACACCGGAGACAGTGAACGCTCGGGCGCGCAAGGCACCTGGTTGTTCAATCCTGGCATGCGTGAACTTTCGCGCGAAGAAAGCGACCGCCGCGCCGCCGCCGGAGAACCGTTTGCCCTGCGCTTCCGGGTGCCCCGCGACGGCGGACAAGTCGTCCGCTTTACCGATGCCGTGTACGGCGAGCAGGTGAAGGCCGGCGCCGACATCGAAGATTTCGCCCTGCTGCGCTCCGACGGCATGCCCACGTATCACCTGGCCTCGTGCGCCGACGACGCCGACCTACGCATCAGCCACGTCATCCGCGGCCAGGATCACCTGTCGAATACCTACAAACATGTATTGATTTTCGAGGCCGCCGGATTTCAGTCGCCGCAGTTCGCGCATCTTCCGCTGTTGGTCGCGCCAGACGGAACCAAGCTGTCCAAGCGCCGTCACGGCCCGGTGGTCAGCGTTACGACTTATCGCGATGCCGGATTTTTGCCCGAAGCGTTCATCAACTTTCTATGTCTGCTGGGCTGGTCGCCGAAAAACGATCGCGAGCAGATGAGCCTCGCGGAGCTGAAGGATGCCTTTTCGCTGGAAGGCATCAACCGCGCAAACGCAGTGGTGAATTTTAAAGAGCAGGCAACAACTCCAGAGGAAACGTTCGATCCTAAAGCGGTGTGGCTCAATGCCGAACATATTCGGGGCCTCGCCATTGACGAACTGAGCCAGCGCCTGCTGCCGGTCGTGCGCGAAGCCGGGTTCAGCATCACGCCCGAAAAAATGCTCCGCATCACGCCGCTGATCCGCGAGCGCATCAAGCTGCTGCGCGACGTGCTCACCGCCGCCGACTTCTTCTTCGTCGATCAACTTCCGCCCTACGACCCAGCCGAACTGATCCCGCAAAAAGGAGACGCCGCCATGGCCCTGAAAGTTCTGACGCGCGCAAAAGAAGTCCTGGCCCACGTCGAATTCAAGCACGACCCGCTGGATCAGGCTCTTCGCGCCGCCGCCCAGGAATTCGGCGTCAAAGCCGGACAAATGTTCCAGCCCATCCGCGTCGCCGTTTGCGGCCGTAAGAACGCCCCGCCGCTGTTCGAAACTCTGGAAGTGCTGGGTCGCGAGACCACCCTGAAGCGCATCGAACAAGCGATTCAAAAAGCCGGCTGACCGCCCCCCCGCCGTTTCGGAGGGCATCCGCCCTTCATTGCAGGATTGACATAGTGTACTTTGTAATATAAAGTACACTGCATGATTGATCCTCAGGAGCCTTTTCTTCGGCCGATTCCCAAACGCTGGATTCCCCGCGAGATGACCACCGCGCCCACGCTCGACCCGGGCGCGCCCCGCGGCTTCCTCGAGCGCCGCTACGCCCTGCTCATCAACCCGTTCTATCCCAAGGACGCGAACGCCAGCTTCGGCAAACACGTCCTCACGCCCACGCTCGCCCTAACCAGCTTCGCCGCCACCACGCCGGCGCGCTGGCGCGTTGGGTATTGGGACGAGAATCTGCTCGACGGCCGCCCGCCCTTCGAGCCGCTACCGCAGGTGGTCGGCATCACGGTGCATCTCACCTTTGCCCGCCGGGCCTTCGAGTTGGCGGACTGGTATCGCGCCCGCGGATCGAAAGTAATCTTCGGCGGCCTGCATGTTCTCTCGTGTCCCGACGAATGCGCGCCCCACGCCGACGCGCTGGCGCTCGGCGACGGAGTGCAACTCTGGCCAAGGATTCTTGACGACGTGGAAGCCGGAACGCTGCAGCCGCGCTATGTCGCGACCTACGAAAACGATTATCGCGACGACCCTCCGCCACGCCGCTCGATCCTCCCGCGCCGCAGTTTTCTCACCACCACCAGCCTCATCGCGACTCGCGGATGCCACAACCGCTGCGGCTTCTGCTATCTCGCCACGGACGGCCTGCGCATGCCCTATCGCATGAAGCGCCCCGAACAAATCGCGTCAGAGTTTCTGGAAAACGACCAGCCCTACGCCGTCTTCATCGACAACAACCTCGGCTCGCGTCCCGATTATCTGCACTCGCTCTGCGCCGCCCTGCGCCCGCTCAACAAAATCTGGAGCGCCGCCGTCACCATCGACGTGACCGACGACCCCAGCCTGATCCGCAACATGGCGCTCGCTGGATGCACCGGAGTCTTCATCGGCTTCGAGTCACTGTCTGACGAGAATCTCTCCGACTCACATAAGAAAACTCCGAAAACTTCCGACTATGCTCGCCGCGTCCGCATCCTGCACGACTATGGCATCCAGGTGAACGGATCATTCGTCCTCGGCTTCGATCACGACCGCAAAGACGTCTTCGCCCGCACCGCCGACTGGATTCAAGAGAACCGCCTGGAGTGTTCGACCTTTCACATCCTCACGCCCTACCCCGCCACGCCGCTGTTCCGCCAGATGGAAGCGCAACGCCGCATCCTGCATCGCGACTGGTCGCTCTACGACACCGGCCACGCCGTCTTCCAACCGAAGCACATGACTCCCGAAGAACTCGAGCAAGGCTATGCCTGGATCTACCGGCACCTGTTTTCTCACACGTCGATCTGGCGTCGCCGACCGCAACAATTGCAGGCCATCCCGCTCTACCTAGCCATGTCATATCTCTACAAACGCTCGAACCGCTTCTGGCACCTACTCATCAAGCACGATCTCGTAAACCCCGTCTGGAAGCCGCTGGTCGAGATGACCCGCTTGCGCCATGTTCACTACCGAAAGCGCCTCGCACAGCGCGAATCACTCAGCGCCGCTCCGGGGCAGGTCGTGTCGGCCGGAGTGTGATCCGAAATACCGCATTTCGCAAAACATAACCGCCGTAACGTATGGCGAAAAGCGGGTAGGCGCTATGCTGAGTCTTCGACACGGGGCCCACAAATGCGATACATACAAGCTCGCCGCCTGCCGCGACTCGGCTGTTTTCTCCAGTGCATCGCCGTCACAGCCGTGATTCTTTCGCTTGCCTCGGCAGCGTCGTCACAGGCCACGGCAACCGCGCCCACGGCTGCGCCGTTTGACGATCTAAAGAAGTATCCCGGATTGCTGGCTGAGTTCGGCCAGCTGCTGAAGAAGGTTCAGGCGGGCATCCAGCTTCCGGCGCCGCGTGCGCAAAGCTCCCTGTTGCCGTTGCTGCCGGAATCGACCGTGTTCTACGCTGCGTTTCCCAACTACGGCGAGCCCGCTCATCAAGCCCTGGCCATCTTCCACCAGGAAGAAAAAGATAACGCTGCGCTGCGCGCCTGGTGGGAGCACGCGCAGTCGTCCTCCGACGGACCGAAGCCGGAGGACGTGATCGAGAAGCTCTATCAGCTCTCGCAATACCTGGGTGATGAGATCGTCGTGTCGGGCGCGAACCCAGGCAGCAAGAATCCTAATGTGCTGTTTCTTGCCGAAGTGCGCAAACCGGGTCTCAAGGATTTTCTTCAGCAGATGGAGAAAGAACTCGCGCCCAAGTCGGCCGCGTCGGTTCGAATCATGGATCTGCAGGAACTCGCGAAAATCCAAGACACGAAAAAAGACGAACGCAGCGGCGCAATAACCGACCAGAAGCTGCTGATCCTGGTGCGCCCTGACTTCGTCGTGGGCGCATTCGACCTGGCCGACCTGCGCAGCTTCAATGCGCGTTTGGATAAGAACACGCACGAATTTGCCGCGACTCCGTTCGGTCGCAGAATGGCGCAGGCCTATGAAGGCGGCACGACATTTGTGGCTGGCGCGGACCTGCAGGCGATCCTGAAATCGGTCCCGATCGGCTCCGAGCAGGGCCAGAGAATTCTCCAACACACCGGTTTTGGCGATGTGCAGTATGTCGTCTGGGATCACAAGAGCGTGGCCGGTCACGAAGCCAGTCAACTGGAGTTGAGCTTCACCGCTCCGCGCCACGGGATCGCATCCTGGCTGGCGGCGCCAGGGTCCTTGGGCAGCCTCGACTTTGTTTCGCCCAAGGCAATCATGGCGGGCAGCATCCGGCTCAAGAGCCCGGCAGAAATTCTTGATGACCTTACCGACATTGCCTCGATTGCAAATCCCAACGCGCTGAAGCAACAGGCAATGATGGAACAGGGATTGAACATCAGTCTGAAGAAGGATCTGCTCAGCTATCTCGACGGAGAAATCACCTTTGAGTCTGACGGACTCGCGGAAAAGGAACCGGTGTGGCGGGCAATCCTGAAAGTCAGCGATCCCGGCCGCCTGCAGACCACGTTCGCGTCCCTGATGGCCGTGGCCAAGATGAGCGCGAGTGAGACCGAACAGGACGGAGTCACTTACCACACTCTTTCCATTCCGTCCGGCGCGAAGACCAAGGAAATCAGCTATGCATTCGTAGACGGCTATCTGTTGATCGCTTCGAGCCGCGAAACTCTCGCCGAAGCCATTCGCACGCATCGCAGCGGCGAATCGCTGGCCAAGTCACAGAAGTTTCTGGCGTCAATGCCACCCAACAATTCCGAGGTTTCGGCCCTGTTCTACGAAGACCCGGTCGCTGTCGGGGCGCTGACCATGCGCCAGATCTCGCCCGAGATGGCAGCCTTGTTCCCGCGAACGACCTTGCTAGCCTCCGGCGAAGCCCCGGCGGCCGTGGTCGCTGGGTACGGCGATGAAAGCGCGATTCGCGAAATCAGCCGCAGCGGAGGCGTCGACGCCGGCGCCGCTCTGATTGTCGCGGCCATTGCGATTCCCAACCTCCTCCGCGCCCGGACGGCAGCCAATGAATCCTCTGCCGTGGCCAGCCTGCGTACCATCAACACCGCCGAGGTCATGTACTCGAGCGCTTATCCGCAGAGAGGCTACGCGCGCGACCTGGCAACGCTCGGTCCTGATTCCAATCCGCCCGGTCACCATGTTCCTTCGCCCGAGCACGCCAGTGTGATCGACGCGATTCTTGGCAACGCCAGCTGCACCGCCGATCATTGGTGCGCCAAGTCCGGATATCAGTTCCGAGTCACCGCCAAATGCGGGTTCCAACGCTGCCAGAGCTACGTAGTCGTGGCCACGCCCGTCACCAGCAACACCGGAACCAGAAATTTCTGCTCGACCTCAGACGCCGTGATCCGCTACAAGTCGGGTGAGCCGCTCACCTCACCGGTCACAGTCGCAGATTGCCGCACCTGGACGCCACTGCAGTAGCGAAGCGATTGTGTGGTGGATTGTGTAGAGCGGGCACTCCTGCCCGCTGCCTTTGACCTTTCTTCGATTCTGACAGATCAGGAACGGAAACTCTTGAAGCCTCACGTTTCCACCACGGGCAGTTCTGCGAAAGAAAGCCCTTGACAACTTATACTGTGCATCGTACAGTGTTCGTCACATACTATATGGCGAACGGTACGCAAGGCGGTCCTGAGATCCTCGAAAACCTCAAGCTGGAACTTCGCCGGGGATGCCTCATCGTCGCCGTCCTGGGCCAGCTGCGGACCGAGCAGTATGGCTACACCCTCCGCAAGGCCCTAGCCGACGATGGCCTGGCCATCGACGAAGGCACGCTCTATCCCCTGCTGCGCCGGCTGGAGACGCAAGGCCTGCTCGTGAGCCAGTGGCGGGAAGAAGACAAGCGCAACAAGCGTTTCTACCGGCTGTCCCCGGCGGGCGAACAGATTCTTAACCAGCTGTTGAACGAATGGAAAAACATCAACGCATCCCTTGACCGAATTCTCGAACCGGCAGGCGCTCATGACTAAGTCATCGTCCAACTCATCGTCAAATCCCACGGAACTTCTCGACCGCTATCTGCAGGCCGTCCGCTTCTGGCTGCCCAACTCCAACCGGCAAGAAGACCTGCGCTCCCAGATCGACGACAAGGAACTAGAACTCGGCCATCCGCTCGACAAGCCCGAAATCGCGGAGATCCTGAAGCGCTGCGGCAGCCCCATGATGGTCGCCGGCCGCCTCGGCCCGCAGCGCCACCTGATCGGCCCTGCGCTGTTCCCCATCTACGAATTCGTTCTGAAGATGGTCCTGCTGTGGATTTTGACTCCGGTCTTCATCTTCGCCGTTGGTCCCGCAAACCTGGCCAGCAGCGGCGGGCACTGGGCGTCGGCGGTGCTCGAGACTTTCGGCGATCTATGGTCCGGCCTGTTCATCGCGACCGGAATCATCACCTTGGTCTTCGCCATCATCGAGCGCACCAGCTCCCACCTGGGCACCGAAGTCAAATGGGACCCTCTCAAATTGCCTCCGGTGCGTCAGGAAGAACGCCAGCAACCCTCTCTGCTGAAAACAGCGTGCGAACTCGGATTTAACATCTTCGGCCTGATTTGGCTATTGCTCATTCCGCAATACCCTTTCCTGATCCTGGGACCGGCAGCGGCGGTGCTGAAAGCCGGGCCGATTCTGCACGCCTTCTATCTTCCGTTTGTCTTGGTTAGCGTTGTCGGCCTCACAAGGTCAGCCATCACGCTGGCTCGGCCGCAGTGGACATGGTTTCCGATTCTCGGCCAGCTGTTTCAGTCCGTGCTGATGTTGGTCGTGCTGCATGCCATGATCCACGCCATCACCAACGCGCCCGGCGCGTGGCCGTTCGTGGTCTTGCAGGACGCCGTGCGAGATTCGCCGAAATATTTCAAACTCGTAGCCATCGTGAATGTGTCCGCTCTGATCAGCGTTGCGGGCACATGGCTGGGGCTCTGCATCGCCACGGTCGTACAGACGGGCGTGTTCCTGCGGTATTTCAGGAAGCGGCCTACATCCGCGTACCGGATCGCGCCCTCGGGATTCTAATAAAACAATTGCGATCGTAGGATTGCGGTAAAAAACCTCGATTCAAATCGGCACGTCTGGGAGTCAGGCCCGAGACCACTTCGGGCCTTTGCCGCAGGCCTTTGCGGTAAGATCAGACTATGAAAACGTCTGACACTGAGGCCGAGACTGCGGAACACGCCGCCCCCGATCCTCGTCCCTCCAACTTTATTCGCGACATTATTCTCGACGACCTGAAGACCAACAAATACGACGGCCGCGTGCAAACCCGCTTTCCTCCCGAGCCCAACGGATATCTCCACATCGGCCACGCCAAGGCCATCTGCCTCGACTTCGGCCTAGCCGACGAATTCGCCGGACATACCAATCTTCGCTTCGACGACACTAATCCCGAGAAAGAAGATACGGAATACGTCGAGTCAATCAAAGCCGACGTGCAGTGGCTCGGCTACCGCTGGGACGGCCTGTTCTACGCCTCCGATTATTTCGACCAGCTCTACGAGTGGGCGCTGAAGCTGATTCGCGACGGCAAAGCCTACGTCGACGATCTCTCGGCGGAAGAAATTCGCAGATACCGCGGCACCCTGACCGAGCCTGGCAAAGACAGCCCGTATCGCAACCGTTCGGTGGAGGAAAATCGCGGCCTGTTTCAGCGCATGAAAGCCAAAGAATTTCCCGACGGCTCGCATGTGCTGCGCGCCAAGATCGATATGAGTTCGCCGAACCTGAACATGCGCGACCCGGTCATGTACCGCATCCTGCACGCCAAGCATCACCGCACGGGCGACAAGTGGTGCATCTATCCGATGTACGACTTTGCGCACGGCCAGTCCGACTCGCTCGAAAAAGTTACGCACTCCATGTGCACGCTGGAGTTTGAAGATCACCGCCCGCTCTACAACTGGTTTATCGAGCAGCTGGGCATTTTCCCTTCGCGGCAAATTGAGTTCGACCGCCTCAACCTCACCTACACGCTGCTCAGCAAGCGCAAGCTGCTGCAGTTAGTGCAAGAGGGCCGCGTCCGCGGCTGGGACGATCCGCGCATGCCCACGCTGAGCGGCATCCGCCGTCGCGGATACACCCCCGAGGCGATCCGAAACTTTACAGCGTCGATCGGAGTCTCAAAGACGACAGGCTCGATCGAGCTGGCCATGCTCGAACATTTCGTCCGCGAAGACTTGAACAAGCGCGCGCTCCGAGTGATGGCCGTGCTGCGCCCGCTGAAAGTCGTGATCGACAACTATCCCGAGAATCAAGTCGAGGAAATGGACGCAGTCAACAACCCGGAAGATGCGGCGGCGGGCTCGCGCAAAGTCCCGTTCTCTCGCGTGCTCTACATCGAGCAGGACGACTTCCGTGAAGTTCCTCCGCCAAAATATTTCCGCCTCACTCCAGGACGCGAAGTTCGCCTCCGCTACGGCTACCTCGTCACCGCGACCAGCGTCGTGAGAAACGAAAAGGGCGAAGTCGTCGAAGTGCACTGCACCTACGACCCGGCCACGCGTGGCGGCAACACGCCCGACGGCCGCAAAGTGAAGGCGACTATCCACTGGGTCTCGGCCGCACACGCGGTCGATGCCGAGGTTCGCGTCTACGAAAATCTATTTCTCAAGGAAAATCCCAGCGACGTCGAGGAAGGCGAGGACGTCCTCGACAACCTCAATCCCAACTCGCTCGAGATCATCACCGACGCCAAGGTCGAGCCGTCGCTAGCCAACGCCGCCGCGGGAATGCGCTATCAATTCGAGCGCCTGGGATATTTCAGTGTCGACCCCGATTCAAACCCCGGCAAGCCGGTCTTCAACCGCACCGTTGCTCTGAAAGATACGTGGGGTAAGTTGGAGAAGAAACAGGGCGGCAGAAGCTGAAGGTGTCGATCATTCTTCGTCGTGCGCTATAATTTTGCTGTTCCAGCGCACGAGCGGTGGCTAGACTGGCCCAACATGAACCGCGATTTGATTATTGAATTAATCCTCCTGCTCGCTACCACGTCGGCAGTTGCTCACGCAAAAGACAAGTACATCACCATCGAGGTTGTTGAAACAACCGAAGAGCGCTTGCTGTCGACAAATCCACCCACGGCAACTTATTCAGCAAAAGTAATCTTGCCGAACGGTGCGCACGCCTATTTGGTTTGTTTCCTCTACATGGACGGCTGTGGCGCAATTGCACCGGGGACGCCTCCCGAAAAAACCACCCCAGCAGATTGTCAGACCTCTGACACCAAGGGAGACATTTCCGTAACCTGCAAGCGGAAGAATCTGGGAACCTACCAAGCCAAGCGCAAGGGAGACGATCTTTTAATCTACGGCAGAAAGGGAACGGTCCGGTACCAAATCGGCGAGGGACAATGGCAGTGATGATAAGACTGTGTCAGGGTAAATTTAGCGCCGAGACTGTCGACCGCATAAAAAAGGAAGTAACAGAAGGTTGCACTACGTTGGTAGGAAAGTGCGGAGCCTGTAAATGCAGGGTGTCCGCGGAAAGCAAGCACGGAGAATGGGTTCCAAAGACCCATCGTGTGCCGCTGCGGCATACTTCAGGAGCTGGCAAGCGCATGGACAAGTAGTCCGCCCGATCGAGCAACTAGGACAGCCTTGCTCCCTAAGCGCTTGAAAAATTGGCAGCTTCCGAAAAGCGAAACCCCGAGCGCGTTTTCCACTCGGGGTCTGCACATCAGCCTGTCAAGCTCAACACGATTATCCAAGGCCACGAACCGGAAGTCAAGGTTACTTGAGGAGTCCGCCTGTCGGAGACTCCTCGTCAGATTCCCTACCAAACCAGGGAATGCTGTGGACCCGACGGGACTCGAACCCGCACCTTCTCGCTTGACAGGCTGATATGCTGCCAGTTACACCACGAGCCCACGAACACTTTACATTTCAGACGCGGCCCCGACGCCGCCGGCCTCGCAATATTTGAGCGCCTAGGTCCAATTCGGGAACTTTCTCATTTTCTAGCGGCCGCCTCCTGCACTCCCGCCAGCATCTTGTCCAAATCCGCGCGCGAGAAATAACGCCCGTTGGCGATCACTCCCGCAATCTTCTGCGTGTTGCGAATGTCGTCCAACGGATTGGCGTCGAGCAACACCAGGTCGGCGAGCTTTCCCTTTTCTACGGTGCCCAACTGGTTCTCCATCCCGAGAAACTTTGCTGGATTCAGTGTCGCGGTCTGCAGCGCTTCCATGGGGGTGAACCCGGCGGCTACGAATCTCTGCAATTCCTCATGCAAACTAAATCCCGGGAAAATGTAGACCCCCGGAGGCGTGTCGGTTCCCGCGAGAAATGAGACGCCAGCTCGGTGCATCGCATTCACAACTTCCAGTTCTTTCTCGACGAACCGTTTCCGGGTCGCAAGATCGTCGATATTGAAATCATGCATGATCTGATCGGTGAATCGCTTCCAGGTCACATCTTTCCAGGACGCCGGCACGTACCTGGCGCGCGTGTCGCTGGCGAAATCCGTTTGATCGATCAGGTTCCCGCCGCGCTCCCACACCAGGGTGGGGCACTGCCACGTATGATTCTTCGCCAGCAAAGCGAACAACGCCGCCGCTCGCTTAGGATCGTAAGTAGAAAGAAACTGGCTCTCGGTTTTCGCCCCCTTGATGAATTGGTCTTCCAGCGGAGAGCTGCCCTCAAAGATTCCAATCAGATGCTCAAAGCTCTTCTGCCCCGCATCCGACGCCTCAGAAGCCCGCATCGAATCCGGCACGTGTCCCACGAAAGAGATTCCCTGCTTGCGGGCTTCGTCGGCGATCGCAAACACCGCGTCCCGCGGAATGAGCGATTGCAGCTTGATGAAGTCCGCTCCCCGCCGTTTCAGATCGTCGACAGCCCTGCGCCCGTCTTCCGGAGTCTTGATGGCGATCGAACTGGGAAAGCGCGGCTGTGGCCCATCGAGCATCGGCCCGGAGATGACCATGCGCGGCCCAATCAGCGTCCCGGCAGCAATCTCCTTTCGCCACTGCTGCAATGCTTCCAACTCCCCACCCATGTCGCGCACGCCCGTTATGCCGTTCGCGATAAACAACGGCAGCGTGACTTCTTTCCCCTGCGGGAACCAGTCGCCGAACAGCATGTGGACGTGCATATCCCAGAGTCCCGGGATCAGAAATTTGCCGCTGCCATCCACGTGGGTTCCGGCGAGCTTTGCGCCCATAGTTCCCGCCGAGCTGCCGATCTCCTCAATCGATCCGTCACGCACGATCACGGTGCGATGCGCCTGCGCCGGAGCCCCGGTCCCGTCGATGACCGTGACATCGTGAATGATCACAACGGAAGGGGATGGCGCTTGCGCGCAGCCGGTCGCGCAAAACACAGCAAAAAGAAGAAACTGCAGGCACAGTCGTTTCATGGCGACCGAATCTTAGGAGTCTGCCTCGGGTCGTGTCAAAGCTGCCGCGTCAAAGACTCACACGCTGACTGAAGGCCGATACATATTCGGTAGTACAATTTGCAGCGCGGTATTGCCACGGGAGAAACTGCCCGAGTCGATTCGACTTTAACATCCCATGCACTTCACGATTCTCCTCGCATTCTTTGAGTTCTCTCGCACAGTGGTTTCCATGTGCGCCGCCGGCATCCTGCTTTTCCTGATTGCGCTCTTGGCTGCAAGAACCGATGTCGCGCAAGCTCGCGGCCTCGACAAGGTCGTCGCCTTGAGCAATCTGTGTTTCGCCGCGCCCTTGGCGGTCTTTGGCGCTCTTCATCTCTCGGCGGCCCACGGCCTCATGACCATGGTGCCCTCCTATATGCCATGGCGGTTGTTTTGGGCGTATTTCTTCGGCTTCGCGCTGCTGGCGGCGTCGTTGAGCATCGCCACAAAAATTCAGGTGCAGTGGTCCGGGCTGCTGTTCGGGATCGCGATGTTTCTTATTGTGGCGATGTTGATGATCCCGGGAGTAATCGCCAGCCCCAGAGACCGGTTTGCCTGGACGCTCATCTTTCGCGAGAGCTCGTTCGGCGGCGCAGGCTGGATTCTTGCCGGAAGCGCCTTGCGCGGGCAAACTCGCGAGCAGGGCCGCGGGCAAGGCGGAAGCAAGCTCATCAGCATAGGCCGCGTGCTGGTCGGGCTCGCCGCTGTATTTTTTGGGGTTGAGAACCTTCTGCACACAGCGAACGTCCCCGGCGTCCCGCTCGAAAAACTCATGCCCGCGTGGATTCCGGTGCACGCTCTCATCGGCTGGCTGACGGGCGCAATTCTCGTGGTTGCCGGCATACGCATGCTGCTGGCAAAAAAGACCCGCACCGCCGCAACCTATCTCGGCTCTTGGCTTGTGTTGCTGGTCGTATTCGTCTATGGTCCGATTCTGATCGCCGCGCTGCTCGACCCAAGCACCGACGTCAAAGTTGAGGGAATCGACTACTTCTTCGACACTCTGCTGTTCGCAGGAGCGGTCCTCGCTCTCGCCAGCGCGACGCCCCGCACCGATTAAGATGCGGGCTGCGAGGTCGCTCACGCGGCTCCTCGTCGGATTCGTAACCGTAGAGGCGTAATGATGCGGGACAGGAGGGCTTGTTCGACTCCTGGGAAGAGGGTATAGTTACCGCCAATTTCCAAAGAAATTACTCACCCTGGAGGAACGTATGGCACGTCGGGCATTTCTCTCGCAACTGGCACGATTGGCCGCACTGCCTTTTTTCGCCGGCGCTGGCGCTTTGCAAGCGCAGTCCAGCCACAAACAACTCAAGATTCTGATGAAGAGTGCGTGGGGTTCCGATGATCCCACCAAGGCCGCGTTTCCTTTCTCGCACGGGCTGGCGGTCGCCGAAGCGGGTCACGAAGTGCAGATTTACCTGCTCGGAGAGGCAGTTGTGCTGATGCGGAAAGTTGTGGCCGATGCGGTCACTCCGGTCGGCTGGCCCGCCGTGGGAGATTTCCTGAACAAACTTACCGTCAAGCACGTGCGGATTTATGCCTGCGGTGCGTGCTCACGGGCGCGAGGCGTGACCGAGTCTGACCTGGCCAACTATGGTGCGAAGTTCGGCAGCCCGCCCGTTTTCGTGGGGCTTATCGAATGGGCCGACCACATTATTACGGAATGACCGAGGATTCAGTCCTGGCATAGCGGCCCTTCAGGGCCGCATGATGTATTGCGGAGAGCTCACGGCTGAAAGCTGACAGCTGACAGCTTAATCATGCACGTGGGGGCTCTGCGCGGGATTGGTGTGGTGGCCGGGCGGTTCCCTCACGACTTTCACTTCGAAGCTCACCGGCTGCGTCTTCGGCGGGAAACATTGCGCGTTGTCGCAGGCCTGGTAGCGCAGCACTCCGTGCATAATGTATTTTCCCGGCACCACCGATCGCAGCGGATGCACCGCCACAGTCACCGTGAAATCTCCGCTGTACACGCTCAGCATTTCACTGGGCGAAAACGGGAACGCCAGATCCTGGCCCGCCGGATACGCAATTTTGCCGAGCACGATGTCGGTTGGCAGGTCCATCTTGAGCGCCGTCGGAATCAGAAACTCCGACTTCGGCAGGTTGGAGTTGATGTGAAATCCTGAGGCCACGCGGAAGTTTAAATTCACCGGCGTCTCCATCGTGCGCGTGGCCGTGACCAGCGACACCGGAGCGAAACTGACAGAAGGCGCTCGACCCGCCGTGCTGCTGGGAGGGTTGATCGGCGTGTAGGTCACCGCCGGCTCCTGAGTCTCTTGGGCGAGTGCCGTGCCCGCGAACAGAAACAGCGCAAAGAGCGTGCTCGATTTGTGCGCCCGGGAAATCATCTGCGCGAAACTCGATAGTAGAGCAATCGCCGACCGCTTTCTATTGTCATGTTTGGGCAGTGGGTTAGGCAGTGGAAGCTGCGACGACGTTGTGGCGCCAAGTCGATCCATTGGTGTTCAGATCCTAGAGGCTCACTCGTCTCCCGCCAACGTTACTTCGGACCATCCGCCGTACTGGCCGTAGCGGCAGTCGCTGGCGAGTTTCCCGCCGGTGTGTCGAGCGCCTTTTTGATCGAGTCCTCGATTTCGCCCTTACCCTTCAGCCCGATAATCTTGTCCACAATCTTGCCATCACGTCCGATGAAGAAAGTCTCCGGCAGCGCCGGCACGCCGCCGTAGGCCTCGCCGACCGCTTCCTTGCCGATCAGCACCGGATAATTCATCCCCATGTCTTTCATGAACTTGGTGATCTCATCCTTGCCGTCGTCCCCCATCTCGACTCCCACGACCTGCAACCCGTCGTGGCCGTACTGATTCTGCAGTTCGACGAGCCACGGCGTTTCGATCTTGCAGGGCCCGCACCACGTAGCCCAGAAATTCAGCAGCACAGCCTTACCTCGCAGGTCCGACAAGCGCATGCTCTTGCCGTCAAGCTGCTCCAGCGAAAAATCGGGAGCCTCCGATGACTTGGTGAGCAACGACGATGCCGCCGCCGTTCCCGAGCGCCGCGCCATGTGCATCCCGAAATAGAGCATGGCTGCAGCCACCACAGCCACTACGACCAGCGCCAGCGGATTGCGATTCCCTTGCGGGTTCGCTAGTGGAACCGAGCCGACGCCCGTGAAATCCGATGCCTGAAGCGTCGTGCCGCAAGCGCCGCAAGTTACAGTGTTGACGGCGGTAGGAACGCCCTCCGGCGCGCTGCCCGCACCCTGACTAAACGCCGCTCCACATTTTGGACAAAACTGAAATTCTTCAATCTTCAAAGGCAGATCCTCCAGCAACTACAAAGCAAACCGGTTCAGAAACGACAGCCAGCTCGAAATCAGCGTAAAGCGTCCAATCACCAGCAACACACCCAGCGCGATCATCAAAGCGCCCGAGGCCACTTCGAGCGCGTGCATGTGCGAGCGGAAACGGCTGTAAAACTTCAGAAAACGCTCCATCAGCAGAGAGGTCAGCAGAAACGGCACCGCCAGTCCCAGCGAATAGACAGCCAGCAGAAGCACTCCCTTGACCAGCGTGTCCTGCTCGCTGGCCAGGGTCAGGATCGCGGTCAGAATCGGCCCCAGGCAAGGGGTCCATCCGAACGCAAACGCGAATCCAATCACGAACGCGCCGACCGGAGTACTGCTGCCCTTCACGCTATGCAGCCGCGCGTCGGTGTAAAGCGCTTTGATCTTGAATATTCCCGTCAGGTGCAGCCCGAAAATAATAATGACGACGCCGGCCACGATCGACAGCGTGTGCTTGTAACGCGCCGCCAGCTGCCCAACCTCGGTCGAGATCGCTCCCAGCGTCACGAACACCACGCTGAAGCCCAGGATGAATCCCACCGAATTCACCATGACTCGCCGCATCAGCTGCCCCTGCGGTGCCTTCAGTTCCTCCACGCCTGCGCCCGAAATCAGCGAAACATATCCCGGCACCAGGGGAAGCACGCAGGGCGACAGAAACGAAATCAGCCCGGCAAAGAACGCAGCAATCGGAAGTGGAAGGCCAGACATCGCCTTTATTGTACCCGCTGGTTGTGCATGGCGTGTCACGCACCCGCTGACCCGCGGAGGCTCGCACCCAATCTCCTCCACCAGAATAAGACGCGCGGAATGAGATTTAGTTGCAAGCCGCCGGCGGCGCTCTACTTGGCCGGCTTATTAGGCTTGGCCGGAGCCGATGGCTCGACGGGTACGGCAGCCTCAGGCATCTCCTCCGGACTCGCCAGCAACTTATGAAAAATGCTGACCGGAACGGTCGCAACCAGCACCGCCCGGCTGCCTTCCTGGCGCACTCGCAGGCTGTCAAACAGAGTTTTCACGTCGGCGTCGGCGCCCGGCGAACCCACCGAGGATTCCGCGCTGTGAAACATGCTCAGCAACACCGAAACTTTGTTCGTGATGCTCAGCGCGTCTTCGTCGCTACCCGACGAAGCTTCCGCCCGCAGGTGCAGCACGTCAACCCGCAGCGGCAGATGCAGCGGGTTGTAGCTCGCGGAAACCACCAGATCGGCGGCCTTTGGAAACATGCTGGCCCAGGTCTCAAACCCCGGCGCTTTCGGCTCCACGTGGGCCACAATCCAGATCGGGCTGGCCAGCTGCACGCGCTTGTAATAGTGCCGCAGCAGAGCAGGACCTCCGAACGGCGACGCCAGCCTCCGCGAACGGTCGACCATGCCACGAATCACGGCCGGGTCGTCGTGATTGGAAGCCGCCACCGTATCCACGCCCAGAATCGCGACGCGAAACGACCGCCCATAGAGCGGAATCGTAAAAATGTCGATCGAGTTATAGTTCTCGACCGACTGCGCCGTCCGCTTCAGGTAAGCCAGACACCGGCCCTGGTCAAACCGTGCGGTGAAGACTTCAGAAAAGCGAGCCTCCGGCGCCGGTCCCCCGGTTCCGCCTCCTGGCCAGTATTGCGGGTAATGAACGGCGAAGGCCACGGCGTCCAGGTCACGCTCAAAGTCAAACCCGGTTTCCTGAATAAAGCGCTCGTAGTCCGGATCGCGCGATACCGGGTTGTGCGAGACAGAATCGTGCGCGGCAGAATCATGCGAGTCCAGATTGTGTGAATCAGCGAACAGGGACTTCCCGGCGTTCGCCTTCCGCACCCAGCCGAAGTCAGCATAGACAAACGCGTCGGCCCCCGGCAGCAGCCGCGCGGGCTCGGGCGGAGCGGCCTTGCGCAGCTCCACGGTCACCGTGACCGCCGCAGCCACCACGACGACCACCAAAGCGATGGGGAAGATTCGCCTTATTCGCATGAAATGCGGATCAGAGGTGAAATGATAGCACCCCCGCGGTTTGGCGGGGGCGCAAGCCCTCGTCTGCCGCCCTGGGAGCGGCAAATGTTTGGGGGTTGGGAGTTACTTTGAGAGTTCGAGATTTTTCACCACAGAGTCACAGAGAAATTCTCGTTCAAGCGTTGTCCTTCTCTGTTTCTCTGTGACTCTGTCGTGAACAGAACTCGGGGAACTCAAGAAGCGCCCACTACTTGGCTTTGGATTCGCCCATATGCGCCACCTGCTCCGCCAAGGCAGGATCAAACTTGAAAGCGACCGTCGATTCGCTCGCGCAATCGTTATAAGCCGCCAGCAGCCGCCGTGGATCGGCCATCACCTCCATCACTCCGCCCAGCCCACGCTTCTTTTCAATCGCCGCCAGGAGCACCGCTCCGGTTGCGTGATATCCCATGTCGAAGAACGCCGACGAAGCCTCGGCATAGCTTTCGTCCGTCATCGGCCCCTTCAGCGCGTCGCGCAAAATGTTCTGCATGGCTGGAAGCATTTCCGGAACCTTCGCCAGATAAGGCCGAACGTCCGGCTGCCGCTCAAGATCATCCAGCTTCTCATGCCCGTTGATCAGCAGCGTCGCGCTCCCCTCCATCATGGTCGCGACCAGAAATCCCCAGGCCTGCGCTTCCGCCGGAGTCAGCGCCAGTGAATCCCGCTTGCGATCCAGAATCTGCCCGTAGCCGAGATGGTGAGTCTCATGCGCGAAAAACTCGACCACGCCCGCCGGGGACACCGCAGCGGCCGCTCCCCGAGAATTCCGCCACGCCGAGATCAGCACATCAAAATAGAGTTGGTCGTCGATCGCCGCCGCGCCCGCCCGTCCACCCATCACCACGTAAAGCTTCGGCGCCAACGGAACCTGCTCAGGAAGGTATTTTCGTGCCAGCGGAATCGCATCACCGATCACTCGATTCCGCCGCAACTCAGCCAGTTGCGATTCGAGCAACGCAACATGATCTCGTCCCCATACCAGCGAAGGCCCCACATCCTGCATCAGCCCGGTGACGCCCTTTTCCGCCCGCGCTCCCGCCTCCGCCGGCTTCACCTCGACGACCCTGCCTAAGCAAGCAGCCCGCAGCACCTCGCGGTATTGCTGCATGGTGACTCGCCGGGAAATATTCTGCTGTTGCACGACCAGCGCTGTCCCCGGCAGAGAAATGACTCGATCGATGGCCGCCACGGTTACGTTGTTATCGCGGCAGGAGCGAAGCAGTTCCAGCATCGCTTCCGCCTGCGAGGAGTCCGGCGCGTTTTGCGCGACGGCAGGGCCAGCCAGCAATACGAATGCTAGAGGAATGATCGGGAGCAGTAGCTTCGTCCCGATCTTTCCTGGCAGACACATGATCTAAAATATGAGCGGTCCGAGTCGTCGGTTCCGGCCAACCCTTGCTTGCACCCGGAATTCCCCTTGTGATACCTTAAATAATTGTCCCGGACATCTGGCAGGGATCTGAGGGATGAGTTTGCGCGAAAGCGCGTCTTCCCCTCGAGTTTGCTGGCGT
>Ga0210390_10002069_pt1 | contig 18223 bp, 16 predicted proteins | sample IncBWH11OmetaG_FD_161050 | JGI IMG/M metagenome (GOLD analysis project Ga0210390, IMG submission 161050) | Forest soil microbial communities from Barre Woods Harvard Forest LTER site, Petersham, Massachusetts, United States - Inc-BW-H-11-O ... | reverse complement strand
CCACGTCAACATCTGGCCGCCGACCTACCAGCGCCCCCACCCGCCGATGTGGGCGGCGACCGGCGACCCCGAGACCTCGGCCGAGTTGGGCCGGCGCGGCATGGTCAACGCGCTGGTGCTGCGCGGCCCCGAGGCCAGTAAGCGCGCCTTTGACGCCTATCGCGCCGCCCGCAGTGAGGCCCGGCTGCCGGCGCCCGGCACCGACCGCTTCGCCTATGCCGCCCTCGCCTATGTCGGCGACACAGACGAGGAGGGCGTGCGGGTCGGCAGCAAATTGCTGTGGTTTTTGAACACCAGCCTCAAGCAGTCACCGCAAATGTCGAAGTTTCTGCCGGGCCGGTCGCCGCCCGAAGTCGCCGCGCAAAATTTCCGCACCGAGCCGCGGCCGGGGGGCCAGGCCAACCTGCGGCCGGGCCAGAGCCTGATCGGCATTACCGCGGAACAGGCGATCACCCGCGGCATCCTGTGCGCCGGCAACCCGGACACGGTCTACCGGCAGATCATGGAGATCTACGACAAGGTCGGCGGCTTCGCCAATTTCATCTTTATCGGCCGGTCCGGCTTTCTCGACCACCAGGAGGCCGAAAAGGGCATCCGCCTGATGGCCAAGGAAGTCCTCCCCCGCCTGCCGGCAGCCACCCTCACGCCCGAGCCGACGCGCCAGGCCGCGGAATAGTCAGGAACACAGCTCATGACCGATTTGACATCCGATCTGGCTCGGTTGTCGCCGCAACGGCGGCTCGAACTGATCGCACGGCTGTGGGACAGCCTCGAGGACCAGGACGTTCCCGTGACCGCCGCCCAGCGTGCCGAGCTGGAGCGTCAGATGGCGGGCTTCGACCAGGATCGGGAGAACGGCATTCCCTGGGAGCAGCTCAAAAGCACGCTTCGGCAGCACCGCTGGCACCGGCCCACGCTCGCCGAAATCGACGACGCGACGGTCGCGGCCTATTTCGTCCGGCTTGGTGAGCGTTAGCTGCGCTCTCTCGCACATATCGCAGAACAATGCTAGAACCTCACGACGTCTCAAGGCTTTTTAGATGGAGGTGCCAGAAGCCGAATGACAAAACTAGAGCTCGCCACCTGCGGCGGTCGATTTCCACTCCAGTCAGCGTCGTTGTGTTCTGGACAGAGTTCCACTTTATGGATGTTGGCAACATCATGCCAGTCGAATGACACACAAAAATCGGTCCATCTTAGATCCCCAAAAACATCTTTATATGTTATCCGCCCGAATGCTACAATCAATTTGGTTCGCGCTTTAAGTGAATCTATATCACTTTTCTGTAAGATTATATTTTTCGAATCTAGCGGATAGTTCTGAGCGGGGCCGCCACTAAATCACTGCGACTCGCTGATATTGGAAGCTTCGGGAATTGCCCGGGCGACCATGCAGAAAATATCTTCAGGTTCCACGCGGGAGACACCCAGGCCGCTTGGGTAATACCGAAGACCCTCAAAGAGGGGTTCACTGTAAAATTCGAAGATCCGTCTGGATTGTTTTGTAAATCGCCATCGAATGCACTGATATACACATAGGAACGAAGCTGTCGTACAGCTGTGTCTTCAGCGTCTACTACCAAATCTCTCGTTGCTCGCCATAGCAGAAACGTAGCTAATGCGAGACAGAATGTGAGCATCATATTCAAATCTAATTTATGAAAAATTATGTACAGAAGCCTGCGAGACATGAATTTAAAATATTAAGTTGTCCGTAGTGAAAAGGTCAGCGCGGCGCGGCGGCGAGGTTGCCGCCATCGACGGTGACGAACGAGCCGGTGGTGTTGCGTGCCAGACTAAGTGCCAGAAAGGCTTTCGCGACGTCCTCGGCGGTGACTTCGCGACCGAGCAGGTTGCGCGCCATGTATTGCGCCTCGGTGATGCCATAGGCGGCGGCCCGTGAGCTGATGTAGTCGGACGTCATGATCCCGCTGCGGATGCCGTCGGCGTTGACCGCGTTGGCGCGGATGCCGGCGCTGCCATATTCGAGCGCGTACTGCTTCATCAGGAACAGGGTTGCCGCCTTCGGGAGCCCGTAAGGCCCGGCGTTCGGCCCTTGGCTCACGGCTTGCCGCGACACGTTGAACAGCAGGACGCCGCCGGTTTCTTGCGCCAGCATGATGCGCACCGCGTTTTGCGCGACTGTCTGATGGGCGAAGAAATTCAATTCGAAGCTCTGCCGCAACACCGCGTCGCCGACTTCGCCGATCCGGCCTTGCCAGGCGGCACCGGCATTGGAGACGACGATGTCGAGGCCGCCGAACGTCTCGGCAACACGGTCGAACGCGACGCGCACCGCGATCGGATCGGTCACGTCGCAGGCGAGACCGAGCGACGCCCCGCCGAGCTTTTTGGCCGAGGCCGCCACCGTGTCGCCGTCAATGTCGAAGAGCGCCACCTCGGCGCCGTCGCGCGCCATCGCCCGCGCGATCGCAAAGCCGATCGTGCCGGCGCCGCCGGTCACCACCGCGACCTGCCCGGCGAGCGGCTTTTCGGCGGCCTGGCCGAGCTTGGCCTGCTCAAGCGACCAATACTCGATGTCGAACATGTCGGCCTCGCCGACCGGCGCGAACCGGCCGACCGCCTCGGCGTCGGTTACGGTCGCGACCGTCGCCTCTGCGATGTCGGCGGCGATCCGCGCGTCCTTGGCGTTGCCGCCGAGCCCGAACAGGCCGAGCCCCGGGACCAGGATAACCCGCGGCATCGGGTCGAGCTCGCGCTTCGGCACCGGCTGGCGCGGGTTGTGGCCGGCGAAATAGGCGTGGTAGTCGGCGGCAAAGCGCGCGACCGCGTCTTGCACCGCCGCCTTTAACGCGTCGAGCTTTCCGGGTTCGGGCGGCGGCGCGACCAGCGGATAATTCTTTGTGCGCAAGGTGTGGTCGGGGGTGGCCACGCCGGCCTGGCTGTAGCGACAAAGATCGGCGCCGTTGACGTAGTCGAGGATCGCGGGGCCGGTGCGGAACTCGAGAACGAAACGCTTGTAGGCGCCGGCCTCGCCCGGCGAGGGCATCGCGCAGGCGCCGCGCAGGATTGGCGCGACCTCGGCCAGGCCGGCAATTGCCGCGGGAAGCCGGGCGGCGGGAAACACCACGGTGTTGCGCCGCCGTGCCAGCCGCTCCTCAGCCTGGCTGACGGCCGCGACCATGCGTTCGTAGGCGTCCCGCGCGCTGTCGCCGAAGGTAAAGATGCCGTGCTTCAGCAGCACCAGCCCCTCAACATCGGGGTCGGCCTCGAACACCTCGGCGGCCTTCTTGGCGAGCTGAAAGCCCGGCATGATGTAGGGCACGAGCCCCAACCGGCCCTCGTAGAGGTCGGCGCAGCGCTCGGCGGCGTCGGGCTGGTCGGCGAGGCTCAACACCGCGGTCGAGTGCGTGTGGTCGACAAACTTGTGCGGCAGAAACGCGTGCAGAAGGGTTTCGACCGACGGGTTGGGGGCGCCGGGGTCGATCAGGTTGGCGCGTTGCACCCGCACCATGTCCTCGTCGGACAGGCTCTCGCGCGCCCGCAATTTGCGCAGCGGCGCCAGCCGCACTGCGGGCAGCCCGGCGGGCTCGATCGCCGCCATGTCCCAGCCGCTGCCCTTGACGCACAGCACCTCGGCGTCCTCGTCAAGCAAATCCTTGACGACCGTTTTGACCGAGGTGTTGCCGCCGCCATGCAAGACCAGCTTCGGGTCGCCTCCCAAAAGGCGCGACGTGTAGACCCGCAATCCCAAGTCGCGGCCGACGCCCTCGGCAGCATAGCGCTCGACCAGCCGCTCAGCCGCGATGTCCGACCATAGGCTTTGCATGGTTGCCTCCCGTCGCAAAGCGGCACCGCCCGCTTATCAATGCAGCCCGGCGCTGCAGGAGACAAGAGGCGAAGCTTTTTGAACCGGCTCCGGCGAAGAACCTCGGGACCGCGGCCGGCTGGGATGCGCGCCGGCGCAAAGCTCGGCAGCGTTAAACTTGTATCCACCGATCCCGGTGAAGACTAAAGAAGGTCGAGTAGCGCGAGCTTGCCGGTCGCCGTTATGGATCCGAGCCGGCGCGCGGCGGGGTTGCCTAGTGGGTATCCAGCGGGCATCGCGTTGTGCCGGGCAGCCGCGTCCAACCGTGATCCGGTCAAACCCGCGGGACTTCGATACATGGAGGGGAATGGTGAGGCTGCGAATTCTGGCATTGCTCGGCATGTTGACCGGCGCGGGTCTTGGCTTCGCGTCCGTCGCGGCTCCGGCGGCGGAACCCGCCGCCGCCCCGCAACAGCCGCAGATCAGCGCCGAGGCGAGCGCCGCGCTGCAGCGCATGGGCGACACGCTGCGCGCGCAGCAATTTTCGTTTCAGGCGCAGACGTTCCGGGTCTATGCCGGCCCGCAGGGCGAGCCGCTGCACATTTTTCACACGCTCGACGTCACCGTGCGCCGGCCGAACCGGCTCCTGGTGCTGAGGAACGGCGACGACGGCCCGGGAAAGCTTGTCTACGACGGCAAGACGCTGTTCATCTACATGGGCGACGCCAACAAATACGCCAGCATTCCGGTGCCGGGCACGATCGAGGGGATGATGAAGGAGGCGATGGGGCGGCTCGGGGTCGACTTCCCGCTCGCCGACTTTTTGACCGATGCGCCGAGCAAGTCGTTTCTGAGCGGTGTCACCGCGGGTCAGGTCGTCAACACCGTGACGGTCGACGGCGTGCCCTGCCTGCACATGGTCTTCTCGCAGCCCCCGGGCATCCAGCTTGAACTGTGGCTCGAAAAGAACGCGCAGTCCCTGCCGCTTCGGCTGGTCGTGACCTACCAGTCGCTGCCGGGCTCGCCGAATTTCATCGCCACCTTTTCCAACTGGAATTTCTCGGTCCATCCCGCCGACAGTGATTTTGTCTTTCAGCCGCCGCCGGGCGCGGTGCGGGTGGCGCTAAAGCCTCCGGCGGCTGCTCATCCGGCGCCGGCGGGCGCGGCGACGGCCCCGGGAGGCGCCAAATGAATCGCCTCGGCCTCGTCTGCGCGGCCGTCATATTGGCCGCGGTGTCCGGGCAGGACGCCTTTGGCTGGGGTGCGGTCAGCGGACCACGCGGGGGCGCGGCCTATCGCGGGCCGATGGGCGGTGCGGCGGTGCGCGGCCCCAATGGCGGCGCCGCGGTGCGCGGCCCCTACGGCGCCGGCGCGGTGCGCGGCCCGGCCGGCAACACCGCGGTGCGCGGCCCGGCCTACGGCGGCGGTGCGGTCTATCGCGGCGGCGGTTATTACGGCGGCGGCTATTACGGGGGCGCCGGCGTCGCTGCCGGCGTGGCGGCGGGCGCCGCGGTCGGGGCCGCTGCCGCGGCTTCAAGCTACTACGGCACCCCTTACAACTACCCGCCGCCTTATTATTGCGCGCCGGGCTACAGCTGCCCGCCGCCCTATTACCCGCCCTGAACCGCGGATGGGGGCATCGGGCGGCGCTCAGCGAGCGAACGCGGCAAAGATTTCGTCGAGCGCGGTCAGCTGGTTGCCGTTGAGCGAATTGGGGACGAGGACCGGGGTATCGACGCCGGCGTCGTACCACGCCGCGAGCCGGTCGCGAACCTTGGCCGCGGACCCGGAGAGCGTGTTGTCGGCGACCCAGCGGTCGGTCAGATAACGCGGGATGTCGTCGCGGCGCTCCTCCGCGATCGCCCGTTCTACCCCCGCCATCTCCGCGCCGTAGCCGGCCTCCTTCCAGTAGTTGCGATAATTCGGCAGCAGCACGTAGCGCACGAGCCGCCGGCGGTGCAGCGCCAAGGCCGCGCTCTCGTCGTCGGCGATGCACACCGGCAGCATGTTGCCGACGAGGAAATCCGGGCTGTTTCGCTTGCCGCTGGGAACAACGGACAGCGAGGCCGCCATGTGCGACAGGCTGGCGTTCGCGAACAGCACGCCCTGGGCAATCTCGGCGGCGAGCGCCACCATCCGGCGCCGCAATGCGGCAAGCACGACGGGCGGCAAGTCGCCGATGCCCTCGAACGATCTCAGCTTCTCGACAAAGGCGCGCGTGTCGGCGAGCGGCTTTCCGACCGCGACGCCGAGCCGCTGGTGGGTCGGGCCATGCGCGACCCCGATGCCAAAGCGAAAGCGGCCGCTCGACACCTCATGGATGTAGGCGGCGCTCATCGCGAATTCCTCGGGCGTCTGGGCATAGATCGGGGCGATCGCGGTCCCAAAACGGATCCGCTCGGTGGTGAGGGCGAGCCCGGTGCATTGCGCCATGTTGTTCCAGCGGCTTGGCATGTAGATGCCGGAAAAGCCGCGCCTTTCGACCTCGCGGGCGATGTCGAGGGTCTGCCGCCGCCGACCCGGCACGGCGACGAGGCTGATCGCGGGAAGGCGTTCGGGCATAGGGGCGCTCCGTTGTTGCCGATCGACACCGAGCCTATTCGGCGGGCCGCTTCGGTGCAATTCGCCCGCTGCTGGAGATCGCGCGTTCCACCCCTCGGGCCGGCGTTGTCGCCGTGGTCCTTCGCCCGTCGCCAAGCCTTGCTCCGCCGGCGGGCAACCCGTAGATTTGGTGTGCCAAGCGCGGCCGGACCAAGCGCCGTCGGCCGCGGTTGCTGTGAGAAAAACGGCGGGCCCCAAGGCGGGGGTGAGAAGAACATGAGCCCAGTCGAATGAGCTTTGAAATTCCCGGCGTGCTGTGGCGCCGCGACCCGGCGACGGCGCCCGTGCCGTTGGTTTTCGACTCGCCGCACAGCGGGTCGCAATATCCCGAGAATTTCCGCTTTACCTGCGCCTTCGACACGCTGCGCCGCGCCGAGGACGCTTATGTCGACGAGCTTTATGGTGCCGCACCCGAGCACGGCGCCACCTTGATCGGCGCGCTGTTTCCGCGCAGCTACCTCGACCCCAACCGCGGCGTCGACGACATCGACGAGGCGCTGATCGACGGCGAGTGGCCAACCCCGCTGCGACCGTCGCAGAACACGCGCGCCGGCCTCGGCCTGGTGCGCCGCGTCGCCCGCCCGAGCACGCCGATCTACGAGGGCAAGCTCACCGTCGACGAGGTTCTGGCCCGCATCGAGCGCTGTCACACGCCTTATCATCGCGTGCTCGACGACGCCTGTACCCGGCTGCACGCCGAGTTCGGCACCGTCTGGCACGTCAACTGCCACTCGATGCCGTCAAAGCGCAGCGCCCGCGACATCGGGCGGCCGGCGGATTTTGTCCTTGGCGATCGCGACGGCACGACATGCGCCAAGGAATTTACCGATTTCGTCGCCAGCGTGCTGCGCCGCCGCGGCTACGACGTGCGGATCAACGAAATCTACAAGGGGGTCGAGATCGTCAAACGCCAGGGATGCCCGGCGGCGCGGCGCCACAGCCTGCAGATCGAGGTCGACCGCGCGCTCTATATGGATCAGAAGACCTTCGAGAAGAACGCCAATTTTTCCCAGCTTCAGTCGGACATCACCCATCTGATCGAGATGCTCGGCCGTTTCGCCGGCGAGCGGCGGTGAAGGCGCGGGTGACAATCTCTCGGCGCGGCGTCTGATGGCAGCCAAAATCACGCTCGCCATGCTGGCGTCGGCCGGCACCGACGAATTCCCGGTCATAGACCTTGCCGGCTATCTGGCCGGTGCCTCCGGAGCGCTCGACGATGTCGCACGCCAGTTGCGCGCCGCCCTCGAAGAGATCGGTTTTTTGATCGTCGTCAACCATGGGATCGGCGCCGACCTGCTCGACGGCGTCGTCGAGCGGACGCGCCGCTTTCACGCGCTGCCCTTCGCCGAAAAGACCGCCCTCGGGGTCGATCGCGGCAACGGCAACGGGTTTACCGGCTATCTCGCTTCGGGCGGATATTCGGTGCGCACCTCAAAGGTCAACGACAACACCAGACCCGATCTCAACGCCGCCTTTTTTATGGACCGCGAGCGCCCGGCGGACGATCCCGATGTGTTAGCCGGAAAGCTGTTTCGCGAGCCCAACAAATGGCCGACCGGGCTGCCGGGTTTTCGCGATTTCCTGCTGCGCTACTGGGACGCGCTGGAGGCCTTTTCGCGCCGCCTGCTGCCGGCGTTTGCCGCGGCGCTCGACCTGCCGCCGGACTATTTCGATCGCGCCTTTGAGGACGCGCAATGCGTATTGCGCCTGTCGCACTTCCCGGCCGTCGGCTACGCCGAGAACCAGTTCGGCCTGGCGCCGCACACCGACGCCAATTTCTTTACGGTGTTGCCGCAGGCCAATGTCGAGGGCTTGTATATTCGCCCGCGCGGGCGCGGCTGGATCAAGGCGCCGCGTGTCACCGGCTCGCTAATCATCAACTCGGGAGACATGTGCCGGCGCTGGACCAACGACCGGTTTCTGTCGACCGAGCATCTCGCGGTCAATTTGAGCGGCCAGGACCGCTATTCGACGCCGTTCTTTTACACGCCGCACATCGACCATCCGATCGTGTGCCTGCCGACGTGCTGCGACGCCGCCAACCCGGCGAAGTATCTGCCGATCACCTATGGCGAGTATCGCGTCTGGTGGCTCGACAACAACTACAGAACACGGCTGGAGGAGGCATGATGGCCAAGATCCCGAAGATTCTCCACGAGCACATAAACACCGCCTTTCCGGCGAACGTATGCCTCGTCGGCAGCGTATTGCCCAACGGCTATGCCCAGGTCACGCCACGCGGCGGCACGATGGTCTACGACGACGAGCACATTGCGCTGTGGGAGCGCGGCAGGGGCTCGACCAACGCCAACCTGCGCGACGGCACCGCGCTCACGGTTTATTTCCGCAAGCCGCAGCTGCGCGAGGACGGCGTGCTGCCAAAGGGCGGCATCGCGCGCTTTTACGGGCGTGCAAAGGTTTACCGGTCGGGGCCGGTCTATGAGGAAATATGGCGCCGCCTGGTGCAGCCGGAAAAGGACCGCGACCCGCAAAAGGCAGGCTTTGCCGTGCTGATCGAGGTCGAGCGCGCCGAGGATCTCGACGGCCAGCCGCTGCCGCCGGACTGAGCGTAGCTCCGGCCGATACCCGCCGGGTTCAGCGCAGCAGCCTCGCGTTGAGCCGGGCCAGGCGGGTTTCGGCCTCGGCGTCGGACCCGAGATTGCGCGCGCGCAGATACCATGTCCGTGCTTCGCCGGGGTCGGGCCGCGCCCTCCACAGATGATAGCGGCGCAGGAATACGGGGTCGTAGCTTGCTCCGATCCCCAAGGCGCCCCGTCCCTCGCCCGCCGCGAACGCCCGCAGGTAATAGAGCCGCGCCGTCGTCAAGTCGCCACTCCGAAAGGCGTCGTCGCCCTGGGCCAAAAGGGCCGCAATCTCGGCGGCGGAGGGCGGTGCGGTCATCGCCGGCCCGGGCGCGACGGCTGGCGCCGCCTCGGCCGCCTTGGGTAGTGCCGCGGGCTTTGGCACGACGGCCGCCGGCGCCGGTCTGGTTTCGGCCGGCGGCGTGCTGGGTGGCGCCGACGACGCCGGCTTTGTCTCGGCTGGCGGCGGGCTGGGTGGCGCTACCGTTATCGGCTTTGTCTCGGCTGACGGTGCGGCGACCGCTGGCGGGGGCGATGTCGCGGCGATCGTCGAGTTCGGCAGCTTGGCGGTGGGCTCCGAGACCGGGACTGCCGGCAGGGCGCCGGCCGCCGCCCTCTTTGCGACTGCGGCACTCGCGGTCGGCGGCAAACTGACCTTGACGGAGGGTGGCGGCGCGCCGGTCACGCGCGCGGCGCGCGCCAGCGGCGATGCAGCGGCTGGGGCCGGGTGCGGCCGGATCGGAGGTGCCGGCTGCTCGACCAGCAAGGACAAACCGATGCCGAAAAATGCGATGATCGTAGCACCGGCGGCGACCCCGAGGCCGCCGAGCGAGAGGATGGCGCCGATCTCGAGGCGCCCCGGCCTGGGGCCGCCGGTCAAAGCCGCCGCCGGCAGCGGCGATGCCTGGATTATCGGGGCCGCGGGTTGGGAACGGGGTCGGAATGTCGGACCGCGCATGTCCCTGTTTCCTCTCTGGTCGAAAATCCTGCCAGATATGATCCCAAATTGGCAATTCCGACGTGTTTGCGCGCCGTGTGTCGTTCCGCGTCGAGCAGCGGGCCGCATCGCCTGTTGCAGAGGCTGGCGCGGCCCCCCACTGTCATTCTCGTGCAACCCTGACGGCGCGACCGGATGAGCTGGCTGACCAATTTCGTTTTGCCCAAGATCCGTGCCGTCGTCAGCAAAAAGGACGTGCCGGACAATCTGTGGAAAAAGTGTCCGGGCTGCGGGCAGATGCTGTTTCACCGCGAGCTCGAGGCCAATTTCGACGTGTGCCGCAATTGCGGCCACCATCTACGCATCGGCGCGGTGCGGCGGCTGCAGATCCTGTTCGACGAGGGCGCCTTCACCCGCATCGAATTGCCAAAGCCGGTGGTCGACCCGCTGCGGTTTCGCGACCGCCGCCGCTATGCCGACCGGCTCAAGGAGGCGCAGACCGCGCTCGGTTCCGGGAGCGACGCGGTCGTCGTCGGTCATGGCCGGATCGGCGGTCATCGGGCGGTCGTCGCGGCGTTTGACTTCGGCTTTATGGGCGGCTCGATGGGGGTCGCCGCCGGCGAGGCGATCGTGGCCGCGGCGCGGCTCGCGGTGCTGCAGGAAGCGGCACTGGTCGTCGTGCCGGCCTCGGGCGGGGCGCGCATGCAGGAAGGCGTGCTGTCCCTGATGCAGATGCCGCGCACGATCATCGCCGCCGACATGGTGAAGGAGGCGGGCCTTCCCTACCTCGCGCTGTTGACCGACCCGACGACGGGCGGCGTTTCGGCCTCGTTCGCGATGGTCGGCGACATCACCCTGGCCGAGCCCGGCGCGGTCATTGGCTTTGCCGGCGCGCGGGTGATCGAGGAGACCATCCACGAGAAATTGCCCGATGGATTTCAGCGCGCCGAGTACCTGCTCGACCACGGCATGATCGACATGGTGGTGCCGCGCGCGGAACTGCGGGCGACGGTCGGCCGGCTGCTCGGCCTGCTGGGCGAGACGCGGCCGGCGAACCCGTCGGCACCGGCGTTGCCGGGGGCGGCATGACCGGCGAGGCCAGCGACATCGTGCTGGAGCGCCTCTCGCGCCTGCATCCAAAGCTGATCGACCTGTCGTTGGGTCGGGTCGAAGGGCTGCTCGCCGCCCTCGGCAACCCAGAGAAGCATTTGCCGCCGGTCATCCACATCGCCGGCACCAACGGCAAGGGCTCGACGCTTGCCACCTTGCGCGCCTGCCTCGAAACCGGCGGTTGGCGGGTGCATGCTTACACCTCACCCCACCTGGTGCGGTTTCACGAGCGCATCCGCCTCGCCGGAAAGCTGATCGAGGAAGACCGGCTGGTCGAGCTCCTCGAGGAGTGCGAGCGCGCCAATCGCGGCGTGCCGATCACCTATTTCGAGATCACGACCGCTGCGGCGCTTCTCGCTTTCGCCCGCACGCCGGCCGATTTTGTGCTGCTCGAGACCGGGCTCGGCGGCCGCCTTGACGCGACCAACGTCGTAGCGCGGCCGGCGGCAACCGCGATCACCCCGATCTCGCTCGACCACCAAGCCTTTCTCGGCGACACGATCGCGGCGATCGCGGGCGAGAAGGCCGGCATCCTGAAGCCCGGCTCGCCGGCGATTATCGGCCCGCAGCCGTCCGAGGCGGCGGCCGTCTTCGACGCCCGCGCCGCCGCGGTTGGGGCGCCCCTCATTCGCTTCGGCCGCGAATGGCAATGCGTGCCCGGCGGCGGCGGCATGCGCTACGAGGGGCCGCGCTGGCGGCTCGACCTGCCGTCGCCGTCACTGTTGGGCGCGCACCAGATCGCCAACGCTGGCACCGCGATCGCCTGTCTTGAGCAACTGAGCGAATTCCCGACAACCCGAGAAACGATTGCCGAAGGGCTGCGCCACATCGACTGGCCGGCGCGCCTGCAACGGCTGACCCGCGGACCATTGGTCGAGATGCTGCCCAAGGAGTGGGAATTGTGGCTCGACGGCGGCCACAATCCGGGTGCCGGCGAGGTCTTGGCGGCAACGCTCGTGGACTGGGCCGACCGCCCCGTCGATCTGGTCGTCGGCATGCTCAACACGAAAAACGCCGCCGGCTTCCTGGCGCCGCTCGCCGCGCATGCCCGCAGGCTGTGGGCCGTCACGATCCCCGGCGAGGAGAACGCCCTGCCCGCGCCCGCGATCGTCGCCGCGGCCCGCTCTACCGGGCTCCTCGGCGAAGAAGCGCGATCGGTCGATGGCGCGTTGCGCGCCGCCGTCGCCCGGCCCGGCCCGGCCCGCGTCCTGATCTGCGGCTCGCTTCACTTCGCCGGAGCCGTCCTCGCCAAGAACGGGTGAATGCGGCGTAATCCGCCGGCCGAGATTACCCGGCGCGAATGAGCGAACCGGGATCGGCGCGGAAACCGGGGAATGCGATATAAGCTCGCCGCGTTGTTGCCACGCCGGAGCGCTAATGCGTTGGGGATGGCGTCCTGGTCAACACTGTAGCCATGAACTCGAAAGCTTCATCCCGGGCACTGGAAGTGTCGGAGGCGCGGCTTCGCGCCATTTTTGACACGAGCCATCTATACCAGGGGCTGCTCGCCCCCGACGGCAAGGTGCTGCATGCCAATGCGACCGCGCTGCACGGCATCGCGTCGACCTTGGATGCAGTCGTCGGCAAGCCGTTTTGGGAAACCGCCTGGTTCACCGACACGCCCGGCGTGCGCGAAATTGTTCGCAAGGCCGTCGCGGCGGTTGCCGGCGGCGAGACCGTGCGCCGGGAGATGCTTCTGAACCTGCCCGCCGGCCGGCGCTCGTTCGATTTCGCGATGCGCCCGATTCGCGACGAGCAGGGGGCGATTGTCGGCCTCGTGCCGGAAGCGGTCGACATCACCGAGCGCCGCCAGGCGGAGGAGGCGCTGCGTCAAAGCCAAAAGATGGAGGCGGTGGGTCAGCTGACCGGCGGTCTCGCCCACGATTTCAACAATTTGCTGACCGGGGTCATCGGCAGCCTCGAACTGCTGCAAGCGCGGATCGGCAAGGCGGCGAGCGGCGATCTCGAGCGCTACATAACGATGGCCCGAAGCTCCGCCGAGCGCGCGGCGGCTCTCACTCATCGGCTGCTGGCGTTCGCCCGCCGACAGACCCTTGACGCCAAACCGGTGGACGTAGACCAGCTGGTCGCTGGCATGGAGGAATTGGTGCGCCGCACGATGGGACCGCAGATTGCGGTCGAAGTCATTTGCCGCGACGCGTTGTGGGCCGCCCTTGTCGATCCCAACCAGCTCGAAAACGCCCTCCTCAACCTTTGCATCAACGCCCGCGACGCGATGCCCGACGGCGGCCGGCTGACCATCGAAACATCGAATATTTCGCTCGACGAACGCGCCGCCCGCGAGCAGGAGCTGCCGGCGGGGCAGTTTTTGTCGCTGTGCGTCTCCGACACCGGCACCGGGATGACGCCCGATGTCATCGAGCGGGCCTTTGACCCGTTCTTCACGACCAAGCCGATCGGCGAAGGAACCGGCCTCGGCCTCTCGATGATCTACGGGTTTGCGCGCCAGTCGGGCGGGCAGGTTCGCATCTGTTCCGAGCCGGGACGGGGCGCCGCGGTCCGCCTCTACCTGCCGCGTCACGACAGCGCCGAAAGCCCTGCCCACCGTGCCGTCGAGCCCGGCGAGCCGCGGCGCGCCGAGGACGGCGAGACCGTCCTCGTCATCGACGACGAACCGGCCGTGCGCATGCTGGTGGTCGAGGTCCTCTCCGATCTCGGCTACACTGCGATCGAGGCGCCCACCGGCGCCGCCGGGCTGAGGGTGCTGCAATCCGGCAGACGGGTGGACTTGGTCGTGACCGACGTGGGGCTGCCGGGCGGCATGAACGGGCGTCAGCTTGCCGATGCCGGGCGGGTTTTACGGCCGGGGCTGAAAGTGCTGTTCATCACCGGATACGCGGAGAGTGCTGCGATCGGCGACGGCCGCCTCGGCCCCGGGATGCAGGTGCTGACCAAGCCGTTCGGGATGCGGGCGTTGGCGAGCCGCATTCGAAGCATGATCGCCGAATCCTGACCCACCCCGGCGACGCGGGGATGGGCAAGCGCAAGGGGGCGCCGCAAGCCCCCAAGCGCCTCAACGCCATCCCGACGAAAGTCGAGACCCACGGTCGCCGTGGATACCGGCCTTCGCCGGTAAGACCGGGAAGAAGGCGCAGAAATCTTCGATCCAAGACACTCGGGGTCGAATTAAACGCCCGAAATCCGACCGCTTTCGTAATGCTGCGAAGCCGGCAAAGCGCGTCTACCCGTGGCCCCCGACCCTCGCTTCGCAGGGCGAGCGCAACAACACGCGGCGGGGTCCCGCGGGGTCAGGTTTCCGAGCCGTAGCCGAGCCGGGGGGCGTGCCGTGTCAGTTCGGCGGCGACGGCGCGCGCCGCGAGATCGATGTCGGCGAGCTCGCGAATGACGTGCGCGGGGAGCCGCTCGGTGGCGCGGGCGCTGTGGCCGGCGAGGATGCGGCCGCGCTCCGTCTCCAACGACGCCTGCAGACGCACCAGCTTTTCGCGTTCGGTTTTCATGACGGCAAGCCTCTCAGTTAATTGTGTCTGTCGGGGTGGGGAGGCCGTGGCGGGACGGCCTCGCCAACGCCAGCCCATATAGGAAGGCCTCGGATCGGGTCAATAGATTGGAATAGGTCTAATTCTAATTTCCCGGTCGGCGGCCGGCACGCGGGGAAGAAGGCGCGCCTTGGCGGCGTCAGCGGTGTCGGCCGCCGAGATAGCACAACACGGGGCGAGCGAACCGGCTGGCCTTCTCCGCTCGGCGGTGCTAGACACGTCCGGCCGATCGCACGCCCGCGGGAGAGGCCGCACCCCTTGAGTTGAACGGGGAGGTGCGGCGCCGAAGGAGCAACCGCCCCGGAAACTCTCAGGCAAAAGGACCGCGGGCGGAAGGGCGCTCTGGAAAGCAGCGGCTGGGGTTCGCACTCCGGCCGCTCACCGAAGGAGTAAACCCGCACCCACCCGAACCGGGTGAGCGCTGGTGAATCTCTCAGGGTCCACGACAGAGGGGGCACAGGGGACGCAACCGCGTCCGCTCTCTGTCGGAGGTGACCCGGTGTCCGCAGATCACGCCCCGCCGCTGCAGCGGACGCCGCTTTATTCGCTCCATCAATCGCTCGGCGCCCGGATGGTGCCGTTTGCAGGCTACGAGATGCCGGTGCAATACACCGCCGGCATCCTCGCCGAGCATCTGCATACCCGGGCTGCGGCTGGGCTCTTCGACGTGTCGCACATGGGCCAGCTGCGCCTCGCCGGCATCGACCCGGCGGCGGCGCTCGAAACGCAGGTCCCCGGTGACCTTCGCGGGCTCGGCCCGATGCGCCTGCGCTACACGCTGCTGCTGAACGACGACGGCGGCATTCTCGACGACCTGATGGCGACCCGGCTCGGCGACGGTGGGTTGCTTGTCGTCGTCAACGCCGCGACCAAGGACGCGGATGTCGCCCATCTGCGCGACCGGCTGGGCGGGGGCGTGAGCGTCGACCGGCTCGACGACCGCGCCCTGTTGGCGTTGCAGGGGCCGGCGGCGGCCGGGGTTTTGCGCCGCCTCGCGGACGGCGTCGCCGGGCTGGCGTTTATGAGCGCGGCGGAAGCAACGCTCGACGGCCACCAATGCCTGGTCACGCGCTCCGGCTACACCGGCGAGGACGGGTTCGAGATTTCGCTGCCGGCGGCGGCGGCGCCGGCGCTGGCGACAAGGCTGCTCGCCGAACCCGAGGTCGCGCCGGTCGGGCTCGGCGCCCGCGATTCGCTGCGCCTCGAAGGCGGGCTGTGCCTTTACGGCCACGACATCGACGCGACGACGACCCCGGTCGAAGCCGACCTTGCCTGGACGATCGGCAAAAGGCGGCGCGAGCACGGTGGCTTTCCGGGCGCCGCGGTCATTCTCCGCCAGCTCGCGCAAGGCCCGGCGAGGCTGCGGGTCGGCATCCGCCCCGACGAGCGCGCCCCGGCGCGCGAGGGGACGCCGATCGTCAATTCCACCGGGGAACAGATCGGACGCGTGACCAGCGGCGGCTACGGCCCCTCGGTCGGGGCGCCGGTCGCGATGGGCTATGTCGCGGCCGCATATGCCGCCGAGGGCACGCCCCTTTCGCTGATAGTGCGCGGCGCCGCACGCCCCGCGCATGTCGCGCCGCTGCCTTTTGTCCCGCACCGCTACCACCGGCCCTGAGCCCGCAACAAGGAAACCGCCGATGACAGCTCCGCGCTTTACGAAGGACCACGAATGGGTTCGGCTCGACGGCGACCTCGTCACGGTCGGCATCAGCGATTACGCGCAGTCGCAGCTCGGCGACGTCGTCTATGTCGAATTGCCCGAGCCTGGTCGTCGTGTCGAGCGGGGCAAGGAGGCGGCGGTCGTCGAATCGGTCAAGGCGGCGAGCGAGGTCTACGCCCCGGTCTCGGGCGAGGTCGTGGAAATCAATTCGGCGCTCGCCGCCGACCCGGCCAAGGTCAACGCCGACGCGATGGGCGAAGGGTGGTTTCTGAAGGTGCGCCTCGCCGACCCGAGTGAGCTCGACGGCCTGATGGACGAGGCCGCCTATCTGCGTTTTGTCGAGGAGCAGCCCTAGATGCGCTACCTGCCGCTGACCGAGGCCGATCGCGGCGCGATGCTGGAGGCGATCGGCGTAGCCTCGGTCGACGCGCTGTTCGCCGAGGTGCCGCCCGCGGCCCGGCTCGACGGACTTCTCGACCTGCCGCGGGCGCAGGGCGAGATCGAGGTCGAGCGGGCGATCGGCGGCATGGCGGCGCGCAACGTCGCGGCCGGGTCGGCACCGTTTTTTGTCGGCGCAGGGGCCTATCGCCATCACGTGCCGGCGGCGGTCGACCATCTGATCCAGCGCGGCGAGTTCCTGACCTCGTACACGCCCTACCAGCCCGAGGTGTCGCAGGGCACCCTGCAGTATCTGTTCGAGTTCCAGACGCAGGTGGCGCTGCTGACCGGAATGGAGGTCGCCAACGCCTCGCTCTACGACGGCGCCACCGCCTGCGCCGAGGCGGTGATGATGGCGAACCGGGTCACCGGCCGCAAACGGGCGGTGCTCGCGGGCGCCCTCCACCCGCATTACCGCGAGGTGTGCGCGACCTACGCCCGCTTTGTCGGGTTCGAGCTCGCCACACCCGGCCCGATGCCGGGCGAGGACGAGGACCTGGCGCGGCTCGTCGATGACGGCACGTCGTGCGTCGTCGTGCAAAGCCCCGACTTCTGGGGCGAATTGCGCGATTGGTCGGCCTTGGCGCGGATGTGCCACGACAAGGGCGCCCTCCTCGTCGTCGTCGTGACCGAAATCCTGTCGCTGGGGCTCGTGCGGCCGCCGGGCGAAATGGGCGCCGACATTGTCGCCGCGGAAGGCCAGTCGCTCGGCAACGCGCTCAATTTCGGCGGCCCCTATCTCGGGCTCTTCGCCAGCCGCGACAAGTTCGTGCGTCACATGCCTGGACGGCTCGTCGGAGAAACCGTCGACGCCGAGGGGCGGCGCGGCTGGGCCTTGACGCTGTCGACGCGCGAGCAGCACATCCGGCGCGAGCGGGCGACGAGCAACATCTGCACCAATTCCGGGCTGTGCGCGCTCGCCTTTACGATCCATCTGGCATTGCTCGGCGAGGCGGGGCTCGTCCGGCTCGCGCGCCTCAACCACGCGGCCGCGGTGCGCCTCGCCGAGCGGGTCGAGCGCGTGCACGGGGTACGGCTCGTCAACCGCACCTTCTTCAACGAGCTCGCATTGCGCCTGCCATGCCCGGCGGCCGCGGTCGTCGAGGCGCTGGCAGCAAGGGGCGTGCTCGCCGGCGTTCCGGTCAGCCGGCTTTACCCCGACCGCCCGGAGCTCGCCGACCTGTTGCTGGTGGCGGCGACCGAGACCGTGACCGAGGGCGACATCGACCGGCTCGCGGCCGGGCTGGCGGAGGCGTTGTCATGAACGACTGGAGCCGGGCGTTGCGCGTTCCGGCGGACGGGAGCCCGGCGCTGTCAGAGGCGACTTTCAGCGGCAACCGCGGGCTTCAAATCGAGGAAAAGCTGATTTTCGAGCAGGACGCGCCGGGGCGCTGCGGCGTCGACCTGCCGGAACCGCCGCCGTTTCGCGCGCGTCTCGGCGGGCTCGAGCGCAACGGCCCGATCGGCCTTCCGGGTCTCAGCGAGCCGCAGGTCGTGCGCCACTTCACCCGGCTGTCGCAAAAGAACTACGCGATCGACAGCGGGCTCTACCCGCTCGGCTCGTGCTCGATGAAGCACAATCCGCGCCTCAACGAGAAACTGGCG
>Ga0210390_10002068_pt1 | contig 18225 bp, 13 predicted proteins | sample IncBWH11OmetaG_FD_161050 | JGI IMG/M metagenome (GOLD analysis project Ga0210390, IMG submission 161050) | Forest soil microbial communities from Barre Woods Harvard Forest LTER site, Petersham, Massachusetts, United States - Inc-BW-H-11-O ... | reverse complement strand
GTAGTGCTGCGACAGGCTCACCGGCCTGTCATCGGCAAACCCGAGGCGCTCCAGCAGCACGACCCGGCTGCCTGCCCGAATGCCCAAAGCCGCCGCGACATGCGAATTGGCCGCGGTCTCCTTGAGCTGCAGCAGGCGTCCGGACGGCTCCATGTTGTGCCGGCGGATCCACTCGGAGAAGCGCGTGCGTGCCTCGACCGCGTATTCAAGCACGTCCTCAGCAACGAAAGACCCGCGACCCTGCTCCACGCGAACCAATCCGCCACGCGAAAGCTCCTCGAGCGCGCGCCGCACCGTGTGGCGATTGACGCGGAACTGTTGCGACAGCTCCGCTTCGGTTGGCAGGCGGCCGCCCGGCGGATAAGTGCCGGAGCCAATGTCGCGCTGCAGACGGTCTGCGATCTGCCGCCACAGGGCCACGCCATCCTGGCGTAGGACCGGCTCCAACGTCATTGCATTGTCATCCGTGCCGACGCGCATTTCATGCAACTCCTGGCTTGACGATAGCGCGATGTCGGGCTAGCTGTCTAGACATCCAAACAAGCGCAGGCGCTTGCCATGCCCGATGCAGTGCCACCGGAACAACCGCACGCCGCGCGTCGGCGTTGGATAGCCGTGCTGGCCCGTTCTGATGCAGCCGAGCTCTGCGAACGCCTTGGCACGCTGCCGGCGTATCGCGTGCTGCGCGGACCCGAGGCGGGACTTGTGATGGTACGTGGCCGCACCGGCGGCGGTGGCGCGCCATTCAACCTAGGCGAGATGACGGCGACGCGTTGCAGCGTGCGCACCGACGCCGGATGCGTCGGCCATGCCTACATCGCGGGGCGCAATGAGCGGCTGGCGGAGCTGGCGGCGCTCACTGACGCATTGTTGCAGGATCCGACGCGACAGAATGCATTGATGGAGGAGGTCATCGAACCACTGGCCGCGATGCAGCAGGCACGGCGCGACGCTGTCTCGGCGAAGGCGGCGGCGACGCGTGTGCAGTTCTTTGCCATGCGGAACATGCGCTCATGAGTGCGACAGTTGCGCTGCCTGGCTTCACCGACCCGGTTGGCGAAGCGCAGGCGACATTCCGTGCGGTGCTCGATGCGATGGCGCGGCCGGGCAGGCTGAATCGGGTCGGCGCGCAGCTGACCGCGCCTGCGCCGCTCGATCAGGCGACAGCGGCGGTGCTGCTGACACTGGTCGACAACGAGACGCCATTGTGGCTCGAGCCTTTGGTTGCGGCCGCGGGTGACTGGCTCGCATTCCATTGCGGCGCATCGATCGTCGATATGCCTGGCAACGCCGCGTTCGCATTGGCATTGTCACTGCCGGATCTCGAAGCATTGTCGGCTGGTTCGCATGAGGCACCGGAGAGTTCGGCGACGCTAATCTTGCAGATTGGCGCTTTGGGATCCGGCACGCGCTATCGTTTGTCCGGCCCTGGCCTGCGCGAGCCGACACTGCTGGCGAGCAACGGTCTGCCAGCGGACTTCGCTGCCGTCTGGCAGCGCAACCATGCGCTGTATCCGCGTGGAGTCGACATCATCCTGTGCGCCGGCACGACGCTCACGGCCTTGCCGCGCAGCGTGTCAATCGAGGAAGCCTGACGATGGCATATGTCACGGTCAAGGGTGGCGAGCAGGCGATCGACAATGCACATGCCTGGCTGGCCGAGGAGAGACGCGGTGATCAGGCGGTCCCGGAGCTGTCGCTGGCGCAGATCGAGGGTCAGCTCGGCCGCAGTGTCGATCGCGCGATGGGCGAAGGTTCGCTGTATGACCGGGAACTTGCGGCGCTGGCAGTGAAGCAGGCGCAGGGGGATCTGATCGAGGCTGCGTTCCTGCTGCGCGCCTACCGCACGACGTTGCCGCGCTTCGCTCATTCGCTGCCGGCTGACACTTCGGCGATGCAGATCAGGCGGCGCATTTCCGCGGTATTCAAGGACCTGCCTGGCGGTCAGGTGCTTGGCCCCACCTATGACTACACGCATCGGCTGCTCGACTTCGGCCTGGCCGACGGAGACGCCGCGGTTGTGGGACCGTGCGGCGGCGAGACGATGACGGCGATGCCACGCGTGCCCGATATCCTTGGCGATGAAGGGCTGATCGAACCTGACGGAAACGGCGAGGCTGAGCCCGGAGACCTGACGCGACAGCCGCTGACATTTCCTGCTGCTCGTGACATGCGGCTTCAGGCCCTGGCGCGCGGCGACGAAGGATTTCTGCTGGCTCTTGGCTATTCTACGCAGCGCGGCTATGGCGGCACGCATCCTTTCGCCGGTGAGATCCGCATGGGCGAGGTGTCAGTGGAGATCGAGCCGCCGGAACTGGGGTTTGCCATCGATATCGGCGACATCACTGTCACCGAATGTCAGATGGTCAATCAGTTCAAAGGCTCGAAGACCGCGCCCCCGCAGTTCACCCGCGGTTATGGGCTGGTGTTCGGCTTTTCCGAGCGCAAGGCGATGGCAATGGCGCTAGTCGATCGCGCGATGCGGGCAGAGGAACTTGGCGAGGAAGTCACCGCACCGGCCCAGAATGTCGAGTTCGTGCTGTATCACGCGGACAACATCGAGGCGACGGGGTTTGTCGAGCACCTCAAGCTGCCGCACTACGTCGATTTCCAGAGCGAGTTAGAGAATGTGCGGCGACTGAAACGCGAGGTCACGCGGATGACGGAATCTGCGGAGGCCGCGGAATGACGATGCAGCCGGTATGCGGTGAAAAGGAGGCAGTGGTGCGGTACTGGTGTCGCCCCTTCCCCCCAACCCTCTCCCGCAAGGGGAGGGGGAGCTTCTGGTGATGAAGGGCTACAACTTCGCCTACCTGGACGAGCAGACGAAGCGGATGGTGCGTCGCGCGCTGTTGAAGGCGGTGGCGATCCCTGGGCACCAGGTGCCGTTCGGCTCGCGCGAGATGCCGCTGCCCTACGGGTGGGGCACCGGCGGGATTCAGGTCACCGCGTCGGTGCTGGGTGGTGACGATGTGCTGAAGGTCATCGACCAGGGCGCCGACGACACGACCAATGCCGTCTCGATCCGACGCTTCTTCGCTCGCACCGCCGGCGTCAGCACCACGACGAAGACTGCGGATGCGACGGTGATACAGACGCGACATCGCATTCCGGAGAAGGCGCTGCGCGACGACCAGATCATTGTCTATCAGGTGCCGCAGCCGGAACCGCTATTCAGGCTCGAGCCGTCGCGCATCGAGACACGTCGCATGCATTCGTTGGCCGACTACGGGCTGATGCATGTGAAGCTCTACGAGGACATCGCCCGGTTCGGGCAGATCTCGATCAGCTACGATTATCCGGTGATGGTGAACCAGCGTTACCTGATGTCACCGAGCCCGATCCCTGCGTTCGACAATCCGAAGATGCACCTTATGCCGGCATTGCAGTTGTTCGGTGCGGGACGCGAGAAGCGGATCTATGCGATCCCACCCTGGACTGAAGTGCGCTCGCTCGATTTCGACGACCATCCGTTTCGGCCAATCCGAGCGCCGCATCCATGCGGGCTGTGCGGTGCGACCGATTCGTATCTGGATGAGGTGGTAATCGATGACCGTGGCGGACGGCTGTTCGTGTGCTCGGACACCGATCACTGCGCGGAGCGGCGCGCCGCAGGTCACGTCGGCGCCGAGGGCCTTAAGGAGGCCGCAGAATGAGTGACGGCACTCTGTTGTCAGCCCGCGGCCTGTCGTTGTCGTATGGCGCGCTTACCGCGCTGATGGATGTGGATGTTGACCTCTGGCCGGGCGAGATCCTCGCGGTCGTTGGTGAGTCCGGATCCGGCAAGACCACGCTGCTGAACGTTCTTTCGGGCCGTCTGCCGCCTGACGCTGGTGCTGTCTGGTATCGTGATCCGGCGGGTCATCTGCACGATGTGCAGGCGATGCCCGCGCCGGCGTTGCGCACGCTGCACCGTTCCGACTGGGGGTTCGTGCACCAGGACCCGCGACAGAACCTGCGCATGAATGTCACCGCGGGCGGCAATGTCGGCGAACGGCTCATGGCGCAGGGCGCACGACACTACGGCAACATCCGCGAGCAGGCCATCGACTGGCTGACCCAGGTTGAGATCGACGCAGATCGCGTGGATGACATGCCGCGCACCTTCTCGGGCGGCATGTTACAGCGGCTACAGATCGCGCGAACGCTGGTGACCCATCCGCGTCTGGTATTCATGGACGAGCCGACGGGGTCACTGGATGTATCGGTGCAGGCGCGGCTGCTCGATCTGATCCGCTCGCTGGTAACTCGGCTCAAGATTGCCGCAGTGCTGGTGACACACGACATCGGTGTGGCGCGACTGCTGGCGCATCGCATCATGGTGATGCAGCGGGGGCGCGTGGTGGAGCAGGGGCTGACCGATCAGGTGCTGGATGATCCGCAGCACCCCTACACGCAGTTGCTGGTCAGCTCGGTATTACAGACATGAGTTGCTCGCCGCGATTGATGTTGCGCACAGACGCGCTGGCGAAGGGCTTCACGCAGCATCTTCAGGGCGGCGTGCGGATTCCCGTCCTGTCGGGCATCGGTCTCGATCTTCATGCTGGCGAATGCGTCGTGCTGTCCGGACCGTCAGGTGTCGGGAAATCCACGCTGATGCGCAGCCTGTACGGCAACTACCGCGCGGATTCGGGTCGCATCCTCATCCGCCATCGGGATGAGATGGTCGATCTTGCCACCGCCGACCCGCGCACCATCCTCGCTGTCCGCCACGAGACACTGGGCTATGTCAGCCAGTTCCTCCGCGTCGTGCCGCGCGTGCCGGCACTCGATGTCGTTGCGGAGGTCCTTGTAGGCCGCGGCAGCGCGCAGGACCAGGCGAGACGGATCGCCACCGACCTGCTGCTGCGGGTGAACATTCCACGCCGGTTGCACGGATTACCGCCGACCACATTCTCTGGCGGAGAGCAGCAGCGCGTGAACCTGGCGCGGGGTTTCATCGGCCGCCATCCCGTGCTGCTGCTCGATGAACCCACCGCCTCGCTCGATGCGGAAAACCGCGCCGTGGTCGTCGCCATGATCAACGAGGCGAAGGCACGCGGCACGGCCATCATTGCGATCTGTCACGATACGGATGTGCGCGATAAGATCGCGGACCGGCTGTTCGCACTGAGGCCTTTGCAGGATGCGGCATGACTGACGAGACGATCCTCACCAACGCCATCCTGGTCCTGCCCGATGCGACCCTGCACGGAACGCTGGTGGTGCAGGACGGCCGCATCTCGGATGTGCAGCCAGGCCGTTCCGGCGCGCTTCCTGCCCACGACCTGGACGGTGACTATCTGATCGCGGGCATCGTCGATACTCACACCGACAATCTGGAGCGGCAGGTGCAGCCGCGCTCGCTGGCACGCTGGCCGTCGCGCTCCGCGATGGTCGCGCATGATGCGCAGTGTGCCGCTGCTGGCGTCACCACGGTGTTCGACGCGCTGTGCCTCGGCGATCTCGGCTTCGACAAGGAGCGCATGCGCACCTTCCAGGATGGGGTGGTCGATCTCGATGCGCTTAATGATGCAGGTCTGCTGAAGTCCGAGCACTTCCTGCACCTGCGCTGCGAGGTTCCCGCGCTGGACATGCTGGCACTGTTAGACACTGTCGCCGATCATGTGCTGGTGCGGATTGTCAGCCTGATGGATCACAGCCCTGGCGTGGGACAATACGCCGACCTCGACTTCTACCGCGCACTGCGCCGTCGCGGCGGCGTGGACGACGCGTATATCGAGCAGCGTATCGGCGAATTGCAGGCGCAGCGCGAACGGATGCGCATTCCCAACCGCCGCGCTCTGCTCGGGCGCATCGCCGGCCGCAACATAGCCATTGCCAGCCATGACGACAGGACCGAGCAGGAGGTCGCGGAAAATGCGGCCGACGGCATTGGCATCAGCGAATTTCCGGTCACCATGGAAGCTGCGCTTGCGGCAAAGGCGGCTGGCATGCAGGTCATTGCTGGTGCACCCAACATCGTGCGAGGCGGCTCGCATTCCGGCAACGTCGCTGCGTCGGCTCTGCTCGATAATGGCGCGGTCGATGCCTTCGCTTCCGACTATGTGCCGAACAGCCTGGTCGAGGCAGCGTTCCAATGTGCGCAGCGCATAGGGCTGCCGCAGGCGGTCTCGCTGGTGACAGACAGGCCCGCGCGGCTTGCCGGGCTGGATGACCGAGGAAGGCTGGAACGTGGGCAACGGGCCGATCTGGTGCGGGTTCGCCTGCATGAAGGATTGCCGGTGGTGAGGCAGGTCTGGCGGGCCGGCGAGCGCGTTGCCTGATGGGGCCGGACGCGCGTGTCGCGGTGTACTATGCACCGCAGGCCGATGATCCATTGTCTGCGGCGGCGTCAGCCTGGCTTGGCCGCGCTCCGACAAGCGACGCGCCGGTACAGCAACCTGATATCGCGAATATCGCTGAAGTCACCGCGGAACCGCGGCTGTACGGATTTCACGCGACGCTGAAGCCACCGATGCGATTGGCCAGTGGTTGCGGTTGGGACGATGTCGTTGCAGGCGTAACGATACTGGCCGAACACATTGCGCCGTTTGACCTGCCAACGCTCTCCGTGCAGGACGTGTTTGGTTTTCTCGCTTTGCGCGAGACCGCGACGAGCGCCCCGTTGCAGGCACTGGCTGATGCCTGCGTCGAACACCTGGATGCATTCCGTGCGCAGCCATCCGATAGCGAGCTCGCGCGTCGTCGGCGGGCAAATCTAACCTGCCGGCAGGACGAAATGCTGATCCGATGGGGTTATCCGTACGTGTTCGACACTTGGTTCTTCCACCTGACGCTGACGCGCAGGCTAAGTGCGATGGAGAAGCAGGTGTTCATGCCGGCAGCCGAGGCCTACTTCGCGCGCGCGCTTGCGACGCCGCGCCGGGTCAACGATATCTGCCTGTTCGTGCAGCCTGTCCCCGGTGCGCCGTTTGTCATCCGGGAACGTCTGCCGCTGCGCGGTTGAGCGCGGCGAGGAAGCGCGTCAGCCGTCGTCCAACGATCCGTCGTTGACGACCGTTTCCACTGGAATGTCGCCAGGTATCGCAACGCTGCGTGCGAGCCGGGCAGCGATTTCGGCCGCATCCTCCCGTCCGCGCGACGTCAGTCGGGCCGTGCGGATGTCCTGCGAGGCGGTCACCTCAATCACGCGCACCGGGAAACGCGTGGCCGCCTCGAAAATAATTGTGCGTGAGACGTTGGCTACTGTGACGATGCCGTCCGTGATTGCATCGGCTGGAATGCCGTAGCGCAGCCCATGTGCCTCCCACTGAAGTGCGAAGTCGCGTTGGGCGAATTCTACCTCAGTGGCCGGCTCATGCGCCTCGCCGCCCGCGTCCTGGGGCCGCGTCACGACCCGGCGGACGAAGTGGAACCGGCCGTTATCTGCCAGCGCCTGCTTCGCCGCATCGAGCAGAGTGTCCTTGCCTGCCCCGCTGGGCCCCACCACCAGAACCAGCATCTGAACCTCACGGCCGTGGTGGACAGGCCTGGCCGCAAAGTCAACCCGCCACCACGCCGACCTGTCGTGCTTCGTTCAGGCATACTTCAGGAACGCGCCCGTCGCACCATCGGACGCGAGTTGGAAGCCGGAGGCTGTAAACGGACCGGCCAGGGTGAACGAGGACTTGGTCGTGCCGGAGACAACCGTGACCTTCGTGTTGGCGCCGCTGGCCACTGCGGTCACCGTGGAGCCGGCGAAGGCCAGGTTGGTCAAGTCGATCGTGTCGCTGGTCAGGAAGTTCTTGATGGTGTCGCCGTTCAGATGTGCGGCGGTATCGCTGAAGGTGTCGAACCCGCCGGAGAACCCAATCAGCGTGTCGGCTCCAGCGCCGCCGGTCAGCGTCTGGCCGATGCCGCCGGCCGTGATCGTGTCGTTGCCGCTGCTCCCAACCGCGATGAACTGCATTCCGTTCAGCGTCAGGTTGCTTGCGGCGCTCAGTTTCACCGTGCCGACGTCGGTCCCGGCGTTGAGCGCAATGGTGCCGCCAGTAGTGATGTCCAGCGTGCTGTTGGCGCCGAGGCCGCTGATCAACGCGCCAGCATTGGCCGCGGTGGCCTTTATCGTCTCGTTGGGACCGCCGGCGATGACGCTTTGCGTTGGCGCACCGAGGGTGATGGTATCGCCGCCGGTGCTGCTGCCGCTGATCTCTAGCCCGGCCGTGGTGTTGGCGGTGAAGTTCGTCGTCGTCGCAAGCTGCACTGTGTTGATGCCGGTGATCTTGGTGCCCATCGTTGCATTGCCGCCGCCGGTCACCATCAGCGTATTGCTGCCGGTGCCGCCTTTGATGGTGACGTTGCCGATTGTTGACTTGGTGACGCTATAAATGTCGGTGCCGGTGCCGCCGTTCACGGTCTCGCCGGAGCCAAGCGTTACGGTGTCGTTGCCCGCGCCCAGGTTGATCACATCGGTGTTGTTGGCACCGATAATGGTGATGCCTCCCCCCGCGGCCGAGGCCACGTTCACCGTCGCGTTCAGCCCGGCTTTCAGCGTGACCGTCTGCGCGCTCGTCCCCTGCCCTTCTTGTGCGTCGATGACGTTGATGTTCGTCAGCTTCGCCAATGCTGCCAGGTCGAACGCTCCACCGCCGGACAGCTGCAAGGTGTTGCTCACGCCGGTGCCGGTGCCCCCGGTGATCTTGTCGGCGGGAAGCAGAGTTGCCGCTGTCGCTACGATGGTGGTGCTCACCGGCCCGGTCGTGATGGTCACCGGCGTTGTCGTCAGGGTCACGGTCGACAGGCTGGCGTTGGGCGCGAAGGTGAGGTCGGTGCCCCCAGTTCCGTCAGCGGCGAGGGCAAAGCTGCCTTGGTAGGATCCTGACAGCGTAATCTTCGAGCTGGTGGTGCCGCTGGTCAGCGTCAGCACGGTGCTCGCGGCGCTGACCGTCGACTTGCTGATTACCGCGGTCGTTGGTGCGAGATTGGTGATGTCGATGACATCGCTGGCGAGCAGGTTGGCGATGGTATCGCCGTTCAAGTCGGCGGCGGTGTCGCGGAAGATGTCGTTTCCGGCACTGGAGCCGGTCAGCGTGTTGGCGCCTGCGCCGCCGGTCAGCACCTGGCCCGCGCCGCCAGCGGTGATCTTGTCGGCGCCAGTGCTGCCGACGATGGTCAGCCCGGTCGTGGCATTGGCGGTGAAGGTTGTCGCCGACGCCAGTTGCACTGTGGTGATGCCGGTGATCCCGGCGCCCATGGTGGCGGTGCCGCCGCCAGTGACGCTCAGCGTGTTGGTCCCCTTCGTGCCGCCGTTGATGGTCACATTGCCGACGTTCGCCGAGGTGACTTTGAAGGTGTTGTTGCCGCCGCCGCTGTTCACCGTCTCGCCGGCACCTACTGTCACTGTGTCGTTGCCAGAACCGAGGTTGATGACGTCGCTGTTGGCCGCACCGGTGATGGTGATGGTGGGCGACGTATCGGTTGCTGTGGTGTCCGAGGCGACATTCACCGTCGCATTCAGCCCGGTGCGCAGCGTCACCGTCTGCGCAGTCGTGCCCTCACCCTCCTGCGCTGTGATGATCGCGATGTTCGTGAGTGTCGCCGGCGCCGAGAGGTTGAAGGTGCCCCCTCCCTGGAGTGCGAGCGTGTTCGTCGCGGTGCCGCCGCTGATACTGTCGGTGGCGGTCAGCGTGGCGGTCTTGGCGATGATCGTGTTGTTGGCGGGACCGCCGGCGACGGTATCCTTTCCAGTGGTCAGCGTGAAGGTTTGGCCCGGCGTCACCGTCACGCCGATGCTCTGCGTTGCCGCAGCGACGCTGAAGCTGTCGACGGCGTTAAGCGTGATGGTGTCGGAAGGCGTCGTGGCGTCGGTATCGGACAGAGTCGCCAGATCGCTGTTCACGGTCGCCAGCGACCCGCTGATCGTCAAGCTCGTAGTGCCCGAGCCGGTCACGCCGGTTCCGGTTGCCGAAAGCAACCCATTCGTATCGGCTAGCGTGACGGTGAAGGTCTCCGTCGAGGCACTGGCGGTCTCCGCCAGGGTGACACCGGCGATGAGCGTCGGCGCGCCCTGATTGATGGTCGCCGAGGTTGGCGCGGTCAGCGTCGGCGGATCGGCCACGTCGGTGGCGACGACGGTCGTCGTGCCGTCTGTAACGGTGGCCCCCGCCGTGTCGGTGTCTGCGATCGTAAAGGTGGTAGTGACGGTCTGACCTGGTGCGACCTGATTGCGGGTCGGCGTGAACACCAGGCCATCCAGCGCTGTGGTAACCGCCGTGGCGGTACCGGTGTCGGTATAGACCCCGGTGGTGGCATTGTAACTGCCACCGCCCAGGTTCGACAGCGTGCCGTTCGCCGCGGCAGACAGCGTGATCGTCACGGTCTCGGTCTGGGGGGCGGCATTCGTATCCCCGATCGCAACCTTCGAGAACGGTGCGATGGTTGCCAGATCAGTCGTCGCCTGGCCCGCGGCGGTGCCGATGATCGTTGGGGGAGCGGCCAGGGTTATCGAAACGACATTCGTGCCCGCACTGGTGAGGTCGAGTTCGAGCTGATTTTGTCCGTTGACGTCGGTGAGGCTTACGATAGTTGCGCCGGTGACGGTGGGCGTCAGCGTGGTGGCTCCGCCGAGGTCGACGAGGACATCGCCTGTGCCGACCGCGGTGAAGCTGAGATTGAGACCATTGCCGGTGACCGAGACCAGATCCGCCCGCATCGGCAGCGATTCGATGTGAGTGACATCGTCCTGGGTGGTACCAAGGTTGATCGCGAACGTGCCGCCGTTGGTCGGCAGGAACAATTCTGTCGAGTTATAGGCGTACCAGTTGGTGACACTCTGGATCACGTCCGTGCCGCCGTTGACGACGTCGAGCGCCATCCCTCCGACATCCGGCGCAGTGGGGTCCGGGGTGACCGTCGCGGTGATCGTGTTGCCCACGGTGGTGTAGTTGATGGCCGCCTTCTGCTGCGCCTCGGTTCGCGCCGCGAGCTCCTCAAGCGTCAGGAACTCGTAGTTGTCAGCATAGGCCTGCGCGATGAATTGCGTGTACATGGCCGTGGTGTACGGCGAGCCTGTGCTTGTATCAGTGGTCGTGTTCCAGGCCGCAACACCGTAATCGTGTACCGGCAAAACGACGACGGGCGTGCCGGCGGCATTGGCCGCGAGCGCGTTGAACTGCGCCGCCCAGTCCGCTTCGGCTTGCGCCACAGTCTTGCCTTCGTATTGGATCTCCGTGAAGTCGAACGTCATGTTCGGCGCGATATAGAGCGAGCCCATGTCGGTCGCGCTTGGGCTCATGTAGCCGATCGCACTCGGGTAGCCAGATCCGACGCCGGTCCAGCCACCGGTGAGAAAACCGGTGTATCCGGGTGTTGTCGTGGTCGGAGCGACAGATTGGAAATAGGGCAGTATGTTCTGGTCGGTGGCGAATGTCTCGTTGGCGCCCGGAATGGCGGCACCCTCGATCGGAATACCAAGTTGCTGCGCCTCCAGCGCCGCCGACTGTTGGAACTCGTAGGCGTAGGTGAAGGGATTGCCGGTTGCGCTCAGGACCGGGTTAGTCGTCGTCGCAGTCTGCAGGAAATTGGTGTTTTCTGCCGGGATCGAGAAGGTCAGAGTCGTGCCGGCTGGAATGTCAGCGATAGTACCATCATTTGCGGTGCCGTAGCCGCCTGGCACGTAGCTGATGGTGATGGTGTCGCCTGAAACCGCCGTGACCTGAGAATTGGCGATGGACCCACCTTCTCCGGCGGCGCCGGGGAGCGGCGTGTTGGTACCAAGTGCGCCATTGGAAGCCGTGACAAACATGCCCACCGTGACGCCGGCGAAGGATGGTGGCGCACCGGTCAAGGTGATCGTGGTCGAGCCAGCCTTCGTATCGCTGGCGGTGGTCGCCGTGAACGTCCCAGTCGGTGGATTGATGAGGTGGGTGTAAGAGTGCGTGCCGATCTCGCTCCCCATCGCCAAGAGATCTTGGTAATAGGGCAGGCTGGCAGTCCAGTTCGTTGTCGACGGATCGGCGGCGGTCGGGTTGTCGCCAATGTTGAGGAAATAGGATCCAACGAAATCGTATTGCGTGTTCCACTGCTGCAAAATCGGTATCAGTGTGCCATAGATCCCGGCACTGGCGGGCTGTTGGACTCCATTGACAGTCGGCGTCACGTCCGCGGGGAACTGCGACTGGTCCATATCCATGCGCACGGCCACAACGCCGGCGTCACGCGATATGTGCAGAGCGACGCCCGGCTGCGTTCCGAGCGCGACGGCCTGGATGGCGTTCGACAACAGGTTGCTGTCGCCGAGTAGATCCTGGCTGGCGAATTCTACGTTGGTGCCACCGGTCGTGGTCTGGATGACGCCGGGGATTGTTTCTGTACCGGTACCGCCTAGTGTTGGATCAGTGACAGTCTGGTTGACGAGAACATCCGTTGCAGTGCCGCCCACGGCCTGATAATCCGCATAGCCTTCACTGGGGTAAGTCTGGATGACCTGGCCCGCGGTGTAGCTCTTCATGATCGGGTTGGTGACGTCGTTCGCGGTGACCGATATCGCTCCGCTATTGCCGCCGGAAACCCGTTGCAGGCCCAGCAGGGTCTCCATGTTGGAGTAGGCGTTGCCAGGCAGTGGCGCGCCGGTTTGATCGTTGGTGAGGAAGTCGCCGGCGGTAATGATGCCTATGTGGTAGTTGTAGACCGCGCTGGTCAGTGTCGACATGATCGCTGGCAGTTCCGCGGTATTCACATCCGCCATCGACGGGAATATTATTGCATCGTAACCAATAAGGTTGTTGATATTGGTCAGTTGCGATTCATCGATGATGTCATACGACACGCCGGCCATGCGGGCCTGGTTCTGCGCCGCCATGAACAGATCGGAATAGGCGGTCTGACTGAAGTAGAGGGCCGCGGTGGTGTCCGAGTAGACGATAGCGACCTTGTGGGTAGGCGTCCGCGCCACCAGGGTTGCGGGGTCAGTTATCGTGTATTCCGGATTGTTGGCAAGATCGGATGGCAGACCCTGTGTGCCATTCAGGGCGACGAAATTGATCGAGGTCGGCGCGGTGCCGCCGGTCGGCGTCAGCAACGTCTGCGGGATCGCGAGTTCGAGGCTTTCGCCATTGCTGGAGAAGCCGTAATCGAGCGGCGCCCCGCCGTTGAGCAGCGTCGTGACGCCGGCTGTGACCGAATACAGAAAGGGCTCAAGTGCGGCATTGGAGCCGTAGGCGAACTGCACCTCATACTCGGCACCAATGTTGGCGAACGACAGGTCGTAGCCGGTTGCGGCATTTTGATCCGTGTTCAAATAGATGGTGTCGGCTGTTCCGATGACCGGGTCCGTCGCGGCGGTCGCGTCGATGCCGATCACGTAGGTGTTGCCTAGCGTCGCATCGTCGAGGAAGGCGCCGTAGATTTGATATCCTGCGGCGACGTTTGCCGGATTTGTGATGATGTCGGCCGCCGGCCAATCCGAGAATGTCCCGTCGAGCGTGATCAGGTTGCCAATCGTTGTCGGGACCACCGCCGCGGAGTCGGTGATGGTGTATTCAGGACTGCTGGAAAAACTGGTAGGGAGACCCTCTGCGTTATTGATCAGGGTGGCGAAATTGATCGAGGTGGGCGCGGCGCCGCCGGCCGGCGTCAGCAGCGTCTGCGGGATCGCGAGTTCGACGCTTTCGCCGTTGCTGGAGAAGCCGGCATCGAGCGGCGTCCCGCCGTTGAGTTGGGTAGCGCCGCCAGCGGATGTGACCGAATACAGATAGGGCTGAAGCGCTCCGTTCGCATCCAAAGCGAATTGCACCTCATACTCGGCGCCAACGTTGCCGAACGACAACTCATAGCCGGTCGTGTTATTTTGATCCGTATTCAGATAGATGACGGTACCTGCGGCGATGACCTGGTCCGTCGCGGCGGTCGCGTCGATACCGATCACGTACGTGTTGCCGAGCGTCGCATCGTTGAGGAAAGCGCCGTAGACCTGATACCCTATGACGGTATTTTCCGACGTCATGAGCGCGTCAGTCGCCAGCCAGTCCGTAAACTGTCCGTCGAGAGTGATCTGCTGTCCAATTGTGATTGCCATCGAAGTTATTTCCTAAACGATTCAGCTTGGGCTCAGCGTGACGGCGGGTGCGCAAGGCGGACTCTCATGGGAACGGCTCCCTGCGCAGTTGGAAGGTGATCGAGAAACGTTGGCGCTCGGCCTGATGAGGGAACACCGGGGGCGGCATGTAGCTTGGGAACGGCACCATCACGCCCCGGCCCGGACGGCGTACCTCGCGGGCACGAGCGGCCGCAGGCGGGTGGCGCGGGGGATCGTGAATGTGCTGGGAAATCGCCAATGGCCTGGTTTCCTTGCTTGACGTCACCCACCGCGAGCGTCCGTTCGGCTTCGATCACGTCTCGGTTCTGGGTTCGTGCATCATCGTTCCAAATTGGATACTTGTCTATCGAAATTTTACGACACTACTACGATATTTAGATGAAGGCGATCGAGCAGCTTATCGGCCCACAGGCGGCCGTCGGCGCGGGGCATTGCCATTGCGCGTAATGCGGGAGCGAGTTCCATTCTACACTGGGCGCCGCCACGCCCTATTGTGGTGCATCGAGGCATTTCCCCTTGACCCCATTGGGCCAGGTGAAACGCGGCGGCCGCCTTGCGCGTCAACGTAACCTTGGTACGCGGCCTTTCGGGGAAAATGAGGCTATTGTCGGGGAATTGCCGCGGCGAGTGATCGCGGGGCAGACGATCAAGGCAACTTGGCCGGCCGGATGGCGCGACGGCGGCCGGATCAGCCGATTGGCCAACATCCCTAGGACAGATTGACGCACGAAATCAGGGTCGTTTACCGACTCAAGAGTAGGCTCAGTGGGAGGGATAATGTGGAGCGGCGTGCGCCTGATAAAGCCGCGCGCGCAATACTTCGTTGACGCCCAACGAAACGCTCGCGACCCGCTTGCAGGGGCGTGCGGAACCGACCCGATGGTACTTGGGCAGGGCCGCTCCGGGAGCGCCAACGGTCCATCTAAATTTATCGTATTGGTCGAAATATCCGGTACATTGGTTATCCGTACGTTAGGATATTGATTGACTTCGTCTCAAAATTACACTATATGATCAGGAATAGCGAGGTGAGAGGTTGATGTCAGGGGCATACGGCGGTGCCGGATCTGCCGCATCTCCTACGTCCGACCGGCTCACTGATAAACCCACAGAGGGGGCGCCTCATCGTGTTCCATCGGCAACAGACATCGAATTCCTTCGCCGGCGCGGGCACACTGCAGGCCGGCGGCACCCTGAACCAATCGAGGGTACTGCGGCTGTCGCTGGTATTTTGCCTTCTGGTCTCACTCGCCTCCCTTTGCTACTATGTCGTAACGGCGCTCCCGCAAGCGCGACTGCTCTCCGCCGCACCCTGGCGTTCGCTGCCCCAGCAGCTCATGGGTGCCATTGCGCCGAGGGGAGCCGCCGTTGCGACAAAGGCGGATGCTGCCGTGGTCCGAGGTGCCGACACCCAGGTATCGTCAGCTCCATTGGTCGTCGCCGAGGGGGCAAAGGGCGCCGTGATCACCTACGGCGACCGGTTGAAGATAACGTTTTTCGAGAGCCTCGGCGTTCCGCTCGACAGCAGCAGCGGCGCTTCGGACAAAGTCGTCGCCACGGTCTTCCCGCGCATGGATCTGTCCGCGGAATATGCGGTCGATGAAGGCGGCAACGTGAACATTCCAAAGCTCGGGCAGTTCACGATAACCGGCCGGACCATACCAGACCTGCAATCGGAGCTGGCCGCAGCTTTCAGGCACGCGATGGGCAGAACAAGCGAAGTGAATGTCGCAATCGTCGAGCGCCAGCCAATCTACGTCCTCGGCGCAGTGCGCAATGCCGGCACCTTCAAGCATACGCCGGGCATGATCGTATTGCAGGCTCTGGCCGATGCCGGCGGCGCCGACTTTGGCACGGCCGACACGTCCAAGGCGATCGAGGGCATCCGCGAGACCGAGCGCCTGCGTGAGATGGCCGACAAGCGCGACCGGCTGCTGGTCAAGCAGGCCACACTGACCGCACAGCTCGACGATGCGGATACCATCGCGGTGCCGGCCAGCATCAAGTCCCGGCTGTCGGAGACGTCCCCGCTGAACGCAGTTATCGCTGGCGCGGCGGCGACCTTGACCGCGGAACGCAAGAGCTATCAGCAACAGCAGGCGCTTGCGGAGCGGCAGGTCGCGATTGCACGGGTTGAAATCGAGGCTCAGAACACGCGCGCCGAGCAGCTCAAGACGCTTTTGGCGAAAAAGATGACCCGACTCCACGAACTGGAGGAAATCGCCGCACGCGGGAGTGTGTCTCAGCTCAAGCTGACAGACGTCTACGTGGACATTTCCGAGACAATCGCGCGGCAAGAGGACCTCCACGTCGCCGCGGCACAGGCCGGGCGCACCTTGGCCGAGGCTGAGATTGCGCAGTCAAAGTTGGAGCTCGAGCATACTGTCGGACTGCAGAAGGAAATCGCCACCGCGGAGCAGGACATCAACGACAGCACCCAGGCAATGGCGTCCATGCAGGCGGTGATCCAGGTGCTGCGCGGTGGTCCTCCCGAGGCTGGTGCGGCGGCCAACCTGCCGCAGCTCAGGGTCATGCGTCGCGTGGCAGAAGGTTTCGCGGTCATTCCCGCGACGGATACGACCCTGCTCGTGCCTGGCGACGTTATTCAGGTCAATTCCGCCGGACGCCCCGACTCACCGACGACTGGAAATGCCCAGGATCTGCAGCGTTTGCTGAATTAGATGATGGATTGAAAAAATGACATGTCACGTGAAGCAAGCGGTAATTATGGCGGGCGGCAAGGGAACGCGACTGCACCCATACTCTGCGCTTTTCCCGAAGCCATTGATGCCGCTCGGAGACATGCCGGTTCTCGAGCTGCTGCTGCGCCGGATGAAGAAGGCGGGGGTTACAGACGTTATTCTTGCGGTCAACCATCTTAGTCATCTCATCAAGGCCTTCTTCGGCAACGGCTCTGAGCTCGGGCTGCGCATCAGCTACAGCAAAGAGGACAGGCCGCTTGGTACCGCAGGCGCTCTGGGCAATATGCTTGACGATCTCGACGAGACGTTCCTGGTTGCCAACGGAGATCTTTTGACCACCATGGATCTGGCGGCGATGGCAAGGCAGCATTCTGAAACCCGGTGCGACGCCTCCATCGGTATCTTTGAGCGTGAGAACAAGATCGATTTTGGCCTCATCGAGTTCGACTCTGAGAACCGTCTCTGCGCCTACCGCGAGAAGCCTACGAACATGTACTACGTGAGCATGGGGGTCTATATTCTCCAGCGAGAAGCGGTTCGTCAGAATATCGCCCTGGGCGATTATCAGGACATGCCCTCGCTACTGTTGAACATGAGGGCTGCCAAAGCTGACGTCCGCTGCTACCATGACGATTGCATGTGGCTCGACATAGGACGCCCTGACGACTTCGCCCTCGCACAGAGCATGTTTGAGAGCAATCGCGCGCTGTTCCTGGAAGAATGAATACGTGCAACGGGCCATCGTTACTGGCGCGCAGGGGTTCCTGGGGCGTCACATTGTGCACGGCCTGCGTCAGCATGGCGTGCAGGTCACGACACTGGGACGCCAGCCCACGGCCGAAGCATCGCATGTTGCGATGGGAGACGCGCCCTGGTGCCCAGCTCGGCTCGCCAGAATAATCGAGGCCGTCGAGCCGGACGCAATCTTCCACCTGGTCGGTAGCCCGGTTGGATCCCCGGCGGAGCTCGAGCGGTTAAATCTTGGGGTGGCAACTGCTGTCATGCAGGCGCTCCGTGATGCCGAGGCGCACCCCCTCCTGGTTTGCTGTGGGAGCGCCACCGAGTATGGCGCGGCCATTGTCGACGGAGTTCCGGTCTGCGAGACGGCCAGATGCGCCCCAATCAGTCCTTATGGGGTTGCCAAGCTCGCGCAGACGAATGCCGCCCTGGCGTTCGCCGAGGCCACGGGCACGCCGGTCTTGATTGCTCGGATCTTCAATCCGATCGGTCCGGACATGCCGACGCATCTGGCCCTTGGCAGCTTTGCCCGGCAGCTTGCGGCGCTGCGCACGCCGCACGGCACGCTGCAGTCGGGAAATATTAACGTTTTTCGTGACTTCATAGACATCGATCACGTTGTAACGATGTTGTGGGACCTGGCGCATAACTCTGAGGCCCGCGGCGCGGTGAACATCTGCAGTGGCGAAGCGACGGAACTCGGAAAGCTGGTTGAGATCTTGATCGACGTGTCTGGCAAGAAGATCACGATAGAGACGATCTCATCGC
>Ga0210390_10002067_pt1 | contig 18229 bp, 16 predicted proteins | sample IncBWH11OmetaG_FD_161050 | JGI IMG/M metagenome (GOLD analysis project Ga0210390, IMG submission 161050) | Forest soil microbial communities from Barre Woods Harvard Forest LTER site, Petersham, Massachusetts, United States - Inc-BW-H-11-O ... | reverse complement strand
GGTGTGCGAAGCACTCAATGGCAGCGCCGACTCCGATGCGGCCGCCCATATCCGCTTCGCGGTCACCGTGTACCACCCTGGCGTTGCACTTGACGTCTTCCATCGCCCGCCCCGTCAGGAAGCGTACAGAATATTTCGACGCCTTCTCCGACGCTTAGGCTGTGGCGAACCCTGAAGCGAATTCCGCGTCGGATAGATGCGCGGAATATTGCGGCGCTCGTTGCTGGACATGGAATCCTCCTCCGAAACTTTAAGATTCTTGTTTTTCACGAAGACACTTCTGGAAGGGGGAGTCCTCACAATTGCATTCAGCGAAGTTCGAGCCAACAATTTTAATGTTTCGGTGTGCGGAATTTGCGAGCAGTTAGGACAAATTCGATGTGCCATAATGAACCGCGCGCCCATCATGCTAACTCGTTCCAAGCCGAGCAAATTGCAATCCGCAGCGCCGGACCTTGACGCCATCCGCGCTGCCTATCGGCGTATCGCTCCGCGGATTCATCGCACGCCGGTTGTAACTTCCGCCTCTCTGGATGAAATCGCCGGCGCGCGACTGTTCTTCAAGTGTGAAAACCTGCAAAAGACGGGTTCGTTCAAAATTCGCGGTGCTACGAACGCGGTGTTCTCTCTGACGGAAGACGAAGCAAGGCGCGGGGTTGTCGCGCCTTCATCCGGGAACCACGCGGCAGCGCTGGCACAGGCGGCGCGCTGGAGAGGCATTCCTGCTTATATCGTCATGCCTTCTAATTCATCCGCCGCGAAGAAGCGCGCCGTCCAGTCCTACGGCGGCAAAATCACGGAATGCGAACCGAATCTGGCTTCCCGCGAAGCCGTCACAGCGGAGGTGATGAATCGCACTGGCGCGCATCTGGTGCATCCATACAACGACGCTCGCGTGGTCGCCGGGCAAGGTACGGCTGCGCTCGAATTACTCAAGGAAGTTCGTGATTTGGATATGATGCTTGCCCCGGTAAGCGGCGGCGGGCTGCTGAGCGGAACGGCGATCGCGTCAAAAGGTCTTCGCCCCGGAGTTCGCGTGATTGGCGGCGAGCCACGCAACGCGGATGACGCCTACCGTTCGCTATCATCGGGCAAAATCGAGCCTGTAGCTTCCACGGAAACGATGGCGGATGGGCTCCGCGCCGCATTGTGCCCGCTGACGTACTCGATCCTTCGCGAGAAGCTTGACGAGGTTTCGCTGGTTACAGAAGATGAAATCGTGGAAGCGATGCTGCTGTTGTGGGAACGGCTTAAGCTTGTCGTGGAGCCTTCTGGCGCGGTGGCCGCCGCGCCCGCATTATTTCGAAAGATCGGCGCATCGGGCAAGAAGGTGGGAATCATTCTCTCCGGCGGAAACCTCGATCTGCACAGGCTTCCCTTCGCGCAGTACGCCTAGCAGCGAAATCAGGCAAGGGCTACAAATCGTCGGGGCGCCAATCGTTCGGCGGAAATGCGATGCCCCAAAAATTGGGCGCGGGAGAATCGAATTCGATGGGGATTTGGTAGCCTTCGGGAATTTCTCGTGAGGGACGGACCACCTTGCAGGCCACTCGCTGCTTCGTTCCGGCATGTTCCAATACAAGCCGCGTATCTGGCGGCAAGCTCTGCTTCAGAATGACCATCGCGCCGTGACTATTGACGCTGAGGGTGGTGGTGTCGAAAGTTGTCGGTTTGCCCTGCAACGCCACGTGGATGTTCGCGCGTACGCGAAGCAGCACTCGCTGGCTGCGCCGCCGTTCCTCACCCGCGACAGCTTGCGTTCCCCCTGTAGCGCCGGGCTTGGTTGCACGAGGCTGCCCCCCCTGCGCAACCGCCCTCACAGGCGTCATCTGAGTTTTTGCCGGCGTTGTCGAGGACTTCGCCGCAGGAGCCCTAAACGTTTCGAGTTTCAAAGCTCAACACCCCAGAAATGTTGATCGGCCGAAATGAGCTCAACACCCAGATCCCATCCGTCTGGCCGTTCGATCCCTTTCCAAACCACGTGCCCGTCAACGGCGCGGCGCGTGGCCAGGTTGGTCACACGCAAGCGTGTCTGCAATTCCACTTCCTTGGGGCTGACCAGTAGGCAACCGTAGGCGTTGACTACCCGCGTAAAAGCCGACTCGAAATGCACCGGTCCGACTTTGCCGTTCCATTCGATGATCACCGGCACGCGCGAGTTCATTCGAGGGCCGCGCCGATTGCGGCGCATTTTGATATCTCTTGGCAGGTCTTCGCCAAATGGCATTCCGATTGAGTCCCCGCGAGGCTAGGACGAAACACGGGTCACCAATCCCCACATTCCGGGACGCGTTCGCGTCCTGCAATCATGCTAAGCAGGCGCATTTTCAGCGTCAATGGTACGAAGTGACAGGTAGTTTTGGTACAGGTCGGCACGAAAAACTGTACAAAAGGACAATCGGGTGGAGAATTAGCAGCGCAGAAAATTCACTGACAGCCGCCGGCTAATCGGCCGAAACGTGTCCGCCCGCGAGTTCAGCTTTCCCTTTTCCGGTCGCTTTCCCGAAACGGACATCCAGCCAGTCCTGGAAAGTGTCCATGTAAGTATAAAAAACGGGCGTCAAATACAGCGTAACCATCTGCGAAAAGATCAATCCACCGACTACCGCGAGTCCCAGCGGCCGTCTGGCATCGGCTCCCGGGCCAATGCCAAAGGCTATCGGAGCCGTGCCCATCAGCGCAGCCATCGTGGTCATGGTGATGGGCCTGAAGCGGATCAGGCAGCCCTCATAGATGGCTTCGGCTGCGGTTTTGTGTCCCGTTCGTTCACGTTCTACGGCGAAGTCCACCATCATGATCGCGTTTTTCTTCACGATGCCAATCAGCATGATCACGCCGACGAAACCGTACAGATCCAAACTCAGGTGAAATATCTGCAGGGTGAGGAGCGCGCCAAACGCCGCCGAAGGCAAACCGGAAAGAATCGTAATCGGATGAATGAAGCTTTCATACAAAATGCCCAGGACGATATAGATCACCAGTACAGCCATGAATAGCAAAAGTCCCAAGCCCGTCAATGAGGCCTCAAATGCCTTAGCAGTGCCCTGGAACTGGGCCGTCACAGAGGGAGGCAGCTCCTCCCGTGCCAATCGCTTCACGGAATCCACCGCGTCACCGATGGCAGCGCCCTTCGTCAAATTGAATGAAATCGTCACGGCGGGCAATTGGCCGAAATGGTTGACGGTAAGCGGACCCAGGCTGGACGACAAGCTTGCGACCGCATTCAAGGGAACCAACGTTCCGTTGCTCGAACGAATGTAGAGCATTGAAAGCGCCGCTGGGTCTTTCTGGTATTTATCTTCGAGCTCCATGATTACCCAGTATTCGTCGTTGGGCGCATAGATCGTCGAAACCTGGCGCTGGCCATAAGCTGTGTAAAGGGCGTCCTCAACTTGTTCAGCCGTCACCCCCAGAGCCGACGCCTTGTCGCGGTCAATATTCACGTTCACCTGGGGATTTGCGATCAGCAGATCGCTGGTCACGTCCTGCAGTCCCGGCAGCTTGGCCATTTTTTGCTGGAATCGGACGGACTCACGGTACAACTCTTGCGTGTCCGGGCTTTGCAGGGCGAGTTGGTACTGGCTCTTACTGAGCTGAGAGTCCACCTGAATCGGTGGAAGATTCTGCATGTAAGCGTTCATGCCCGTCACCGGCGCAAACTTCGCGCTCAGTTCATCAATCACCTCATCAATCGTGGCGTGATGTGCAAATAGTGGCGCAATCGCGCGAAGTGAACTCCCCATGATCGGCGTGTTTCCATATTTCGCAGCGAGGGCAGTAAGGGCCGGGCTGGGAATTACGGGACGCTCGGGACGATCTTTCAGGTGTAGAAACATAATTCCCACATTGCTCGAGGAAAAGTCGCCTACGCCCGAAAAAAAGTCCCGCACGTTCGGATCAGCCAGCGCAATCTTGTTCAATTCGAGCTGGTGCGCACGCATCGAGTCAAACGATATTCCCTGCGCCGCCTCGGTCGTGATAAATATCTGCGAGCGGTCTTCTGGCGGCAAAAAGCCCTTGGGGATGACCTTGAATTGCCAAGCCGTAACGAGCAGAATCACGCCGGAGACCGCCATCACGAACACGCGGTGCCGCAACGCCCACTGCAAGGAAACGTCGTAGTAGCGCAACAGCCGGTCAAAGAAGCGCTCGAGCGCCATGTACAGGCGGCCATGTTTCTGCTCCGCAACCGGACGCAAAAAGCGGCTGCACAACATAGGCGTCAGCGTCAGCGACACAAACCCGGACACCAGAATCGCGGTGATGATCACTACTGCGAATTCGTGCAGTAGCCGTCCCATGATCCCGCCCATCAGAAACACAGGCAGAAACACGGCGGCCAGCGAAACGGTCATCGACAGAATGGTGAACCCGATCTCGCGCGAGCCACTGAGAGCCGCTTCCATCACGCTTTCGCCCATCTCCATGTGCCGGACGATGTTTTCCAGCATCACGATCGCGTCATCGACGACGAAGCCTACCGAAAGCGTCAGTGCCATGAGCGAGAGGTTATCGATGGTATAGCCCAGCAGATACATCACAGCAAAGGTTCCGATGATGGACATCGGCAGCGCGAAACTGGGAATCAACGTGGCGGAAAGGTTTCGCAGGAACAAAAAGATAACCATGATCACTAGCGCCACGGCCAAAAACAGCGTGAATTTCACGTCCGCTACGGAATTGCGAATGGATTCCGACGCGTCGTACAAAATTTGCATGTGAATCGAGGGGGGAATAATCGCGCGAAACTGCGGGAGCAGTTGTTTCACGGCATCCACAACTTCCACCGTATTAGTGCCGGGCTGGCGTTCGATAGCCAAGACCACCGATTCTGTGTCGTTCCACCAATTCGCGACGCGATTGTCCTGCACACTGTCGAACACCTTGCCCACGTCTTCCAAGCGCACCGGCGATCCATTGCGATAGGCCACGATCAGTGGCCGGTACATCGACGCATGTGTCAGTTGGCCGTTGGCCTGCAACGTGAACGCGCGATGATCTCCATACAATGTGCCCACCGGCATATTCACGTTGCCGTTCTGCACCGCCGTGTGGATTTCGTCTACGCCGATTTGTCGCGTCGCGAGCGCCTGAGGGTCAAGCTGAATGCGTACCGCATACTTCTGCGAGCCATATACTTGCACCTGCGCGACACCCTTCACCATCGAAATCCGCTGCCCCATCAGCGTTTCGGCGTAGCGATCCACCGTGTAGGGCGGCAGCGTCTTCGAACCCATCGCGATATAGAGGATCGGCTGGACCGCCGGGTTCACCTTGCTGTAGGTGGGCGGCGTCGGCATATTGGGCGGCAATTGCGATGAGGCGCGGGAAATGGCCGCTTGAACGTCTTGCGCTGCACCATCAATATTGCGGCTTAAATCGAATTGCAGCGTGATGGAGGTCCCGCCGAGTGAACTCGACGAAGTCATCGAATCAATACCCGCAATCGTCGAGAACTGTTTCTCCAGAGGTGTGGCAATCGCCGAAGCGACCGTTTCCGGGCTCGCTCCCGGCAAGGAAGCTCCAACTTCTATGGTGGGGTAATCTACGTTCGGCAGTTCGCTGACAGCGAGAGCGCGGTAACCAAGGACGCCGAACAATAAAATGGACAGCATGACCAGAGTGGTCATGACCGGACGGCGGATAAATGGTTCGGCGATACTAATCATAGAAACATCTCTAGCCGCCCTGATTGCTGCTCTTCACTTGCACCTTGATGCCCGGAATCAACCGAAGCTGCCCGTCCGTCACGACGGTGTCGCCAGGCGCAACTCCGCTCGAAATCACCGTTTCGCCGTCCATCTGGCGCGCTACTTTCACCGGACGTGATTCCGCAGTGCTATCAGACTTCACCACGAAAATGAAATCTCCCGAAGCGCCGGTCTGGACCGCTTGCGATGGAACCACCGTAGCCTTTTCCTCTTCCGCCAGACGCAACGACACGGTCGAAAACTGCCCCGGCCACAGCCGGTGATCGCCGTTGGGAAACGTGCCCTTCAGTTTGATGGTCCCGGTCGTATTGTCTACGTTGTTGTCCACAAACGTCAGGTAGCCAGTTTCTGCCACCGTGTCGCCATAAGGCGTGGACTGAATCTGCAAGCGCCCGCCGGTCATATATTTCTTCACGACGCCCAGATATTGCTCCGGCACGGCAAAATCCACGAAGATGGGGGAAATCTCGTTGATCACCACCAGAACTGGTACGTCGTTCTCTTTGACCAAATTCCCCGGGTAAACCTGCAGCGCGCCCGTGCGGCCGTCCACGGGAGAATAGATGGTGCAGTACTGCAGTTGCAGCTTCGCAGATTCCACCGCGGCTTCGTCCGCATGAACCAGCGCCTGCTGGGCGTCGGCATTGGCCCTCATCTGATCGTATTGCTCTCGGGGCGCGACGCCAGCGGCGAAGAGCTTTTCATAGCGCGTGGCTTGCACTTGATTCAGTTCTTCCTGGGCCTTGTCGCGCGCGAGATTGGCCTGCGCCTGCGCGAGCGACGACTGGAACGGCCGCGCATCCAGCGTGAAAAGCAGATCACCTTTCTTGACGAAATCGCCCTGTTTGAAATGGACCTGTTCGAGGATCGCGTTTACCTGACTCTTAATCGAAACCGTCGAAAATGCTTCGGCCGTCCCAATAGCGGTCAGATTGATCGGCACAGTCTTCTGCTCGGCCTTCGCTACCGTCACCGGAACGGCGAGATTAGGCGCCGTTTCGGCAGTCCTCGTGGTGCAGGCGGACAGGATGAGCGAAAGTGCCACCAAGGCAGTCATGGCACCGGCATTTGTCGAGGTCCTTTTGAGCAGTTGCATCATTGCGAGTTTGATCGCTGCGACGTAATTCGATGTGTCGGCTTAAGGAAAACGATTTCAGTTTCCCAGACTTATCCTGGTTGTTCTTGAACTACAATTCACCCTATTTTACCGCCTTCCGCTAGGAGGCACCCGAGAATTCTTGTTGGAGAATCGCATCAATTTGACACGACTCGGCACATTTCACGGGCACCTCACGCCGGTGCTGATTTAGACGTGCCATCCCGCAGAAGGCATCACAAAAAGGGGGTTAAGGTCAGCTTGCGGCCGCCTGGTCGAGGAACCAAAGCACGCGGCCGTGAGCCGGGCGAACCCTACCCGCCGGATATTGGCTCGGCTGCGAATCGGGCTCGGAACGGAGTGCGGCAAGGATTTCGCGCTTGTCCTTTCCGGCTACCAAGAAATACGTATTTCGGCTGCGATTGAACACCGGTAGCGTGAACGTTAGCCGATTGGGCGGTTTCGCCGCTACCTGCACCGCAACAACCCAGCGCTGCTTTTCTTCGAGGGCCGGCGACCCCGGAAAGAGCGAGGCCGTGTGCCCTTCGGGCCCAAGACCCAGCAAGGTCACATCATAGACCGGCTCGTCCGCGCCAAAGAAGCCGCGAACCTGCGCGTCATACGCTCCCGCTGCCTTTTCGGGCGTCGGCAAGCTGGTGGGGGCCGGATGAATATTCGCTGCCGGAATAGGTACATGTGAAAGCAGAGTCTCGCGCGTCATTCTATAGTTACTCAGCGGGTCGTCCGCCGGCACGTAGCGTTCGTCGCCCCAGAACATATGAACGCGATCCCAGGGCGTTTCGTCACGGTATTTTCCTGGGGCGCCCCAGAGCGAATACATTTTTGCGGGTGTGTGCCCCCCGGACAACGCAATCACGAAACGGCCTCGCTGCGCGATCGCGTCGCGAATATTGTCGGAAACTTCCTCCAAAGCACCGCGGCTCAAGGCATCCATGTCCGGAAATACGCGGGTATCGAGTTTCATGAGATCAAATCCTCGCGATTGGAGTCCACGGATCCGGCGCAGGTGCCTGAGCCGGCCGGGGTTACTTTCCAGCTACAACGATTCCCTGTTGCGCTAAATCCTGGCGGAGTTGATCAACATTCTTGAATTGAATCGTGTGCATTCCAATTTCCCGGGCGCATTCCAGGTTCAATCCCCGGTCATCAATCAGAATACATTCTTCCGGCTCGCGCTGCGCAATTTCCAGCGCCAGCCGGTAAATTTGCTCCTCCGGTTTCCGCACGCCCAGGTAGCAGGAACTGAAGAAAGCCTGAAAGTAATCCCGCAGATGAAATGTGTGAATCCGGTATTCATTGATTTCGCGCGATTCGTTATTGAGCGAAGCCATCAGGTACGCCCGCGTCTGCGCGAGCTTTCCAAGGAATTCCAGCGATTCGGGAAATGGCTGCGACTGCTCGAACATGAACTTCTTGAAATCGTCCGGAGTAAACGCCCGCTGGTTATAGAAGACCGTCCTGCGCAGATATTCATCGATTGTGGCCCGCCCCGTCTCGAAGGCATTCAGCATCAGCTCGTGACGGTCCTCGAAATCCGCCCAATCGAGCTTGAATCTCTCAACCGCGGCCCGGCGCGAATTGCGATCCCAACCGTTGGTCAGAATCACCCCACCGTTGTCCCAGAACAATGTGTTTATTTTGGCCATCGTGCCCTCGACCCGTGAATCACGGCGCATCCACTTGCGGAACAAGCCAACGGCTACATTATCGCCGGATAGGCTTTCGAGTCGAAACAATATTGTCGCCTGCCACTTTTCCAATTCTTGCCGCGGGCCCACAGCCTATACTTGTAGTTGCACCGCGCACCAAGCCGTGCCCACTCGACGCAAAAATACGAGTTCAATGCTGTTTACGATCGGACACTCGAACCGACCTCTGGAGGACTTTCTCGAGATCCTGAAGGCGTACGGCATTCGACGTGTAATAGATATTCGTACCATCCCGCGCTCCCGCCACAATCCTCAATTCAACCGTGAGGAGCTTGCGCGCTCCCTCGACGCCGCCAAAATCGCCTATGTGCATTTGAAAAAACTGGGGGGCCTGCGCCACGCAAGGCCGGATTCGAAGAATCTCGGCTGGCATAATGCCAGTTTCCGCGGTTTTGCTGATTACATGCAAACTGAGGAATTTCAGTTGGGGCTCGAGCGGGTCTTGAAGTTGACGGCCACAAAGCCGTCTGCGTTAATGTGCGCGGAAGCAGTTCCATGGCGATGCCACCGCTCGCTGGTTGCTGACGCGCTGCTCGTGCGGCACGTTCCCGTTAGTCACATCTTAGGCAGTTCCCGGGCACAGCCTCACACACTGACGCCGTTCGCTCGAGTCAGAGGCAAACAAATCACCTATCCCACGGACGTGCCAGAAACAGATTGAACCAATCTGCGTACAACACCTGTCGTGAGGATCGGTTAATGCATGGGAGGAGCTGCCAGATCTCTACGCGGACGCTTCATGATGAAACACAGTGGAATCAGCCACGCGACGATGAGGGCTAATCCCGCAACCACGTCTGTGTACGCCAGCGTGGCCGCCTGTTGCTGCAGTAGCGCGGCAACGCGCCCGTAGGCCTGGCGCGCGGCGTCGGAAGGACTCAGCCCCTGGCTGCGCAGCGTCGCCGTGAGTCCGTCAATCATCTGTCGGAACCTCGGATTTCCGTCGTTCATATGCGCGGACAAATACGTTTGTCGCTGCTGTGTCCCGCGCGTGATGAATGTACTTAGCAGCGCAATCCCAATGCTTCCGCCGATGTTTCGAATAAAGCTGATCATGCTCGAAATCTGATTGTTCTTCTCGGGCGGCACATCCACGTAGGAAAGGGTATTGGAAGGCACGAAGATGAAGGCCAGCCCGGCCACCTGATAAACGCGCAGCATGGCCGCGGTTCGGAAATCCATGCCCAATGAGAGGTGCGTTGTCATGTAGTAAAGCGCCGTCGCCGTGGTTGCAAATCCGAAGGCCATCAGCACGCGCTGGTCCATCTTCGACACCAGGATTCCGGAGAGCGGCATCATAAGCATCATTAGGAAGCCGCCCCCGGCTAAAGCTTCTCCTGCGCTCACTGCGGAATAACCCATCAGCAGTTGCAGGTACTGCGGGATTAACACCGTGGTCCCGTACAGCACGGCGCCCAGAACGAACATGAAAAACATCGCGGTCGCAAAATTCCGTTTCTTCAGCAGCTTCAGTTCCACGATGGGGTGTTCGTGACGCCACTCCCAGATAACCCAGGCCACCAACAACACAATCGCAACGATCAACATCGCGGTAATCCAATGCGACGAAAACCAATCCGACTCCTGGCCTTTATCCAGAACAATTTGCAACGCTGCGATGCCCAAAGCCACCAGCCCCAGGCCAATGTAGTCGACCGGAACGCTCTTTCGCCTCGCCCTTTCCTGATGCAAGTACGGCGGGTCTTCGACCAGGCGATGCGTGAGATAAAGCGAAATCAGGCTGATCGGCACGTTGATGTAGAAAATCCAGCGCCAGCTGTAGTTGTCCGTAATCCATCCGCCAAGAGTTGGCCCAATCGCCGGCGCCACAACCACGGCCATTCCGTACACCGCGAACGCCATGCCGCGTTGCGATGGCGCAAAGGTATCCGCAAGAATCGCTTGCTCGCTCGGCTGCAATCCTCCGCCCCCCGCTCCTTGCAGCACGCGAAAAAGTATGAGCATCCCCAGGCTCGGAGCCAAGCCGCACAGAAAGCTGCTCGCCGCAAAGAGCGCTACGCAGGACATGTAAAACCGCTTGCGCCCCAAACGGGTTGCCAACCACGCGCTGATGGGAAGAATAATGGCGTTCGAAACGAGATAACTCGTGAGCACCCAGGTGGATTCATCGGAGCTGGCACCGAGGGACCCGGCGATATGCGGCAGCGCCACGTTGGCGATGGAGGTATCGAGCACCTCCATGAACGTTGCCAGCGTCACTGTGATCGCAATGAGCCAGGGGTTGTGACGAGGCCGCCATAAAGCGGCATCCAGTGTCAGGTCGGCAGTGGCCAAGTTTCCCTGCGCTTGCATTCCAGCGCTCCATATTATATACATGCATGTATGTATCTTGTAAAGCCGCAAGACGTGTGCTATTAGCAACACGATGAGAGCCACTCAAAATCGCCCTCGCCCACCGAAAGCACGCGCGAGAACTTCCCCCGGCTCCCGCCAAGCGGCGCGCACCGAGACTACCCGCAGAAAACTACTGCAGGCCGCCGAGCGGCTTTTTGCTCGCGATGGTTTTGAAGCTGCGCGACTGGAAGACATCGCCGCAGAGGCCGGCTATACCCGCGGCGCGTTCTACGCGAACTTCGAGAGTAAAGAGGATATTTTCTTCGCGCTGCTCGAACATTGGGTTGCCCAGAGAATCGGAGAGGTCAATGCCCTGCTGCGCCAGCACCCGGGCGCGGCAGAACAGCTGCGCGCCTTGCGCGAATACTACGTGCGAAACGCGAAGGACCGCCAACTCGCTCTATTGGCGCTGGAGTTCAAGCTTTTCACCTTGCGGCATCCTGAGGCCGCTGCACGTTTCCGGGCGCGCCGCCAAGCATTTCGTTCCTGTGGCAGCGACCTTTTGCAACGCCTTGCAAAATCGCTGGGCAGATCGCTCCCGGTTTCGAGCCGTGCCGCGGCAACCGCGCTTGGTGCTTTCTCCCAGATCCTGTTACTGGAACATTTGGTGGATCCGAAGTCCCTCTCCGACGGCGAGATCCGGCGCCTGCTGGAGCTCGTCTTTGACGCAGTTCTGATTGACAAAACGTAGGTATCGAAGAATGGCGGAAATTAGAAGAGCTGAAGAGTCCAACGCTGGCGTTCAGCTTGCGTCGTACTTCACATTCTGATGGTCAGTAAATTTTAGCCGCAATCTCTTGCTCATTTCCGCTTTTCCCTTGCTGGTCAAGCGCACCGCGCGCGGCACTCGCGACCTTACGATCCAATCGAACTCAACCATGCGGTCGAGCCAGGCAGCACCAAGCGCGCCGGCCAGATGGTGACGACGCTCCGTAAAATCCAAGCATTGTGCCGCGAACATGCGCTTTCCGCGCGCCAGAGTATCGCAATCAATTCCCAGCTCGCCTAGCCACTCCGCGCCACGGCCCGTCACTTCGTAACCTTTTCCACTGGCGCGAATGATCCGCTCCCCTTGCAGCGCCGCCACTACCTCGACTCCCAGTTTGCCCGCCAGGTGGTCGTAGCAAGTGCGCGCAAACGCGAACGGGTTCAACGACGAGCGCGCGGCCTTCTGCATCGCCGTTCCCGGCGAAGCCACGATGGTAAGCGCTTCCACCGCATGCGCCACCGCCGCCGTCGCGATCCGGTAATACTTCAGCCTTCCCTGTTTCACCACGGTGAGGATTCGCGCGCTCACCAACTTCGAAAGGTGCATGCTGGCGGACGACGGTGAAACGTTGGCCGCGATTTGCAATTCTCCCGTGGGCCGGGCGGTGCCATCCATCAAGCTCACCACCATCGTGGCGCGCGCCGGATCGGCTAGCTGCGCGCTCAGTTTGGCCAACTGATTTGCTTCTTCCATAGTTTGAGTTTAGATGAACTATGCCGCAGCACCAAGTGTTAGATTCATCGGGAACTTTTCGTGGACGCGGGCAAACGGGACAATACCCTCGATCCGACAAAAATTGCGCAAATCTGATAAAGGGAGAAATTCCAAATGAGATTGCCAGTAGCTTACCGGACGGTTCTGTTCCTCGGTATCGTCCTCTCGTCGGCAGCCGCAACATACGGCCAAGCCACGGACCACGCGAAAGAACAGCCAACCGAGCACAAAGTGACAATCGAAGGCCTGGTGCGAGACATCGCCTGCCCGATTCAAAACCACAAAGCTAGCGCCACGGATTTCAATCTTGAGTGCGCCAAGCAGTGCGCGAAGGGCGGCTCTCCGCTGATCCTTTTGACCAAGAGCGGCGACATCTACACTCCAATGTCCACCGCCATGCCAGATGCCAGCCAGAATGAGAAGCTGATGCCATTTCTCGGAAAATTTGTGCGCGTCAGCGGAACGGTGTACACACGCAATGGCACGCGCGCAATCACCATAGAAAGTATCGAAGAAATGAAAGGCGTGAAGTTTAACACCAAGGTGAATTAGTGCCGGCCAACCTCGACCTGAATCAGGGGATGCCTCTTCCCTCCCCGGCGTCGAGCACCCAAAACCTGTGCGCAACCTTGCGAGCATCGAGCGCGCGTTGCAATTCGATCACCGGCTCGTCCTGGCCGTCGTCGGCAAGATGAAACGTGCCGAAGTGAATCGCAACACTGGTAGCAGCGCCGACTTCTTCGTGCGCGCGTACGGCGTCTTCCGGCGAAATATGCACAGGACCCATAAACCACTGCGGACGAAACGCGCCGATCGGCAGGAATGCGAGCCTAACCTTTGGAAAGCGTTCCCCGATTTCGCGAAAATGCAGCCCGTAGCCGGTGTCTCCTGCGAAATAAACCGTGCCGGATGGCCCTTCCATTACGTAGCCGCACCACAACGTCTCGTTGCGGTCGCGCAATCCACGCCCTGAAAAATGCCTGGCGGGAACAGCAGTGATGCGCAGCCTATCGAACGCTTCGGCGGATTGCCACCAGTCCAGTTCGCGGATCTGTTCATCGTGTGCAATCCCTTTGGAAGTGAGCCGCTGGGCGACGCCCAGAGGCACTGCAAAACCCGGCCTCCATTGCGAGGCGATCCTTCGTAACGTCGGAACGTCAAGATGATCGTAGTGGTCGTGGCTCTGTAGGACCAAATCGATCGGGGGCAGATGCTCGAAGCGAATTCCCGGCGCCCGATGTCGCCGCGGCCCGATCCACGAAACCGGACTTGCTCGCTTCGACCAGATGGGATCGCACAAAATATTGACGCCATCCATCTGAATGAGGACGGTTGAATGGCCCACGAATGTCGCGCGAAGGTTGCCGTCGCTCACGCGTTCAGGCGGCGGAGATCCGGGCGCGGCATCGATCCATTTCTGCCACGCTCCGGGCTCGCGATTCGCCAGCCATTTGGCCAGGCTCCCCACCCCTTGTGGCATGCCGTTCGGCGAATTGAAAAAGCGTTCGCCGTCGAAGTGGTCGGACACCGGACCGCGATAAGGCTCCATTTCGTTCGAGGCCCGCGCTAGTTTTCCCCTGCGGCTTGCGCTTTCGGAGCTGCCACGTTCGTAGTCGCGGCTCCCGACACCTGCGCGGGAGCCCATTTCCGAACCGACGTTCCGCCCGTCACCATGGGCTGAATGTCCTGTCCGAAGAAGGTGTACGGTTGGATGGCCTCCGGTGCACTCACTTCATCCAGCCGCTTCCTCAACTCCGCCGGAATCGTGATGTCTGCAGCCTGCAAGTTGTCATTCAGTTGAGCAAGCTTCGTTGCACCGATGATTGTGGATGTGACGCCCGGCTGCGTGATCACCCAATTCAGCGCGACTTGCGCGGGCGGCTTGTTGATCCGTTTCGCCACATCGCTCAATACGTCGTGAATCCTCCAGTTGCGCTCGCTGAACTTGTTGAACGCCGGATTGCTGGATCCCTTGGTTGTCTCGAGTCGGCCTTCGCCTTTGCCCGACTCACCTTCGCGCTTGTATTTTCCGGTGAGAAATCCTCCGGCCAGAGGACTCCAAGGACACACGCCGATTCCCAATTCTTGCGAGACGGGAATGTGCTCTCGCTCGATATTGCGCTCAACAAGGGAATACTCCAGCTGCAGCGCGATGAGCCGTTCCTTGCCTTCTTTTTCCGCCAAAGTTTGTGCGCGGGCCGCATACCACGCCGGCGTGTCCGAGAAGCCGTAGTAGCGAATTTTGCCATGGCCCACCAGATCGTTCAGGGTTGAAACGACTTCCTCCGCCGGAGTTACCAGATCCCAGGCGTGCAGCCAATACAGATCAATGTAATCGGTTTGTAGCCTTCGCAACGAGGCTTCCAGCGCCTGGTAGATGTTCTTGCGGCCATTGCCTCCGGTGTTGGGATTTCCCTGTTCGGTGTTGAAAGTAAACTTCGTCGCCAGAACAATCCGATCTCTGAGTTTCTTCTCGCTAATGAACTTTCCAACCATCTGTTCGCTTTTGCCGCCGGTGTACAGGTTGGCGGTGTCCACGAAGTTTCCGCCTTGATCCAGGTAGCGGTCAAAAATCTGGCGCGCCTGCGCCTCTTCGCTGCCCCAGCCCCACTCGGTGCCAAACGTCATGGTGCCTAAAGAAAGCGGGCTTACGCGCAACCCGGAACGTCCCAGCGTTACATAATCCTGCAAGCTCATAAGAAAACCTCCCTATGCCCCGGTTGGATGCCGCAGGTTTACCGCTCGACTCATTCGACTTCGTTGCGACATACTTTCCTGACACCTGGTAAGCGAAACCTGTTTCATATTTGCCAGCGCTACGATTATGCTATGGGGCTTCTCGACAACTTAAGGATGGAGGGCCCAGAGTGGAGGAAATCGCGACCGAGAAAGTGAACTTGGCCGTGGCCGACGGATCCACAATGGACGCTTTCGTCGCTCGCCCCAAAAGCCACGCGAAATATGCCGGCATTCTCGTGTTCCAGGAAGCGTTTGGCGTAACTGCGCATATCCGCGACATTGCCGAGCGATTCGCAAGAATTGGGCTCGTGGCCATCGCTCCGGAACTTTTCCATCGCGCGGCTCCGGGCATTGAAATCAAATATGACGACTTGCCCACAGCGATGCAGTACGCCCGAGCGTCAACCACGGACCAGCTCATTCTCGATATTAAATCCGCCTACGAGTGGTTGGCAAACGATCCCGGTGTTCATACCGATCGCATCGCCAGCATTGGCTTTTGCATGGGGGGCCGCGTTTCGTTTCTCGCTTGTGCGAAGGTGCCTTTGCAGGCAGCCATTTCCTTCTACGGAGGCGGCATTGCGCCGTCATTGCTGCCCCACATCGCCGAGCTTCACGCGCCGATTTTATTTTTCTGGGGCGGCCGGGATAAACACATCGGGCAGGATCAGATTCGCGCGATCATGGATGAATGCAAACACCTGGGAAAACCGTATGTCAACGTCGAATTCTCGGAAGCCGACCACGCGTTTTTTCGAGATGGCGGCGCCAGCTACCATGCCGAGGCCGCAGGCCTCGCTTGGGGCCTGACAGAATCGTTCCTGCAGCTGCACGTGAAAGATCCGCACAAGCGCGCGCGTATTCGTTAGGTTCCGGATGCGTGAATATATTGGCGCACTCGATCAGGGCACCACGAGCACGCGCTTCATCGTCTTCGATCGTTCCGGACGAATCGTCTCTGCTGCGCAGCGCGAGCATCAGCAGACTTACCCACGGCCCGGCTGGGTCGAACACGATCCCGATGAGGTGTGGCTGCGCACCCAGCAAGTGATCGCCGAAGCCATGCAGGCCAAGAATCTGCGGCAAAGTGATCTCGTCGCGATCGGCATTACCAACCAGCGCGAGACCACCGTTGTATGGGATCCGAACAGCGGGGTGCCCGTCTACAACGCGATTGTTTGGCAGGACACTCGCGTGGAAGACGCCGTTGCGGAATTTGCGCGCGACGGTGGCCAGGATCGCTTCCGCCAGAAAACCGGCCTGCCCCTTGCAACTTATTTCAGCGCCCTAAAGATTCGCTGGATTCTGAATAATTTGGAAGGTGCACGTGAAAAAGCCAAAGCAGGTAATCTTTTGTTCGGCACAGTTGATGCGTTTCTTCTCTGGCGGTTGACTGGCGGTCCCTCTGGCGGAATCCACGTCACTGACGTAACCAATGCCAGCCGCACTCAGCTCATGAACCTCAACACGCTCGCGTGGGATCCAGAGATTCTAGAAATATTCGACATTCCGGCCACGATTCTCCCGCGCATCGCCTCCAGCGGCGAAATCTTTGGCCAGGCCCAGATCGCTGCAATCCAGGACGTCCCAATCGCGGGCATGATGGGCGATCAGCAAGCGGCGCTAGTAGGACAAACCTGCTTCGATCCCGGAGAAGCAAAAAACACTTACGGCACGGGAAGTTTCTTGCTGATGAATACCGGCGAATCCCCGGTCTTCTCAAAATTCGGCTTGCTTACTACTGTCGCCTACAAACTTGGCACTCAGCCCGCGCACTATGCTCTGGAAGGCAGCATCGCGATCACCGGCGCTCTGGTCCAATGGCTCCGCGACAATCTCGGAATCATTCAGAGTAGTTCGGACGTCGAGGCGCTCGCTGCAACCGAGCACGACAATGGCGGTATTTACTTCGTCCCCGCGTTCTCCGGACTCTACGCGCCTTACTGGAAGGCGTCCGCGCGCGGAGTCATCGTGGGGCTTACCCGCCACACGAACAAAGGTCACCTAGCCCGCGCGGCGCTGGAAGCCACCGCATTTCAGACTCGCGAGGTAGTCGAGGCTATGGAGAAGGATTCCCGCATTCCGATCGCCGTGCTCCGCACCGATGGCGGCATGGTCGAAAATGATCTTCTGATGCAGTTCCAGGCAGACATCCTGAACATCCCGGTGGTGCGCCCCGCCGTGAAGGAAACCACGGCACTAGGCGCAGCTTACGCCGCAGGATTAGCCACCGGCTTCTATAGTGACGTCAAGGATCTTCGCGCGAATTGGGTGGTTGACCACACTTGGAATCCCCGAATGGATGAAAAAACGCGCGAGTTACTGTTCAAATCCTGGAAAAAATCAGTGACGCGCTCCTTCGATTGGATCGAATAACGCGCGCGCGTGATTGAGATTCGCTCCCGACCAGTATGGTCAACAACCTGGCACCCTGCCGACGAGCTCAACCGGCCACTTTCACGTCAGTGAGATCAGCGGTTTACAAACCCGTAGGAATCACCCCTTTCAAACCATTGAATTTGTCCGGCAAATCGGGCAAGTGAAATTCAATCGATAAACACACGCGCGTTACTCGCGATCGATCCCAGCAAGTACTGGTAGTCCAAGTCAACATCTGAAAAGACAAAAACAGGGGAACTGAATTTCATGCCCGGTGTCCATGCGAGGTGGTAGGTTCCTGTCCCCGAAGAGTCCGTGCAAGAACTGCAATCAAAGTCGTTCCAAGTCTAGGCGCCGGGAATGCCTAGGTCGTCGCTGCTTTTGCTGCACATCCACGATTCATGCCACGTGCGAGGATTTCAGAGCCGCGGCGGATATCGGACTTGAGATGGACGAAGCAGATGACCGTGCGGGAAACAAGATCGTGGCTCCGGTTCTCGCGCTGTGGGGGCAAGAGGAACGGTAGGACCGTTGTGGGACGTCCTTGCAACCTGGCGGGCGAAAGCGGCCTCAACGGTTACCGGGCGCAGTCTTGATTGCGGCCATTTCCTCCAGGAAGAACGTCCCGAGGAAACCCTTGATGAATTGCAGCAGTTCTTCGGCACAGCGTAAGCACGACCTTTTGGGTGGTAGTCAACGCGATTCCTGGGCCTTAAATCTCCATCCGCCCTGCTAT
>Ga0210390_10002066_pt1 | contig 18241 bp, 14 predicted proteins | sample IncBWH11OmetaG_FD_161050 | JGI IMG/M metagenome (GOLD analysis project Ga0210390, IMG submission 161050) | Forest soil microbial communities from Barre Woods Harvard Forest LTER site, Petersham, Massachusetts, United States - Inc-BW-H-11-O ... | reverse complement strand
CTTGCGCCCCAGCGAAGCGTCGATCGTCATATAAATCGCCAGCGCAACACTGAACGCAATAATAAAAGTCCACGACCCGCCAAAGCCCGCGACCACGTCGGCAATGCGCTCGCCAAATGTCGCATCCTTTTCAATCACATCATTCGGATGCCGGTTCGCCCGCACCCGCACCAGTTGCTGCGACGCATGAAACTGCCGTCCCAGCACCCGCAGCATATCCATCCCCGCCAGCGGCTTGCGCTGCAGCAGCACCGCAATATCTTTCTGGTCGACTTCCAGGCACACCGCTTCATCGATCGCAACCGCCTCAGTCTGATGCGGCGTCTGCTCCAGCATCGACGCAAATCCAAAAAATTCTCCATGCGACGGCTCATCAACCACCACTTCCTGATGATCCTGATCGACCGTCGACACTCGCACCCGCCCCGACACCACCACATACGCCTGCCCGCTCGAATCCCCAATCTTGTAAATGCGCTGCCGCGCCGCAAAAGTCTTCAGCCGCACCTGCGCAGCCAGCACCGCCGTCTCTTCCTCATCCAGCAGCGCAAACAGCGGAACATGTTTCAATACCTCAGGATTGCACGCCATAAAAATCCCTCGCCGTGTGAAATCTGTGCCAACGAAATCTGGATCACGCCCGATCGCCCTGAGCATTTCACAAAACCCGCACCGCGAACAATACGATCACTCGGCGCTTCTAAGTGGGGTTGGGAAGGGCACGGCTTCCAGCCGTGCCGTCAGCAGCCTTAGGAGGTACGGCTTTAGCCGCTGAGGTCTATGAAGGCCGACGTGCGCAAATGCACTCGTCTCGTCGTGGCCGAGCCATCACCATTCGAGTTAAAGTAATTACAACGTGAACAACCCTATTCGCCGCACTTTCCTGATCGCCCTACTGCTCGCCGGCACGGTTTTTTCGTCCGCGTGTCATCGCTCCCAGACGCCCGCAGCAAAGCGTTACCCCTTCACCGGCCGCGTAGTTTCCATCGACACCCAATCCCACCAGGCCTTCATCTACGGCGACGACATCCCCGGCTTCATGGACGCCATGGCCATGTCCTACAAGATCAAGCCCGAAGACACGCTGACTCATCTGCATCCCGGCGATTCCATTTCCGCCGAAGTCGTGACCATTCCAGCCGATCCCAAGAATGAAGACGCCGTACCCGACTACTGGCTCGAAAACGTCAAAGTCACCGGCCACGTCGAAGCCGCGCCAGCAGCCGCCAACACGCCGCACCTACCCGCCCCCGGCGATGATGTCCCCGATTTTTCGTTCACCAATCAAAGCGGCAAGCGCATTTCCCTCAAGCAGTATCGCGGCGAGATCCTGCTCGTCACTTTCATTTACACGCGCTGCCCCTTCCCCGATTTCTGCCCACGCATGACCACCAACTTCGCCGAAATCTACAGGCAGCTCGGTACCAATCCCGCGCTCGCCGGCACTCACCTATTGAGCCTCAGCTTCGACCCCGACCACGACACGCCCAAAGTCCTGCGCGACTACGGCTTTGCCTCGGCCCACACCCACGACCCCGCACTCTTCACCCGCTGGGAATTCGCCGCTCCCACCGCCGCCGACTTGCCCAAAATCGCCGACTTCTTCGCCCTCACCATCAAACCCGAAGGCGGACTCATCACCCACAACCTCAGCACCGCCGTCATCGGCCCCGACGGCAAAATCGTAAACTGGTACCACGGCAGCGATTGGCAAGTTTCTGATTTAATAAAAGACGCGTCTGAGGCGAGTACGCGCAAGGGGGAGTGACTCCCTGGCCGCTAGACCGCGGCAGCATGTTTCTTGGCATATGCCTCGAGGCCTGTGCAGCGCTGTATGTTCCTCGCGACCTGCGCTTCGTGGGGTGTTCTTCGTGGAAGAGCGGCGCTTCAGCGCCGCGACAAAGACGATAAAATTGCAGAGGGCTTTAGCCCCGGTAGAAATCTATGAAATATCTTCTAATCATTCTCGCTCTACTCGGCCTCACCGCTTCTTCTCTCGCCCTCCGCGAGCACTACCGCGAATATGGCGACTCCCCCTGCAGCATCAACGAGCGCTGGGACTGCGGCGTGGTCAATCACAGCCCCTTCGCCATGATCGCCGGAATTCCCGTGGCCACCCTCGGCATCGCCGGCTACATCCTCATGGCCGCACTCGCGTTCCGCCGCTGGTACCGCCTGTTGCTCGTCCCCACCTTCGCGGGACTCGCCTTCTCGCTCTACCTCGCCAACATCGAAGCGAACGTCCTCGGCGTCTGGTGCGTCTACTGCGTCATTTCGCTGGGCGTCATCTCACTGATGTCGCTTCTCACCCTCGGCACAGTCATCGCGCAATTCGTGCGCAAGCCGTCCCCAGCCTGAGCAGGTGCATTGGCTCGAAGAAAATTGTTAACAGCGCGAAAAAATTAGGAGCCGAGCGGGTGGAACGCCACGGCACGAGGGGGCGATCCCCATGCTTGGCTCCCTCCGCACCGGCCCCACGTTATATTTGAAACACACCTTCGGGGCAATCCGCTATCAGGTACCGACCTGACCTTGAGGTCGGGAAAACTCGCCCGCCGCCAGCGGGAAAATTCTTACATCTTCCCCGCCCCTATCCCGAGGTTGATATCGGGCGAGAATTCAATGAACAGATTCAATGCCGCACCGAATCCCGCCTGTTCCGCCATGGCGCGACCACCCTCGGCAAAGGCATTGCGCGGATGCGGCTTCCACGCTGTCGAAATCACTCCCCCGCCAAACGACCCTCCATATAGCGCCCATTGCGGCCGCAGGTGCTGCTCGCTCTGGTCATAAGTAAGAAAGTTGCGCATGATCGCATGCCGCGTCCTGCCCCAGAAATCGCGGCAACGACACTCGTCGTAGCGCACCTCGTATTTCAGCGCGGCATTTCCCAGAGCCGCCAGGCTGTTCGACGCGATGAACTGCCCCTCGCGCGACGCAAACCGCTCCGCATACCCGCCCCAGCCATCGTCCCACTGATAAGGCACTCCCCGCGCCTGATCGATCCCCGCCGCAAACATTCGTTTCAAATACGCCGACGGAGTCGTCAGCGTTTGCTGCAGATAAATCTCCCGCCGCTGCTCGACCGTCATCGGAACCAGCACCCGGCCCCTTGGCACATAGATGCCGACGAACCATCCGTTTTCCCAGTCGCGCGCCTTCACCAGCGCTGCCTGTCCCAGTTGTTTTGTGGCCTCGGCCGCCTGCACCGTCAAATCCTTCGTCTTGTCGGCAACGGCCTGTGCCGGATTCGCACTGTCGTCCTTCTTCTCGTCCTGCTTCTGATCGCCAGGTTTTTGATCGGCAGGCTTCGGAGTTTTTGGATCTTGATTCTGCGGCTGCTGATTCTGAGGAGACGACTGGGGAGCTTGTTCTGCTGGGGAACTTGTCGTCGGTGAGGCTTGCGCCGGCGGAGAGTTCGGCACGTCCTGCGCCAAAGCCGCGGAACAAATGGCGAGACAACCCAGCAAAAGGACACAGGCCCCGCCCCACTCGCGACCCACGGTCCACAAAGCTATCACTGTTCCGCGCTTTCTCTGCCGTCGTAAGTCGCAACAGCACTGTAACTTTATAAAAGCGATCTTCGCTTTGCCGCCGCCCGGCAACCCGCTAGACTCCTTTCGATGCACTCCCTCTACAACCAAGTTGCCGGCAAAAGCGTGGAACGCCTCGCCGCCCTCAGCGATTTCCTTTTTTATTCCAGACGCCCGGACGCGGGTCCTGGGCTTCGGCATGGAAGCCGCCTTCTTCGCGATTGTTCCGTTTATTCAAGACATACGCTTTCTCAAACGCGTGCTTCTTCTCCGCTTCCTCGAGTGCAGCAGGAGCCCCGGAATCGCAGGGCGCAGCGCGTCGGTAATTTGGAACACGCCCTCCCCGAGTCGCCGCTTTGACAACCCAGGCAACCGCTGTACGATAAGCCGTTCCCATGAAAGCCATTGCCCTCATGGCCGCGCTCCTCGCTTCAATTCCGCTGACCGCCCAATCCATCCCGAAAACAGAGCCCCCCAAGTCGGACGCCCAACTCCACGCGGAGGCCCTCATGGACCGCGCCCACAAACTCTCCGACATCCGCTCGAACGGATCTCCCGCTTTCCGACTGAAGGCAACTTTTTCATTCATCGGAAAGGACCTCGACAAGGTGGAGGGAACTTACAGCGAAGTGTGGGTTTCGTCATCGCAATGGTGGCGCGAGACGGTCGTGAACGGTCAGCGCCGCGTCGAAGTCGGAGGCCCCAATCGCCACTGGCTGATCGACAAGACGATTGATTTTCCCGATATCGCGCGCCGTCTCTCCGACCTGCTGAATGTCTTCCCCTCCAGTACCAGCAAGTTCGAGTTCGATTCGATCAACTTGGACTCGGCAGGAATGAAAATTGCGGAATGCGCCATCACGAAGCCGGATAGCAGGGGAAACAAATATGCATTTTGTTTCGATGATCAGAGTGGAGCATTGCTCGAGAAGGCAGCGCCTGAAATCCGGCCAAAAAATACAACCACGTTTTCGTGCGTCTACGGAGTTTTTCGCAGGTTCGGCGACTTCCAGTTTCCCCGCGAGGTCTCCTGCTTTGAAGAGAAGCATCGCAAGATCGACGCCAAGATCGTTGAACTCTCCCTGGAGCCTTCTCCAGACGCCGAGTTGTTCAAGCCGCCTCCAGGCGCGAGCGAGCGGATCGAGTGTTTGGGGAAAAAAACGGCTCCATTTGCCCAGTCCAGACCCGACGCGACCTACCCCAGGGATCGCGCGGGAATTGGCGGTGCGGTGGTGCTGCTCTTAGTCGTGGACCGAGACGGAAAACCGCAGGAACTCAAGGTTGTCCAATCAGTGGGAAAGGATTTCGACGACCACGCCCTCGCCGCAGTCGGTCGTTGGAAATTCCGCCCTGGCACTTGCGACGCAGAACCGATTCCCATGGAGATCAGTGTCGAAATTGATTTCCATCCCAGGTACTAACACGTTTTACGTTGTTTGCGACCTTCAACTGCAGCCGGGCAAACCGTCGGGGCCGAAAACACGGAGACGAGACTGCGCGGGAGCCGTTACGAGGCCGCACTACGCTCTCTCAAAAGCGTGCTTCTTCTCCAACTCTTCCACTGCCGCACGCCGCGCACTCTCAAATCGTTCCGCCTGCATCATGAGCCCCTGCGTCGCTTCCGCCCACTCGCCCTCGATCCGCAGCAGCCCCTGCGCCGCCACCAGCCGCGCAGCAATCTCCAGCAAGTGCGTCGGCGTAGTCTGCACATACTGCGCTTCCGCCGGATCGCCCATCCACACTCGTTTCTCCCCACTCAGTTTCGTCTGCCAGTAAACTTTCCTCTCAACGAATTCCGCCATGGCCTCATCGGTGGCCTTGCCAAACACCCACTGCTGCCGCTTGAAGTCGTAATGCCGGCTCGAAAATGGCACCGGCAACAATTTCCCCGACTTCACAAACTCAATCTGCCGCCGGTCCACTTCCTTCCGCAGCGCGTTGATCACCGGAGCCTCCGCATCCTTCGGCTCCAGCGACGTCATCACCTCGCGCACGGTCTGCGAAAGATTCACTGCCACCGGCGCATGCAGCCCCTCCGAACCCTCCAGCCGCAGGTCGCCATGCAGCACAAAAAAGTCCGCCCCCGACGTCGACGGATGAAACGGCCACTCCAGCCGAATCGTCAGCGGCAACCCTTTCAGCGTCACCCAGATTTTCGCGCCAGTCGCGCCCGTTTCGTCCACCATCGCACCACTCTCCTGCAAATTGGTCATAACAGTCCCGATCCCTCTTCATCCCTGTGTGCTTGCTTTGTGTTACTCAGTGTCCTCTATGGTTAGAGATTTTAGTGGCTCCTCCTACTTCCCATCCAGAGTAGAACGCACCTTCAACGCCAGCTCCGACTTGCCAAAAGGTTTCTGCAGCAGCTTCACGCCCGGCTCCAGCACCTTGTGCTGCACCACCATATCGTCGGTGTATCCGGTCATATAGACGATCTTAGTCTGCGGACGCTGTTTCAAAATGCTCTCCGCCAGCTGGCTCCCGCTCATCCCCGGCATAATCACGTCGGTCAGCAGCAGATCAATGTGCCCCGGAAAAGCACTCGCCGTCTGTATCGCCTGCTCGGCACTCCCCGCTTCCAGCACCTGGTAACCATATCCTTCCAGAAAAATCCGCGCCAGTTCGCGCAGATCCGGTTCATCTTCCGCCAGTAGTATGGTCTCCGTCCCTCCCGCAATCTTCTCACCCGCAATCAACTCCTGCCGTTTGCCGAGAGAGCCCTCGGCCACCGGCAAATAGATGCGAAAGGTTGTGCCCCGTCCTGCCTCGCTCTCCACCTGAATGCTTCCCCCGCTCTGTTTCACAATGCCATACACCGTCGACAACCCAAGTCCCGTCCCCTTGCCCATCGGCTTGGTGGTGAAAAACGGTTCGAAGATATGCAGCACGGTCTCCGCTTCCATTCCGTGTCCGGAATCCGTCACTTTCAGCATGACGTACGCTCCGTGCACCAACTCAAGGTCGCGCGCCAACTCCAGACCCACGTCCACATTGGAAGTTTCCATCATGAGCTTGCCGCCATGCGGCATGGCATCGCGCGCATTGATCGCCAGATTCATCAGCACTTGTTCCACCTGTCCCGGATCAGCCTTCACCGGCACCAGCGACGGATGCAGGCTCGCGACCAGCTCAATATCTTCGCCAATCACCCGCGACAACATTTTCTGCACGTCTGCCACAGCTTCATTCAAGTCCAATACTTTCGGTTGCAACACCTGCTTCCTGCTGAAGGCCAGCAATTGCTGCGTCAGCGACGCCGCCCGGTCCGCCGCCCGCCGAATCTGCTCCAGCCCATTGCGCGCCTGCTCGTCGTCCCCGGAAGTCGCGAGCAGCAACTCGCCATGCCCCATAATGATGCTCAAAATATTGTTGAAGTCGTGCGCCACGCCTCCCGCCAGCCGACCGATCGCCTCCAATTGCTGCGCATTCCGCAACTGCTCCTCCAACTGGCTGCGCTCCGTAACGTCCCGCTGAATCCCCCAGGTCCGCACCAGGCAGCCCTTATCCACGATGCCCACCATCGTGTTGCGGAAGATTTTCATCCGTCCCTGTGCGTCCCGCTCGTGCGACTCCCAATCGGTGATGCGGTATCCCGACTGGATGAACACCGCCATAAACTCCCGCGTCACCGGATCGTCCGCAATCAGAAATTGCGACAACTTTTTCCCCAGCAGTTCGCCGGCTTCATTCAATCCATACATCCGCGCCATAGCGTCGTTACACTCCGCAACGTATCCGCTCTGCAGGGCAAGCGACATCTGTTCCTTCAGCGCCAAATCCACCGGAACCGGCGGATCATGCTCAGTCCGATAAATCCCTTCCGAACTCTGCGCCACAAATACCCGGTAGCGCTCTTCACTTTCGCGCAGCGCCTCCTCGGCTTTATGCCGCGCTTCTTCCGCCTTCAACCGTTCCGTAATGTCGCGCTGAATTCCCCACGTCCGAAAAAGTTTCCCGTTCTCCACAATGCCAAACATGCTGTTCAGGAACACCTTCCGGTTCCCGTTCACATCCATCTCATGCGACTCCCGCTCCAGTACACGGAATCCATTTCGTATGTACTCGCGGGTCAGCTCCAGATTTTGCGGATCGTCCGTGACCAGCAATTCCGTCAGCCGTTTTCCCAGCAACTTCACCGGCGAGCTCACGCCATACATGTGCGCCATCGCCTGATTGCACTCCGCCAGGTACGAATCGCGAAGAATACAGCGAGCCAGTTCCTCTTCCGGCAAGTCGATCGACAGCGGATAGTCAAGGTCCTGACAGAAAATTCCTTCCGAACTCTGCGCCACAAACATGCGGTAGTTTTCTTCGCTGCGCCGCAAGGCCTCGTCGGCCCGCCTCCGTTCGGTGACGTCCACCAGCAACCCGCGCATCAGCAGCGTTCCCGTCTCCAGGTCGCGGACGAACACCGCGTCATCCCGCAGCCACACTTCCCGCCCGTCCCGCGCCCGCGTGCGATATTCCACGCGATACAGTTCCCCCTCTCGTCGGTGCTCAGCGGCAATGGTCTTCTCCCGGTCGTCGGGATGCAGCACGTTAAACCAGGTGTGGTCGTCGGCCATCCACTCCTGCGCCGTGAAGCCGAGAATGTGCTCCACCTGCGGGCTGATGTAGTGGAACCGCCCCGCCTCGCCTGGCTCCGCGATGTAAGAAATCGCCGGCACCTGCTCCACCAGTTGCCGATATCGTCGTTCCGCCTCCTGCAGCGCCGCCGTCACCCGCCGCCCTTCCTCCTGCGCCCGGATCGCCGTGATGCCGAACGCCAGATTGTTGGCCATCTCGCTGAGCAGTTCCACCTCCGAGCTTTCAAACGCCCCCACCTGTTCCGAATAAATGGCCAGCACGCCAAACGCAGCACCCGCCACCCGCAGCGGCAGCGCAATCACCGCGGCATATCCGCGCTGCAGCGCCGCTTCCCGCCACGGCGCAAACACCGGATCGTTCGCCGTGTCGGCAATCACGCAAATCCGGTTCTCGCGAATCGCCGTCCCCGCCGGCCCACGCCCCGCCGGCGTGTCCGACCACCTCACCTGGATCTGTTCGAGATATCCGCTGCCCTGGCCCGCATGCGCCATCGGCCGCACCGTTTTTTCTTCGTCCTGCTCCGCGTAAGCGATCCCCGCCATCCGGTATCCGCCTACGCGCACAATAATGTCGCAGATCTGATGTAGCAGTTCCGGCTCGCTGCCCGCCTGCGCCAGCGCCTGATTGCACGCACTCAGCGCATGCAGCGAACGGTTCAGCCGCCGCAACTCCCGGTTGACGGCGCTTTCTGAAGAAGACTCATTGGAAGAAGATTGACTAGAAGTAATAGACACAGTCCCTGAAGGAGAGCTCGCGGAAAACGCGAGCGCGGGCGCCATCCCTGACGGCTCGCCAAGCCCTTGAGCCCCGGAATTGTTGGAAGCCTCGCCGGCTTCCGCTAGTTTGTTCCGCTGAGGATTTTCCTGCGTCATGGAAACCAGCCGGCATAGGTCCGGCATTGTTCACTGTCTTGCAGTCAGTGTACAGGTTCCCCAGTCCCCTCCGTTCCGAAAACCGCCCCTGTTCGGTTACCGTAACGGTCACCCACCTGCCCGTCTATGGACCGATCACCCGGCCCCACCCCTCTCGCGCTCTATGCGAGAGAGGTGGGGAATTTTGACTTCTGACTTCTGACTTCTGACTTTTGACCTCTGACTTCTGACTCTGACCTGCCCCGGCGCCAAAGCTCTTGCCCACGACTCTTCTCCACCAACCATCCCAACAAGCCCGGAAGACAAAATCCCACCGCATTCAGCACCCCATGCGTCCTCGCCATCTGCGGAATCGTCAACACCTCGCTGCCCAAGTAATCCGCCACAGCATATGACCCTGACAGCACCATCCCCGCAAACACCGCGCCCGCCGCCACCTGCAGCAGCACCCGCGCCGTACGGTCTTCCGCCTTCGTGCCGCAAGCGCGCACCGCAATCGCCAGCCCCGCCACGCTCGCCGAAAATAAGATCGCCGCCCCCATCTTCAACACCGGAGAAATCACAAATCCCGCCGCCACCACAAAAGGCATCGCAATCACCAGCCCCACCACCCCTCGCAGCCACCGTCGAACTTCCCCACCACGTTCGGCAAACTGCAACGTAGCCGCCGCAATCGTCGCCGTGGCAAATCCCGCAAAATGAAAGTGCACCGCCGTCAACAACCCAATCGGTTCCTGAATCCCCATCGGCCGCATCCCCCACCGCGACGCCACCAGCCAAGCCCCACCCACCGCCAGATCAATCCGTGCAACCGCCAGTGTGGTTCGAACCAGTGTGGCGCGAGCACTCCCTTCGGCAAGCTCAGGGCAGGCTCTGCCAGCGTCTTTCCATGGAGTTCGGAGCAACCGCATCACCCCCTCTCCAGCCATGAGCAAACAGACGAATAACCACCCCAGCGCCACGATCCCCGCCCGTTTCCCCGGAGGTAGACAAATTGCTGCAACGGCTAGCCCCGCGCCCAAAGGCTGCAAGCGCCGCGCCAGCGCTCCAAGTCGCCCGTCGCTGGCCATCCTCCTCCCCAACTCGATTCCCAGCGGAGCAATCACCAGAGGCGCAAACAGAAACATCAACTCAATCGCCCCAATCCGCGCCACGCCCATCCGCGCCAGCACCGCCATCCCCGCCCACACCGCTGCTCCCGCGGTAGCGGAAATTTGCGCCCAAGAGCTTTGCTCGTCATTCGAGCCAATCACTCCGTTGTCATTCCCACCAAGCAATTCGTTGTCATTCCGACCGAAGGGAGGAACCTGCTGTTGCGTGCGCCGCCAATCTGTCTTCTTCACCGCTCACCTCCCTCGCCACCGGGTGCCCCATTTCTCGCGCGCCTTTTGCGCGAGAAATGGGGATTTTGCCTTCACCGAACCGGCATCACCGCCGCCACCCCAAACACCGCTACCAGCACAATCAGCGACACCACATACATCAGGTCGAGTCCCCAGTTCTCCCGCCGAATCTCGCGGTCGTAATAGAAAATCTGTAAAACAATCCGCAGCAACCAAAATCCCGCCATGAACCCACTCAGAAATCGACCCAGCGCGCTCGCTCCCGCCAGGTCCCGAGCAAACCCAAAACACAGCGCCGCAAACATCCCCAGCACAATCACGATGTACACCCAGTGCACATAGAAAATCTGCCGCACGAATCGCGGAACCCCGGCCAGCCTCTCCCGCACCCGCAACCGCCCCGGCAACGGCACATTCGCCGCCATGATCCCAACATGCACGCACCCCGCCCCCCAAATCGCCCGCATCATCCACTCCGCGTTCATGTTCGCCTCCTCAATTCGTCATGCCCAGATTCCTCATCCGGAAATCTGTCCTTCGGAAGATCTGCGATCCCGCCGAAGCGAGCGAACGCGAGCGCAGTGGAACGACCTGTTGTTCGCGAGTAACGCCGCGCCACTGGGTTTTGTCATGCTGAGCGGAGCAGGAAGGAGAGCGAAGCGATCCTCCTTGCGCAGCCGAAGCATCCCTACCCACACCCGATGAAATCTCACTCTAGATCTCTATTGTCTGACAGTTCTGTATCAACAGAATGTACTGGGTAAAAAAGGGGCCCTACCCCGCCTTCTTCCGCACCTTCGTCCCCATGCGCAACAATTTCCGCACCGTCCCCGTCGGCAGCCGCTTCATCTGGTCATACAGCTCGGTCACCGCCTCAAAGAATCCCGCCATCGCCAGCAGCCGTTCCCGCGTATAGTCCGCACCAGCTTCCTTCGGATCCAGATCGGCCAGGCACGTGCGCAAAATCTCCCGCGTCGGATCAATCTCCCGCCGCTTCCTCTGTTCAATCACCAACCGGAACATCTCCCACACATCTTTCATCGACTCGTAATGCTCCCGCCGGTCGCCCAGCACATGCACCGCACGCACAATCCCCCAGGTCTCCAGCTCCCGGATCGACGTCGACACATTCGACCGCGCCACGCTCAGCGTCTCCGCAATCTCCTCCGCCGGCAGCGCCTTGGGCGACAAATACAGCAGCGCGTGAATCTGCGCCACCGTCCGGTTAATCCCCCACCGCGTCCCCATCTCCCCCCAGTGAAGGATGTACTGCTTCTGTACTCCAGTAAGTTCACTCATGACGTTTCTTTCAGTACAAACTGAATATACAGAATGATATGCCGGTTGTCAAGCCGCGTGTGGACGTTTGGAAGTTGTATGTGGGGCGGACACTCCTGTCCGCCACTGCCGGAGCAATCGAACAGATGCAGGTCCACCAAGAAAGAAATGCCATCCCGGGAGCCGGAGCGAAGCGACGGCGCAGTGGATAGACCTTGGTGTCTTTGATCTGCTGGAAGGAACTGGCTTTTGAGAAACGTGAGCGAAAAAGGAGAACCCCTAATTCAAAGGCGCAGCCGAAGGATCACTCAGCGCAATCAATTTCCCCGGCGGATAATCCGCCGTCGTCAGAGGAGTCTCCGGGTCAGGATTCACGATGGTCAACACCTTGCCGCTGCGAACTCCTCGAATGGTCAGGCAATCACTCTGCACCGCCACCACCCGATACTGCTCGTCGAAGATCGCCACGGCTGGTTTCTTCATAGGCTATTAGATGCACAATCTTCCCACGCGGCTAACATTCATTACCACCCAAATCCGTCTTGAGAACGGGTCAGTGGTAGTAGCCCCTTCGGGTTCCTGGCTTCCTCGTTCGCCAATCGGCCATCTACAATCGGACTTGCGCAATGGACACCGCCCGCATCTCCGAGTTGCTCGAACCCTTCCTTAGACCGGCCTCCACGACAGATTCTTGTCATTCCGAACCGGGCCAAAGGCGCGGTGAGGAACCTGCTGTCCCGTCCCTCGCCCAACTGCAATGTATATCGACATACATCGATATACTTCTCCGCTGGAACGCCCGCATCAACCTCACCGCCATCCGCAACCCGGAAGAGATCGTCACCCGCCACTTCGGTGAAAGCCTCTTCGCCGCACGCCATTTATTCCCTCTAGCCGGAAGCGCTGGTGGAAGTGCTCGTGGAAGAGCGGCCCTTCAGGGCCGCGTCACCGGCCACAAAGAGGTAGGGGCTTTAGCTCCGGTGTCCGTAGCCGACGTCGGCTCTGGTGCCGGATTCCCCGGACTCCCCATCAAACTCTGGGCTCCTGACATCTCCCTCACCCTGATCGAATCCAACCACAAAAAAGCCGCCTTCCTCCGCGAAGTCACTCGCGCCCTAACATTGACGGATGTAAATATACAAAACGCCCGCGCCGAATCCATTCCCCCGGGCACTTACGACACAGTCACCCTCCGCGCCGTCGAACGTTTCGAATCCGTCCTCCCCACAGCCGCGGCACTAGTCGCACCAGGCGGTCGCCTGGCCCTCCTGATCAGCTCGGCCCAGCAAACGCAGCCACACTCGGCTCTTCCCGACCTGGTCTGGTCCGAGCCAACCCCGATCCCCCAATCCCGTTCCCGCATCCTCCTCATAGCCCGTCGCCCAAGCTGAGCTCCCGGACAAATCGCCGTAACCAAATAAGTTAACAAGTGGTCCTCATTTATCGTTTCTGAGCTAGGAGCGAACCCAATTCTATCCGCGTCGGCGTTAATCAGCGCAAGAAGTGGGAATTGGGTCCCGTGTTGCGTTGTGGGATCGATTCAGGAAGCAGCGCCAGATCAAAGTGCCAGGGCCATGGTAAACGAATGCAATGCCACGCGGGATAGCCGTAACCAAGATGGTTAAGAGTGGGAGCACAACCTCGATTCGAAGTCGATTTCGGATCATTGGTTACTATGGCACCAAGATGTTCTGAGGTCTAAGTGGGACTTTGCTACTACCATCGCCGAAAGTAGCTCGGCGAACCCAAATCCGGAGCTGTGCGCGATTGAGTTTTCCACAATGTTCCTGCAGGAACATTTCGTCCATTCGCGACCTTGACGCATTCCCAGCGGACCGTCCGTGAGAGAAGTATGACCACGGCGATGCCAGCGCGCCAGGATGTTCCTGCAGGAACACTTCTTCAGTTCCAGGCCCGTCACTTGTCGGTTCACTGTCTCAGAACCGTGGACATCCGGCGCGAATGTTCCTGCGGGAACATTGGACTCGTTTTGCACATCAATTCACGCACGTGCACAGCAGTTCTTGATTGCAATTGAAATGCTCTGCGGATTATGCTGCCGTGTAGCTCTGGTTCTCCTAACAACCTAATGGGACGCGTCATCGCTGTTGCCAATCAGAAGGGCGGCGTGGGTAAGACTACGACTGCCATCAATCTGGCCGCATCCTTTGCGGCTGCTGAAGTGAACACGCTGCTGGTCGACTGCGATCCGCAGTCCAACACGACGAGCGGCCTGGGGTTCGCCAAGGATCCTGAGCGCGTCAGTTCCTACCACTTGCTGATGGGCGCGGCCACGGCAGAAGAAGCGCTGCTCACCACTGAACTCGAGCAGCTGTGGCTGATTCCTGCGCACAAGAACCTGATCGGCGCCAACATAGAGTTGGTCGATGCAGAGGGGCGCGAGTTTCGCATGCGTGAGGCGCTTGCTCCTCTGCGCGATCGCTTCCAGTTCATCGTGCTGGACTGTCCGCCGGCGCTTGACCTGCTGACTTTGAATGCGCTCGTGGCGGCGGACTCGGTGCTGATCCCGATGCAGGGGGAGTACTTTGCTCTTGAGGGCGTCAGCGAGTTGCTGGATACGATTGAGCGGATTCGCGCGGCGCTGAATCCTGAGTTGGGGATTGAGGGCGTGGTGCTGACTATGTTTGACGACCGGACCAACCTGGCGCAACAGGTGATGACTGAGCTCAAGAATTATTTTGGGGAGAAGTTGTGCCGGACGACCATCCCGCGGAACATTCGGCTGGCTGAGGCGCCTAGCCATGGGAAGGCGGCGCTGGTTTATGATCCGCGGTCGAAGGGGGCGGAGAGTTACATCAGGCTGGCGAAGGAGATTATTGGGAACCAGCTGTCAGCTGTCGGCTCTCAGCCTTCAGCTGAAACCTCCACCACAGAGGGTATTGAGGCACAGGGAGGGGCTGCGGTCGAAGAGATTGCGGCCGCGGATGACATGGATAAGACGGCTTGATTGTATATTTATGATCATCGATATATTAGATTGATGAGTGTCGATATACGACTGAAGCGGCGAGGTGCTGCTTGAGAATTCCTTGTCTGGACAGTGCAGCTTCTCGCTGGTAGGGGTCCTTCGACTGCGCGGCGGCTGCGCTTCGCTTGCCGCCGCTTCGCTCAGGATGACAGACCAAACAGAACTATCGGAGAGGACACGGAATGGCGAATACTGTGGCGGCGGAGAAACTGGCGGGGCCGGCGGAGAAAGAGAAGATCGAGAAGCGGCGAGCTTTGGGGCGTGGGCTGGAGTCGTTGTTGCCGGGGCCGCGGGTCGTGTCGCCTGCACAGGGTGGGGGCGCTGGCGACAAACAGCAGGTTCCTCACTTCGTTCGGAATGACAAGATTATTAGTGAGCAAACCATCGGGGATGGATCGACTCCCAGCGGCGGTGGTGATGGCGGCACGCGGACAGGAGTGTCCGCGCCACACCTGCCTACTCCGCATCGGATCGATTCGATTCAGGCTGTGGTGGAAGAAGCCGCGGCTGAATCAAAGTCCCCACTTCTCGCAGAGAACGCGAGAAACGGGGCACCCGCTTCTCATTTTCCTTCCGCAACCGGTGCGAATGAAGTGCCTGGCGGAATTTCTGGCGAGACCATAACGATTTATGCGCAGGCGGAGTCGCGGATGCCGGGGAATCTCGTCGTCAATCTCGACATTTCCGCGATTGATAAGAATCCGTTTCAGACGCGGTATGTGGATGATGATGAGGCGCTGGAGGAGCTGGCGGATTCGATTAAGGCCAATGGCGTGGTGCAGCCGATCATGGTGCGTCCGGGGGATGAGGACGGGCGCTACATATTAGTGTTGGGCGAGCGGCGGTTGCTGGCTTCGAAGAAGGCGGGGAAGACTACGATTCCGGCGCTGGTGCGGAAGGTGTCGCTGCAGCAGGCGGCGGAGATGACGATTGTCGAAAACCTGCAGCGCGAGGATTTGAGTGCGCTCGAACAGGCGGAAGCGTTTCGGGTGTTGAGCAACGAATTCAAGATGACGCAGCAACAGATTGGCGAGCGCGTGGGGCTGTCGCGGGCGTCGGTGACGAACTACATGCGGCTGCTGAAACTGCCGCGGGAAGTGATGCAACTGCTGGCGGAGAAAAAGCTCTCGTTCAGCGAGGCCAAGGAATTGCTGGCACTGGAAACTGACGACCAGATTTCTCAGGCGGCGTTGTATGCGGTGAAGAAGGGGCTGACGATCGAGCAGATTGAGCGGCTGGTGCTATCGATGAAGGGGGATCTCGATCCGTTTCCGGGGATGCCGGGGGTCGAGAAAAAGACGAGCGGGGCGCGGTGGGTGGATCCGAATGTGCGCGCGGCGCAAACTGACCTGGAGCGGATGCTGGGGGTGCGAGTGCGGATTCGCGACCGGAAGGGTAAGGGGAAGATTGTGATTGAGTATCACACGGTGGATGATTATGAGCGGGTGGTGGAGATGTTGCGGGGGAAGAAGTAGCGAGTCGCGAGCTACGAGATGGGGCGGCCTAGCGGCCGCCTTTTCGTTTTGGGGAATCAAGGGAGTTACGGTGTGGGATAGAACCTCCGCACTTACCTCCCGCAGTGGTGTCGAAGGGGAGCGGACGCATTGTTTGCGAATGGTCAGTGGGAAAAGTGTTAGGGGGACTCGCTGTTCACTGTTTTGGTTCGTCGTCGAAGCACGGAATATTAGGAAGAATTTCTTTCCAGCGGAGTGCATGCGGCTGGAATTGCAGGAGCCCTTCGCTTTACTCAGGATGGCACGGCTTATTTTCTGGGCCTGCTTTTTGTGATCCCACGCCTCGATTCCCATCCACATTGCAAATGCGGGTACGGGCGGAGTATTGTGCTCGCTGTCGAGGACTTCCCCACTTCTCGGGCGCGCGAGGAATGGGTACCTGGAAATTCCCTTTCGGGCCGGTGGTGACCGATGCGAGCACGGGGTCCTTCGACTGCGCGGCGGCTGCGCTTTGCTTGCCGCTGCTTCGCTCAGGATGACAGGGTTTTTTGATACGCAATTCATTGGAGGAGTTTATGAAGACTCATCGGCTGCGGCGGGTTCAGGTTTGCGTTCTGCTTCTGGTTGCGGTTTTTGTTTTTGCGGCGGCGGACAATTCGTCGTCTTCTTTGCCCAAGCCGCCGGTGGCGAAGAAAGTTCCGCATGTGACTGACGTCAACGGGCACAAGATGGTGGACAACTATTTCTGGCTGCGGGACAAACCGAATCCGGAGGTGCGGGCTTATCTGGAAGCGGAGAATGTTTATACCGATGCGGTGATGAAACCGACCGAGGGGTTTCAGAAAAAGCTGTATGAGGAAATGCTGTCGCGGGTGAAGGAGACGGACGTCGAGGTTCCTTATAAAGAGGGCGACTATTTTTATTATGTGCGTGAAGAGGCTGGAGAGCAGTACGGGATTCGGTGCCGTCGAAAAGGCAGCATGGATGCGCCGGAAGAAATTGTGATCGACGTGAATGAGCTGGCCAAGGGGCAGGCGTTCATGTCGGTCGGGGCTTATGCAGTATCGCCGGATGGAAATTTACTGGCTTATTCGTTCGACAATACCGGGTTCCGGCAATACACGCTGGCGGTGAAAGATTTGCGGACGGGAAAAACCTGGGTGGATCACGCCGAGCGGGTGGGATCGGTGGTGTGGGCGAACGATAACAAGACGATTTTTTATACGCAGGAAGATGAGGTGTCGAAGCGGCAGTACCGGCTGTACCGGCACGCGGCGGGAACGGCGGGCGAGGGAGATGTGGTGTACGAGGAGAAAGACGAACGCTTTGAAGTGGACACGGCGAAGACGCGGAGCCAGGCTTACATCTTTTTGATTTGTGGAAGTCATACGACCAGCGAGGCGCGGTATATTTCGGCGGACCAGCCGATGGCCGAGTTCAAGGTGATGGAGCCGCGGAAACAGGGAGTGGAATATTATCCCGACCATAATGGGGACAGTTTTTATATTCGGGTGAATGATACGGGGAGGAATTTCCGCATCGTGAAGGCTCCGGTGGGCGATCCGGGGAGTGCGAACTGGAAAGAAGTCGTGGCGCTGGATCCGAAGGTGATGATTGAGGACATGGATTTTTTTAAGAACTATTCTGTGTTCTATGAGCGCGAGGGCGGGCTGCCGCAGATGCGGGTGACGGATTTGCGCGGCGGGCAGTCGCGGCGGATTGAGTTTCCGGAGCCAGCGTATGGGACGTATCCGTATTTGAATCGGGTGTATGACACGACGGAGTTTCGCTATGGATATCAGTCGCCGATTACTCCGGGGTCGGTGTTTGCGTATGACATGGAGAAGGGGACGTCGACGTTGCTGAAGCAGAAAGAAGTGCCGGGAGGGTATGACCGGACGAAATATCAGGTCGAGCAGATTTATGCTACGGCGGCCGATGGCGTGAAGATTCCGATTTCGGTGATGCATTTGAAAGGGATCAAGCTGGACGGGAAAGAGGCGCTTTATCTGTATGGGTACGGGTCGTATGGAATTTCGATCGACATGTTTTTTGATTCGAATATTTTCAGCATGGTCGATCGCGGGGTGGTGACGGCGGTGGCGCATATTCGCGGCGGTGGCGAGATGGGGAAGGCGTGGCACGATGCGGGGCGGATGATGAATAAGAGGACCACGTTCACCGA